>Ga0070728_10003723_pt1 | contig 16507 bp, 8 predicted proteins | sample tdDd471_FD_66723 | JGI IMG/M metagenome (GOLD analysis project Ga0070728, IMG submission 66723) | Marine sediment microbial communities from the Atlantic coast under amendment with organic carbon and nitrate - tdDd47.1 | ecosystem: Environmental > Aquatic > Marine > Coastal > Sediment | place... | reverse complement strand
ATCAGCACCAACAGTACGCCGCAGCCCACCGCGCTGGCCACACCCACCCGCCAATGCTTCAGAGGCAGTACATCCTCCGGCCGCAGAAAATCCACCACCGAGTGCGCCTGTTCGAAGAGTCGGTCCAGCAGGGCGCGGCGGACCGGTTCGTGGGCCTCCCAGCGTCCAGGAATACGGCGCGCTTCCTCCGCCGCCACCAGCACATTGGCGAAATCACCCCAGGCCTCGATGTGCCTCACGAGATCCCGTTGCCTCCGGTGCGCACGCAAGGGGCGCAGGATGAAGCGCCACAGCAGAGAGCCGAGTCCCACGCCCAGCGACACCGTCAAGGCGCTGGATATGAAACCGCCGGGACGTGGGTCTCCTCCCACAGCCCAGGCTGCAGCCAGTACGGCACCACCGCCGAGACCTCCGAACAGCAACAATCCCCGCCGGAGCACTCGCCAGCGGATACCGGCATGCAGCCGATCCAGAAGCTGGTCGAAACGGGGCTGGGATTCGTGGCGTTTCATCGATTCGGTTCCGATACTCGGGTTGTCCGGCTCTACGTCCGGATCAGGGATGGGTCAGGGCATACATCAGAACATTGACTGCCATTCGGGCCGCCGCTTCACGAGCCGCCGGAGGATCCCCGTGAACGTCAGCGTCCTCCAGGCCATCGCCGATATCCGCGGACCATGAATAGAAGATCACCAGGCGCCCATTCCGGAATACGCCGTAGCCCTGCGCCGGTTCCCCGTCGTGTTGGTGTATCTTCGGCAATCCCGCCAAGTCATAAAACGAATGATAGATCGGATGGTTGCTGCCCAGGGGTATCAATTCCTGTCCTGGATACAACTGATGCACCATTTCCCGGAACGAGGCATCGAGACCGTAATTGTCGTCGGCGTAGAGAAAACCGCCGGCATCCAGATACCGGCGCAACTCCACCAGCTCCGGATCACTCAAAGCGATCCGCCCGTGACCGGAGAGGTATAGGAACGGATACTGGTAGAGATCCTCGCTGTCGAGAGTCAGCACGACCTCGCTTCCGGCGGTGCGTACTCCCGTACGGGCGGCAAAGAGCTCCAGCCAGTTGGGCAAACTGCTCGGATCGCAGTACCAGTCGCCACCCCCGTCGTAGTGCAAGCGGGCGATGCGCACCTCCGCCAGGTCCCGGACGCCGGCCGCGTGGACCCCGGCCACCGACATTCCCAGCAGACAGCAGAACACTGTCAGCCGGATCAGTCCGGTAGGTGGATGGACGCGCAGATCACTCACATTCGACTCCTCGCAGCTATTCAGCCAGTGAGATCGCCTTGGGGGGGGCCAGTCGGGGCAGGACCAATTCGGCCACGGCCCCGGAGCCGTCGTCGCGGTTGGCCAGACTGATGGTTCCGCCCATGCGATCGGCCAGGTTCCGGCAGATGGCCAGGCCCAATCCGGTCCCTTTGCTCTTGGTGGAAAAATAGGGATCAAACAGCCGGTCAGCCACCTCTGCCGAAAGTCCGGCCCCATTGTCACTCCAGATCATCGTCACGGATGCCGGCTCGATCCGCCAGGCCACGTCGATGAAAGGCGTCTCGCCGACGGGGGCGGCATCCAGCGAATTCTGCATGAGATTGCCCAGGATCTTCTGCAGGGACTCGGGATCGGCCTGCACCCGGGGCACCTCGCATTCCTGCATCGTCACCTGCAGGCCGCCACCGCTTGCCTCAGTATCCGAGGCCCCATAGGCTCCGACGGTCCGGACGACCAGCTCTCGCAGATCCACGGCCACCAGTTCGAGGTCACCCGGCCTCCCGAGCAGACTGAACTCCGTGGCGATGGAGCGCAGCAAAGTCACCTGGTCCAGGACCCGGGTGACGGTATCGGTGACGATCTGGTCCAACTTCGGATGACGATCCTGCCAGGCCTGGTTCAGCAGCTGGATCGAAAGCTGGATCGGCGTCAATGGGTTCTTGATCTCATGAGCAACCTGTCGGGCCAGCTCGGCATTGATTGCCAGCTTCTGGTTGCGCAGGAACTCGGTGATGTTCTCGAAGACCAGCATGGTGTCGGTGCCACCGGCAGGCAGATCCAGTGGCGCCATGGCTCCCCGCAGCGTGCAGCGTCCATCCTCGCTGAGCAACTCTCCGGCCCAGCGGTCAAAGCGTCCGGCTTCGATCCGGACGATCTCCAGAAGTCTGTTGGCTCCGGTTTCACCGGACTCGTCGGGCAGAAAGTCGGCCAGAATGTTGCTGCCCGCGGGATTCAAGGCCACTACCTGACCCGTATCGCTCAGGACCGCAACTCCGACCGGCACCCGGTCCAGCACCGTGGTCAGGAACTGCTCCCGAGCCGCCAGCCGATCGCGAGCCGTCTGCAGCTCGCTCCGCATGGACCCGAAGGCTCCGGCGAGACGTCCCACCTCATCGGTCCCCGGGTCGGGCAGCGGCGCCTCGTAATCGCCTCGAGCCAGCGATCGCGTGGCCGTCAGCAGCAGATGCAGCGGCCGGAAAATACTCCAGGACAGGACCAGAGCGAGGACCAGGGCCGTCAGCAGAATCAGGTTGGCCAGCCCGGCCAGGAAGAGCACCGTATGCCGACGCTGGGCGGCATACTCCTTCTCTCGATCAGGGAATGCCACCGTCAGCATGGCCGGCAGGCTGCCGGCAGCCAGCATCCGGTCACCGCTACGCTGGAACACCGGCAACGGTTGGCAACCCGTGTAGGCAAAAGGTCGATTACGTGCCGCGAATACGCCGGGACCCTCGCGATGATCCAGCAGCGGCCCCATCATCGACGGCTCAGCCAACAACGGGGCCTGCCCCGTGAAGAACACTGCGGGATGACTTGCCAGCAACGGCTTGCCATCCAGTCTTAAAGTCACTTCGCCCTGCACCAGATCCGCCAGGCTTCCCAGGAGACTCGAATCCAGTTGCTGACGGTAGAAGAAGAACCCGTCGTTGTCCGTGGACCGATGGCCCCGCCCGGCTGCGGCCGAGTCAACCACCGCCTCGGCGGCGGCAAACGCATCTTCCAGATCGATGGGAATCACGGTCCCGACATAGAAACGGTCCTCACTGCCCATGACCACCAGAGGCGCATCGCGGCCCGCAGCCAGCAACCGGGCCGCCTCCTCGGCGGTGAGATTGCTGAGGGTCTCATCCAGTAACAGCTCGCCCCGGGAGCCGAATACCATGCCTTGCTTCACTTCCAACGGTCCCGAAGGTCGTTGCCCCGAAAGCTGGCCGACCAGCAGGTCGGCAATGTACTCGCTACCGGCCAGGGAGCGGGCTTGTTCGGAGAGCAGACTCCGCAGCTGCTGCACCGCCAGGGACAGGCCGTGACGAGTCTCGTTGCGGGCCTCGGCCCGGACCCTGTCATAGCCTACCCGGTCCACCGACGTGCCTACAACCAGCAGCAGCACCAGCCCGAGCAGCAGATATCCGGCCAGGAACCGCTCCTGGAATCCGGGACGCCACGCCCCGTCCTCCCCTCCGTCGGAGGAAAGTGCCGCCGAACGGCGACGTCCCAGCGACGCCAGGATCCGGCTAGCCTGCAACAGGAGGAACAATCCAAAGAGCAGCCCCAGATTCAGCAATATCAGACGGGACAGATCCAATAGATCCTCGCCGAAGTCGGCGCGGCGCAGGCCCAGTAGAAAACCCTCACCGGGAGTTCGCGCCAGGGTCGGGGGCAAGGGTTTCCAGATGCAAAGCCAGTGCTTGCCTCCGATGGGGATCTCGGCCTGGGCTCGATCCCCACTCTTGAGCAGGTTCAGCGATCTTTCGACACCCGGATCGGGAAAGCCGGCTTCGCTCGCATCATGCCAGTCCTGATCGTCGCCGCGCAGAAGCATGGCAGGCCTATCCACCTCAGCCCGGGGTCGATAGGAGCCGGCGGCATAGTCCCCGCCGCCGCCCAGGCTCGCCAGCAGAGATGAAAGTCGCCACGAACGAACCGGGAGTTCCACGCGAATCCAGCCTCGCCCGTCACTGCGCACCGCCTCGGCGGCCAGGATCTCTTCTTCACCGCCCAGATAGAGGCGCCGCTCATTCTGGAAGATCATCTCCCAACCGTCGTCTGCCGGTTCTCCCTGGGCATCGGTCCACAGCGAGCGGTCGGCGACCTCGAACTGAAAATCCCGCATGAACCCGGTGGCGAACAGGCTTTCTTCCTCACCTTCGGCCGCAACCAGCTCCACCAGGCAGGAGTAACCGAGATCCCGCAGTGAGGAATCGCGCCAGAGGCGATACGCGGCTTCGTCCCGCCACAGGTCGTCCAGGTCACCGGCCGGTGGTTCGGACAGGGCATCCTGCTCCTGCATCTCGGCCAGGGCATCCTCGAGCAGGAAGCGGGTCCACTCACCGGATGACTCGCCGATGAGCTGACCCTTGCGCTGTAGCCAGGCGCGTTCAGCCTGGTCGTAAACCTCGCGCAACGAAGAGTAGCCCCAGATCACCGCCAGCAGCAGCACCGTGGGCCACGCGAAGCGTCTTAGAAAGCGTGGCCGGGCATTCAGAGCCGGCGCGACCAGCCAGAGGCCCGCGGCCAGACCGCCACCCAGTAGCCGCAACGGCCACCAGAGGCCGCCGAACGGCAACATCACGACGATGGTCCCCAGGGCTGCCAGAACTGCGCCGCCCAGCCAGGCAGGCAAACCGGCACGACCGGGCCATGAGCGCGCTGCCGCCACCCCTGCCACGGGGCCGACCAGGGCCAGGGTCAGAAGCATCAGGACGGTGTGCAGTCCCCAGAACGAAAGGAACGAGAGAGACACTCCCGTACCGATGAGTCGGGCATTGGCGTTGACAGCCAGCAGGCCGGCCAGCTCCCGCAACAGCAACAAAAAGAGCCCCGTCAGCAGTCCGAACAACAGGCCGGATCCGAATCCCTGGCCCAGCCGCCAGCGCGGCTTCGGATCGACGGTGGAATCGGTGATCCAGCCGCTACCAGCCAGACCCATGGCGTTGATCAGAACCCGGGAGGTCAGGGCCAGTAGCGCGGCAGTCAGCAAAGCATCGGCAGTCGACGCGAACCAGCCCCAGGCAACGGGCGTGGCGAAGTAGGCGGGATCCACCAGGCTGGCCGACGATTCTGGGCTGGCCGGATACACCTGCCCCGGCAACGCGGGGCCGAACCAGCGGAAAAAATCCATGGCCGCCAGAGTTGCGCGCCCGACCCAGAGGGCCCCCATCAGACCCCAGGGTCCCAGCAGCAAGCGGGCCACCGCTGCAAATGCGACGAGCCAAGCTACCGCCGCTCCCAGCAGCAGACGCGCCCGGATCCGGTCATTGTGGGCATGCCCGCTCCAGATCACCGGTTGCGATTCCAGAGTCACGTTCCTGCCGGCAAGGACAAGCCCTAGCTCCGCTGGTGCGTCTGCACGGGCAGGGTCGACGTTCAGCTTGAGCCCCGGGCGGAGGCGGTCGGCAACTGCGCCCTCGAGAGCGATCTGCAACTCGAGCCTCAGATCTTCCCCGGCCGGAACCAGGGTCTGCAGGTACCACCAGCCCCGATTGCGCACCAGGCGGGTGTGATCCATCGCGTCACCGGCCAATGGCTCCGCTGCTGCAGTCCAGGCCAGTCGCTCAGCACGACGCCAGACCACAATCTCGAGGGGAAACCCTTCCGCGTCGTCACACAACTCCGGCCAGATCTCCGGCCAGTCTTCCAGGTCCCGGAAGAGGCTTCCGTCGCCGGCGGGACTGTCACCATACGGCACCAATCTAGCGGCCAGTTGCTCGGCCGCGGCCGCGAGAGCCGGTTCCAATCCAGTCAGGGAGGCACGAGTCCGGAGCTGGAGATCGGAAACTTCCGCCGTCAGTTCGGCGACCACCGGATCGCCGTCCCGGACAGCCTGGCCTCCGCCGGACCGATTCACCGTGACAAAAACCAGTGATACGGCCAGAAGTGCACCGGTGGCTACGACCAGCAAACCGCACCACAGAAACCTGAATCGCTGAGTCAGATCACAGCCCGCCTCTGGGCTGCGAGCAAAGAGCGCCAGCACGACGATCTGCAGGACGGTCAACACGAGGAAAAGCCACGGCCAGGGCAGATCCGGAGCCGCCGCACCGGTTCCGGCCCGATACAAGAGAGCTCCCTGGCCCAGCAGGCAGAGAACTCCCAGAATCGCCAGAACCCGTGTCCGCAGCCACGTCATTGAGGGACTCCGATCGAATCGATCATCGGATGGGGTTGATTTCGGCCAGACGCCAGATGTCCTCGTGCTGCGTCAGCACGAACACGAGCTTCTTCTTCTGCAGGGACTCGACGCCGGGCCGGCTGTACTGCCAGACCGCCAAACCGTGAATCCGCTCGCCGACCGAAGCATCCTGAAGATGCTCGAAATCGAACGATACGGTTCCATGGGTCTGAAAGAGATTCCGGAAGTAGTAAAAGGCCTGACTGGGGCTGTACTGGGTGAAGCGTTCGTAGTCTCCGCCGGTGGTGACTCGCAGGCCGCCAACCTGCACCAGGTCGGCCAGGGCCTGTTCATCTCCCTCCTGCCAGGCCTGGGCCAGGGCGGCAAACACCAGTCTGGGATCGGGACCAGTGACCTCTCCTTGATCCTTCACGATCGTCGCCACCGCACTGCTTGCCAGGCAGAGCACCACGACCACGGCTGCGGCGACTCTCAGTTGGGACACTCCCCACCCGGCGATTCCGAGGGGATTCCGGATTGTATTTCTGTCGACCAAGTCGTCCTCCAAATCCTGTATCCGGGCGCCGGCCGGGTAGAGCCCGGTCGTTACCAGTCAGCAACAGGCAAGGCACGTGCCAAAACCGTGCGAAGCTGTTGCGTCGCCATTCTACCCCAACTTCGGCTGTTCGTGCCACTTGGAACCCGCAGATCCGTAACTTTCCAGGCAGCGAATCCCGTTCTGGACAGAGATCGTGGCCGAAAGTAGGCAACCCGACCCGCCCTTAGGACACCGGCGGATTCCGCCAAAATCGAATTCAGCGCTAGATCGGGCTGGAGGTCACTCCCAAAATTCTGGCCAGATGCCACTGAAAGAGCCAGAATAGGTCCATCGAATCGTGTCTCGTCGCCTCATGCCCCGCTTCATCCTCCGGGAGGACTGAGATGTTCCAGTTTCACCGTTTCGGCGCCACCCTGACCCTGGTCCTGATTCTGGCCCTGGCCACGTGCACGGTCGGATTTGCTGCCGACCAGCCCCCCTATCAACCCGACGCCAACGCGGCCCGGGCCGACGTACCCGACGTATACAAATGGAATCTGACTCAGCTGTTTGCCACGGACGCTGCCTGGGAACAGGAACTGCAGACCCTGCAGAAGGAGATCCCGGGGCTGACCGAGTACCAGGGAAAGCTGGCCGAACCGTCCGAATTGAAGCAGGGCCTGGAGCTCTACTTCCAGCTCCACGACCGGACCAGCCATGTGACCCAGTACGCCAATCTGGCCCTGGACAGCGAGCAGACCGACGAGAGATTGCAGGCCATGCAGCAGCGTAGCCTGTCGTTGATGAACGAGTTGATGGCCGCCGCCGGCTTCATTCGCGGCGAGATCCTGGCCCTGGATGACAAGACCATGCAGAAGGCCTACCAGGACCAGAAGGGGCCCGGCCAGTATCGCTCCTACATCGAGAACCTGCGCCGACGCGGCAGCCGCGTACTGGGTCCCGAAGCCGAACAGGTCCTGCAACTGGCGGGAGACAACCTGTGGGCCGAGATCGACCTGAATGAGATTCCCAGCAGTCTCGAGGACGCCTTCGGATCCCTGCTCACGGACATCGCCTGGCCGGTGATCCGCGACGCCGAGGGCAATGATGTCCAGCTGACCCTCGCCAACTACGGCCGGTTCCGGGCTTCTTCCGATCGCCGGGTCCGCGCAGAAGCTGTGACGGCGTTCTTTGCCACGCTACGCCAGTTCCAGCACGCCTTCGCCGCGACTCTCGGCGGGCAGTTCGGGCTCGATGTCATGTATGCCCGGGCCCGTGGCTACGACACCGCCCTGGAAGCCTATCTGGACAAGGACGGTCTGGACGTAGCGGTCCACGACAACCTGATCGCGGCGGTGAACCAGAACCTGAAGCCGCTGCACCGGTACGTGGAACTGCGCCGCAAGGTTCTGGGTCTGGATGATCTGCATATCTACGACCTGTATGTGCCCATGGTCGCGGCCGCCGAGATGGAAGTGTCCTACGCCGAGGCCGCCGAGATTCTGCCTGCCGCCCTGGCCCCCCTGGGTCCGGACTATGTGGCCATGCTCACCGAGGGTCTCGACCCGGCCAGCGGCTGGATCGACATCTACCCCAGCCGCGACAAGGACAGCGGCGCGTTCAGCGCCAGCGTTTTTGGTCGCCACCCCTACGTGAAGATGAACTACCAGGACAGCCTGGATGACATGTCGACCCTCGCCCACGAGTACGGTCACGCACTACACAGCTATCTGGCCATGGAAAACCAGCCCTACCACAACTACCGCTACGTTCCCTTCCTGGCCGAGATCGCCTCGACCTGCAACGAGGCGTTGCTGGCCGATTATCTGATCGGCAAGGCCGAAGACAAGGCTGCCAAGGCGGGCTTGCTTGCTGCTGAACTGGAAAGCATCCGGCAGACCATCTACCGTCAAACCCTGTTCTCGGAGTTCGAGCGAAAGGTGCATGGCTTCGTGGAAGCGGGTCGCCCGGTCACCGCCACCCTGTTGGACGAGACCTACAGTGAACTGATCCGCCGATACTACGGGCCCGGTTTCACCCTGGATGAGAACGATGGCATGGAATGGGCCTATATTCCCCATTTCTACTACAAGTACTACGTCTACAGTTACGCCACCGGCCTGTCGAGCGGCATAGCCATCGCCGAGCGGGTCAAGGAACTGGGACAGCCGGCGGTCGACGATTACCTGGGTATGCTCAAAGGCGGCTGCAGCGACGCGCCCCTGACCCTGCTCCAGGGTGCGGGTGTCGATCTGACCCGGCCCGACGCCGTGGAAGCGGCCATGGAACGATTCGATCGCACGGTCACCGAGCTGGCCAGCTTGCTGGACGTGGAAATCGAATAGTCCGCGTGAAATGGAACCGACCAGGCCCCGGAACCGCTGGTCCGGGGCCTCTGCCTAGAGCGAAGGATCGGGCCCGACTGCCAGACGGCAACAATAGGGCTCGCGCGACAGGTCCCGAACCGCGGCAAGCGCCACCTCCGGCTCAGCCAGCTCCCGCCCCCAGGTCACGTTGAAGCGGAACTCGTGGAATCCACCCAGCTCAGCGGCAAAATTGGTCTCCCAGTAGTTGGTCATCAGCCAGGCCTGGATCTCCGGTGGCGCGTCCGGAAGACGAGCGTCGCCCATGAGCAAGCGTTCGCCGGGCTCCAGCGGTCCCAGTTGCAACAGGTTGCTATCAAGTGTCGCGACGCCGACACCGCCAGCAGAGCCGACCCAGGCGGCGCCTCCCTGGACACTCGAGAAATCCGTGAGAGAACCGGGGATCTGGTCCCGCCACGGACGCACCGCCGCAGCGGTCTTGTCCAGCCACAGGACCTCGCCGTCACCGGCAGTGAAAGGAAGCGCACAGTACAGATTCTCGGGTTCCCAGCAGCTGGTCTTGTGCAGACGCAAACACACGTCCACCCGACGCCGGCGTCGCCAGGCCCGCAACTCCAACCTGCAGTGATCGATGCCCGCTCCGGCCAGGGTCAACTCCACGCCGTGCCAGTGGGGATTGGCCGCCATCGCCCGGGCCGCTGTGATCCGGGCGACAGTGCGCTGGACGTCATCACCCTTGCGATTCAAACCCATGGCTCCGCGAACGGCCAGCATCTCCTCGGCGGCGGCAACCGGTGTGATCTCGTGAATCAGAGTGAACGGTTCGTAACGACGATCGCCACGCAGCAGACTGCGACCGGACGTCTGGTCCTGCCAGGTATGGATGCCCTGCTGCCGGTCCCAGCCGAGCAGAACCAGGTCGGTCTGCAGGGTCCCGGAATCCGGATCCTGAGGTGAGGCGACCTCGACCTGGGGCCTTGAACTGCGTCGTGGCGGCTCGGGTGGCCAGGTGGGTTCCTCGTTTCCCGCCACGATCTCCAGGACACATTCCTGTCCCGGCTCCAGTTCCACTTCAACGCAGAAGTCCTCGCCACGGGGCACGCTGCCCAGCCACCAGGCCAGCGGTGCACCCCCGGAACTGTGGCGCACCACCGCGCCGCGATTGAGGCGACGCTCGTAGAACTCATGGTGTCCCACCGCCAGTCGAACCAGACTGACCAGCGGTCGGGACCAGGGATTGATGATGCGGTAGCACAGAGGCATCCGGGCACTCAGGTTGCCGCCACCCAGGGTCACTCCGGCCCGGTCCAGCAACTCCGTCGTCCGGTTCAGCCCCCGGGCGGCCCGAGCTTGCTTGTTGCCGCTGATCGCCTGCACCAGGAGATGCCCCGGTCGACTCATGGCGTCCTGGTGGCTGAAAGTGTGCTCCGCGTAGAGGATCAACTCCTGGCGAGCTGCCGCCTCAAGATCGCCGGTGGGATCGGCCGCAGCCACTGCATCGCTGCACTCCAGAAGAGATCGGTACAGATCCAGATCCCGCTGAGCCTGCCGGAACAGCCGCGTGCCCTGGGGATTGCCCGCCGGTCCGTCGGACCACCAGTCGGGCCAATCCCCTCGGTGAATCGGCAACTCCCGGGCGTGAGGTTCCAGCCGCCCGAAGAAATCATCCAACGTTGCCATCTCCACCCGACAGAGATCTCCATGTTTCCGGTTCCAGCGCTCGACCGCTACGGCGATGGCCTCACTGGGAGGTCCGTTGTCTGTACGCAGGCCCGAAGCCATCACCGGCACGAATCGAAACCGATACCCGGTGTCGGCAAGCCGGCGCAGATACCGGGGTATTCGTCTTTCGGCGAGGGTCCACCACTTCTCGAAGACGGCCTCGGCATCGCAGTCGTCCTTGGTCAGATAGCTGGCTCCAGCTCCGGGCACCAGACCCAGTTCGTTGCCGAAATGGTAATGCTCCCCACTCCAGACCAATACCTGCTCGCCGTCGGGCGTTTCCCAGCGGAATCCCGTCTGCTGCCGTCCCAGCGGATACATTCCGTGGTGGGTATGGATGCAGGTGAACAGGTTTCGGATGCCGCGCTCCAGCAGGATCCGGGCGAATCCCCAGCTGTAGCCGTTGATGTCGGCAGTCATGGCGCTGGTCACCGGCAATCCCTCGACCCGGCCGAACTCGGCCGCTCGCCCGGTGGCTGCCCGAAGATTGGATTCGTCCAACAACTCGTTGAAATTCAGATAGCTGCCCGACACCCCCATTCGGCCGTTCCGCACCGCGGCCAGAAAGGCAGCCCGCTCCTCCGGCTCGGCGACGGCCAGAAAGGACTCCACCTGCCAGAAGGTCTCGCATTGCCATTTGAAGCCGCCGAAGTGCTCGCCCTCCAGACCGGCGGTGCCCCGCAGGGCGGCCAGCGCCTGGCGGATGAACTCCACATGCCAGCGCTCGATCCGGCCCTGGGGCTCGGTGTAGCCGAGGTCGGTGTGGCTGTGGTGGATCAGATAGAGAGTCCAGGGGGACGTAGGGCTCACGGGCCTCACCTCGGGTCGCGGGCACGGGTCTCGCCGGAATGGTGGCCTCACCATCCTAGACCAAAAACCGGCTGCTTGTCATGGAGAACCCGGCCAGGTAAAAAAACGCCGCCGGTTGTGCCCTCCCGGGGAGGCGACAACCGGCGGCGCTCGTTCCGCAGAGGCGGGACTACATCTCCATGGCCGCCCGCTTCTTGTCGGCGATGCGGCGCTCGTACCACCAGACCAGCACCGGGCTGGCGATGAACATCGAGCTGTAGGTACCGATGAGCACACCGAAGCACAGGGCGAAGGCGAAATCATGGATCACGGGGCCACCCAGGACGTACAGGGTCGCCGCCACAAAGAACGTGGTCAACGACGTGAGCATGGTACGGCTCAAACACTCGTTGATGGAGCGGTTGATCACCTGACGGTAGCTCTCCTTGCGGCGTAGCTTCATGTTCTCCCGGATCCGGTCAAAGACCACGATCGTGTCGTTCAGGGAGTAGCCGATGATGGTCAAGAACGCAGCGATGATCGAGAGGCTGATCTCAAAGTTGAGCAAAGAGAATACGCCCAGCGTCAACGTCACGTCGTGGACCAGGGCCAGGATCGCGGCGATACCGTAACGGAAAACAAATCGCACGGTGATGTAGAGCACGATCAGGGCCAGGGCCGCGACCACCGAGTTGATCGCAGCAGTGCGCAGCTCGCTGCCGATCTTGGGACCGACGCTCTCCTCACGGCGCAGCTCGATCTGCGAACCGGACAGACCTTCGCGCAAATCGTTCAGCAGCAACTGGGCCGCGTCCAGTGTCTCGGTCGTCGACTCGGGATCCGCAAACGTGATCAGGAACTCGTCGGCCGAACCGAACTCGGTCACCTGCACCCCCGCGTACCCCTTGCCCTCGAGAGTCGAACGGATGTCCGCAACCTCGGGCACCGGGTCGACCTTCACCTGCAGCACCGAGCCTCCGGTGAAATCGATGCTCATGCGCGGGCCACCGTGGATCACCAGCGAGACGACACTCAGCCCCACCAGGATCACCGAGACGATGAAGGCGCTCTTCATGCCGCCCACGAAGTTGATCTTGGGATTCTTGAAGAATTCCATCTTCCTTGCCGACCTTTCCCGGGCCCCGAGGCCCGGATTCACGCTCCCGCCCAGTGCGCGGAGAGCTAAAGGGAACAGCCCGACCCAGCGGGACTAGATACTCATTTTCTGCTTGCCCTGTCTCCGCGTCATCATCTCCATGATGACCCGGGTCATGACCAGGGCGGTGAACATGCTGGTCAGGATACCGATGCTCAGGGTCACGGCGAAGCCCTTGATGGGACCGGTGCCGAACCACAGCAGGATGCCACCAGCAATCAACGTCGTGACGTTGGCATCGACAATGGTCCGCGTAGCGTTCTGGTAACCAGACTGTACCGAGGCACGGATGGTCTTGTCCTTGCGCAGTTCCTCGCGAATCCGCTCGTTGATCAGCACGTTGGCATCGACGGCCATACCCACTGTCAGGATGATTCCCGCGATACCCGGCAGGGTGAGTACCAAATCGAACTGGGCCAGCACCGCCATCAGTATGATGATGTTGCTGACCAGAGCCAGGACGGTCACGATACCGCTGGCCCGGTAGTAGAAGAGCATGAACAGGATGACCATGACGGAACCGTACAGCGCTGCCGAAACGCCCATGCGGATCGAATCCGAACCCAGGCTCGGACCCACGGTCCGCTCCTCGGCAATGAACACGTCCGCGGGCAGGGCACCGGCGCGCAGCAGCAGGGCCAGGTCACTGGCTTCGGCGTGGGTGAAGGTACCGGAGATGGAACCTTGACCGCTGGGGATCTTGCCCTGGATCACGGGAGCCGATGAGATCCGGCCGTCCAGGGAGATCGCCAGGAAGCGACCGACATTTTCGCCGGTGACCTTGGCGAACTGTCGGGCACCACGACTGCTGAGAGTGAAGTCCACTTCCCAGGAGCCGGGGCGATCGGGGTCGCTGTTGGCGATGGCATCGGTCAGCTGATCACCGGTCAACACCGTACGGGTGGACACCAGGTAGAGGGGCCGCAGAGTCTGTCCCTGCCCCACGTTCATGCCTTCCATGTCCAGCTGGAACTCGACGTCGCGCAGCTTGCGTGGAGTACGAGGGTCGTCGAGCATCTGCTGGACCCGGTCGACGTTCTGCTCGAGGACGAACAGCGGCGTCGACTGCATCAGGCCCTGCTGGATGGCCAGCAGTCCCGTGAACGGATGATCCTTCAGGTACTCGTCATTGGTCGGCTGCAGATCCGTCAGATCGTCCAGCTCGCCAAAGGGATTTTCCGCCGTGGCACTATCGTCGCCGGCCTCGGCCAGGGCGTCTTCCTCGGCGGGGACCTCGGCGCTGGCGGCCTCCGGCTCGTCGATGGCCTCGTCGGCCTCGGGCTCGTCGGCGGTGGCGACGGCGTCGGACTTGAAGGCCTCATCCATCTTCAGCAGCGCGGCCTCGATCTCGGTGGCCGGCCGCACCATGCGGAACTCCAGCTTGGCGGTCTGGCCCAGCAGATTCTTGGCCCGCTCGGGATCCTGCAAACCCGGCAACTTCACCACGATACGGCTGGAGCCGAAGGTGGTGATCTCGGGCTCGCTGACACCGAACTTGTCGATGCGGTTGTAGAGGATCTCCTTGACCCTCAACAACGCGTCTTCGGACTCGCTGGCGTTCATGCCGGTCTGGTCCACTTCCAGCACCAGGTACATTCCGCCCTTGAGGTCCAGCCCCCGGCGGATAGCCTGGGCATCGATCTCGGCGATTTCCGCCATTCTCTCGGGATTGTCCCTGGCTGCCTCGCGCTCGGCGGGCGATATGGACAAAGCCTTGAAAGTCGGCAACAGACCGTACAGTGAAAGCAGGAGGATGACCAAAGTCAGTCCTGCTCTGATCTGCAGGGAACGGTTCATGATTTGTACTCCCGGGACACCTTCGCCCGACGGACCAGCTGGCCGGCGTCGGGTCAACATCACAAAAAAAAGCACGCCTTGACGTTCAAACGGGTGAGGCAAGTGATCGCATCAAGGCGCACTGTAAGACTTCGCCCCACCGTAAATTGCGGTGGCAATAATAACACATGGCGAGGCGATTGGCCAGAATTACGACACAGCCGAACCTGGGTTTTCGACTCCGGCACCGACGTCTGTAGCCAAAACCTTGGTTGCGGAGCCCTGTCCGGGCTCAGCGAGTACTGCGTGCCGTTTCTTCGAGGGCCATCAACTCCGAGACGGTCACGAAACGAACACCCTGGGCTTGTAGCCGCGGAATCTCCCTGGCCAGCACGTCTGCGGTCGCCGGATGCGGATGGCCGATACCCAGGGCGAAACCCGATGACCTGGCCGCCTTTACCAGACGATGCAGGTTGGCGGTGATCCGTTGCGGATCGTCGTTCTCGTAGTCCAGGAAGATGCGGTTTTTGCGGGCCGGAACTCCCGCCTTGGCTGCGGCGGCGTGGGCCACCGATTTCGCCGTGGTCAGGCTGTCGACGAAGTACAGCCCTCGCGCCGCCAGCACTCCCATTAACCGATCCATGGTGACCGGGTCGCTGGTGGCGGCGCTGCCCATGTGATTGTTCACACCCGTGACGTGGGGCAACGAGGCCAGAGCCCGGTCCAGGCGATCACCGATGGCCTGGGATTCCATGCCGACCATGATGGCCTCGGGACCGGGATCGGTCTCGGGATAGCTGACCGGCTGCATGGGCAGGTGCAGAATGATCTCCCGGCGATCATCCTGGGCGCGGTAGCGGCCCGACTCGACCCCCACTTCCACGAAACAACCCAGGGCCAGGCGCTGAACGCGACCGGTGGCCGGACGGTTGCCGGTGGCCGCGCGGCCGGTACTCCGGTCCGCCGGCAGAATCAGTTCCGTTCCTTGCAGGGCGAAATGGCGGGAATACGGCAGCCCTGGCAGCACCGCCAGGGTCAGCGGAGCGTCCACCGCCAGAATACGGCGGGCCGCGTCGGAACGGTTGTAGCCCCAGTCATCGATTACCAGGGCCACGGTGGGCGCCCCGGAATCGGCGGCCAGACTCGACCAGGCGGTTTGTCCCACGCCTCCACCCCAGCGCACCGGAGTCTCACGATCACGCCGATGCAGAATCAGGGTATGAGTCGGCCGGCCGACGACGCCCAGATCCAGCCGCAGCAGATCCTTCTCCTCGTCGGCCCGACCCGGCGCACCGGATCGCGACGGCAGGTAGATCCGCTCACCCCAGAGAACCCGGCCGCCGGCACTCTCGACCGCCCGAGCGATGGTCTCCTGCCAGCGCCACCAGGGCTCGCCTGCCGGGACGGCGACCTGTCGGCAATAGACGGCCGCTCCCGGTCCCAGCCGTGGGGCGTCCCAATCGTGATCACCGGCCACTCCACCGCCCGAGCCGCTTTTCGATGTCCCCCCGACCTGAGTCGAGGCATCTGCAGGACCCGGCCGATAACCGGGCACGGTCTCGGCCAAGGCCTGATCCACCGCCCGCTGAACGTCGGCGTACATCTTCTCCGAACCCAGGGTCAACAACGCCGCCCGGCCCGACCGTGTTTGGGACCATTTGAGCAACCCCACACCCAGGATCACCACGACCACTGCTCCAGCCAGCAGCCCCAGCCACAGTGACGACGGTCCGGTCCGCCGCTTCTTCCTGCGGGATTTTGATCCGGATTTCTTCTTGGGAGCTGACTTCCCTCGACGCAGCAGACTCAACGTGGACACTCCTGGGGCAGGGCAACGACCAGGATTCCCTTCCCGGTCACGGAAGCGGCGCCAAGACCGGGCCTGGGAGGCTGCCCGACGCGTCGCCGAAAGGGGGCAGTGTAGCGAACCGCCGGGAATTTGGCCAGCTCTCCCTCATCATCGTGCCCCACGCAAAGAGGGAGTCCTGTTGGACTCCCTCTCGAGCTTCGCGCAATGCGCACCACGGGACTCAGCCCCGGGTCTCCGACTAGTTGCTGTCCGTCAAATCGACCTGGCCGATCATCTGGTA
>Ga0070728_10003721_pt1 | contig 16514 bp, 14 predicted proteins | sample tdDd471_FD_66723 | JGI IMG/M metagenome (GOLD analysis project Ga0070728, IMG submission 66723) | Marine sediment microbial communities from the Atlantic coast under amendment with organic carbon and nitrate - tdDd47.1 | ecosystem: Environmental > Aquatic > Marine > Coastal > Sediment | place... | reverse complement strand
AATGCCGTCGGGCTTTTTAGGGCGACGGCTTTCTAGCACCCTGTCTACAGCGGCCCGCAGTGCATCTACCCTTTTCACGTAACTGGCATCGACCGGTAGCTTGTGAGTTGCATTCAGGCTCTCCAGTGTTTGCCGAACCTCATCACGCATGCCTGTTTCGTAAATTAGTTTTCCCGCGTCAGTCGCATCAACGATGATTGTTTCCACCGCGCGTGCGGCCGATACATCGATGAACGGGACCTTGGAAAAATCCAGTATCAGCGCGGCTGTCTTGCCCTTTTTGACTCGCTCGCGTACCTGGTGTCCGACGTCTGCAGCTGCACCGAAACTTAGCGGGCCGCCGAAATCGAAGATCGTAATTTCATCTATGTTTACCTGGCTGAGCAATTCCTTTTCTTCGTCAGAAGTTACCGCTCTTTTTCCGGCCGCCCCAGCGAACTGTGCCAGCTGGTCATCTGCTAGTTGCTTGACGAATGCCAGTGCGGCCAGAACTACGCCTACGGCAACCGCGGTAATGAGGTCTACGAAGACTGTAAGGCCGAGGACCAATGCCATCAGGCCAAGATCCCAGCGGGGCCCTTTGTGCGATATCTTGAGATAGCCGACGTCGATAATGTCGTAACCAACTTTGATCAAAATTCCGGCCAGCACGGCGTGCGGGATTTTGGCAGCCAATGGACCCAGTAACAGCACTACGGCGATCAGCAGGAGCGCATGAATGATGCCCGAGAGTTTTGTCAGGCCGCCGGTGCGAATATTGACGACCGTGCGCATAGTTGCTCCGGCACCGGGGATGGCACCGAACAGTCCGGCAACCGTATTGCCGATACCCTGGCCAATCAACTCCTTATCAGAGTTGTGCCGAGTGCGCGTCATATTGTCGGCGACCAGTGAGGTTAGCAAGCTGTCGATTGCACCCAGCACAGCAAGTAGTAATGCGCCTTCAAGCACGATCATAATCGTCTCGCGTGAAAAGGTGGGCATGATGAAGGCCGGAAACCCCGTAGGAATATCACCTAGAATCGGCGCTCCTGTGAAGATGAAGCTGGTCAGCGTGCCGGCAAGTAGTGCCGCAAGTGGCCCGGGTACAAATTTGCCGAGATTTTTCGGCCACATAAAAATAACGGCCAGTGTAACTACGCCAATAATTAAAGCGGAGTAGTTAGGGTCAAGAACCGCCCCCGGAATGGCTGTAAGCGCGGGGATTGTGCCACTGCCTTCCGGCTCATGGCCAAACAAGCGTGACAACTGCAGTGCGATGATAATGCAGCCTATGCCGCTCATGAAGCCAGATACGACAGGGTAGGGTACAAGCCTGATGTACTGCCCCCATTTGAAAACTCCAAATAAGATCTGAAATATGCCGGCCAATACGACCGCAGCAAATATCAGTGCTGGCTGGCCGGTCAGCGTTGCGAACACGCCTGCAAATACGACAACCATGGGGCCAGTCGGGCCGGAAACATTCGAGCCCGTGCCACCGAACAGTGATGCGAAAAAGCCTACGAAAATCGCACCCCATATTCCGGCAATAGGACCTGCGCCCGATGCTTCGCCGAATGCCAGTGCCAGGGGCAGCGCAATGATGCCCGCGGTCAACCCGCCAAAAGTATCCCCGCGTAGATTGGAGAAATCAAAAAACTTCATGCTCTGCGCTCCTTATGAATACGCATGTTTATGCCGCACAGTTGTCTGCGCCGGCGAGCTTTGCGACTGCTGCCGCATAGCGCTCATCAACTGGAATGAATTTATTCGTGGCTTCGTCGTATGCATTCACGCCGCCGGTCTTGATGTCGTAGACCCAGCCATGCAGCATGAGGTCGCCTTTAGCAAGTCGGGTGGCGACGCTTGGGTGTGTTTTGAGATGCTGCAGTTGCAGAATTACGTTCTGTTGCAGTAACCGCTGCATTTGCTCGTCGCTGCTTGCGTCCGGCGCGATTTCCTTGACAACGTCAACAGCCGCTTTTGAGTAACTCAGCCATTCTTTAACGTGCGGCAACGAATCAAGACCTTCAGGATTCATTGCCCCCTTCATCGCGCCACATTCGGTATGACCGCAGATTACGATATGCGGAACCTGCAACGCCGCCACCGCAAATTCGATAGATGCGGTCATGCCACCGGTATGGGTTGTATGCGGGGGAACAATATTGCCTGCATTCCTGCAGATGAAAAGCTCACCTGGATCAGTCTGTGTGATCATTGCAGTTTCGATACGTGAGTCAGAACAGGTTATGAACAGCGCCTCTGGTGACTGACCTTTACTCAACTTTTCGAACAGGTCTTTCTTCTTAGGGAAAACCTCATTCTGGAAACGAATTACACCTGCAGCAAAATGTGGCATTTTAGCCTCCGTCTTATAACTGTTCGGTTTTAAAGATTGTTTAGATCTGGGCTTTTCTAACCAGATCCCTTGCTTGTATCTGCAGACCAAAGGTCGCGAGCTGTGCTGATCACAGATTTTTTTATCCCACTCAATCTGCCTTCGACAAAGGCCAGGCCCTCAATGATCCAGTTGGCTATTTCCGGCTGGGATAACCGGTAGTAGTGATGACGGCCGTCGCGACGTTCCTCGACAATGCGATGGGCCTTCATAAGGCTCAGGTGCTGCGAAACCCGTGGCCCAGGAAGCTGAAGGTTATCGACTAATGTCATTACGTCTTTTTCTTCAGCACGCAGTTCCTCAATAATCCGGATTCGATCCGGATGGGCTGTGATGCGAAATATGTCAGCCAGTTCTGCGGCTGCGACCTTGCGATCAGGCATGGCGGGTCTCCAAATATCCGGGCCGCTAGTTAAGTTCTCTAAGCACAGGCAAAAATGCATTCCTTCATACCTGCAAATATATGCAAATATGAAGGAATGCATATAATCACAGGCGTCAACCGGGGTCAAGCCCTACCTAAATGCAGTGGTTGTCTTAAATACGATTTAGCATAAGCGCAGCAGCCCTGACCCAATAGAGGGCCGTTGTCTGCGAACTGACGTAGACGGGAACGCCACTGGTGTCTGGTTCAGTCGGGTATGCCCCAGCCAATCTTGCCATTGGCGCCATAGCCCTTGGGCAAGCCGGCATCCGGCGTAAAGCCATACATTTCTTCAGCGGGTAGGGCCGCCATTACGATATCGCGGACCCTGAGCAGCTTGTCGAGATCGATGCCTGTCTTCAGGCCCATGGCATCCAGCATGAACACCAGGTCCTCGGTGACAATATTGCCACTCGCGCCCGGTGCAGCCGGGCAGCCACCCAGGCCGCCGAGGGAAGAATCCACGGTGGTGATGCCTTCTTCGAGTGCCGCCAGCGTGTTGGCCAGCCCCAGACCACGGGTGTTATGCAGGTGCACGCCCATGAGCTTGTCATGGCCCACTTCGGCCCGGATCAGCTTGATCAGGCGGCGTAGCTGAGCGGGGTTGGCGTAGCCGGTGGTGTCCGACAGGCCCACTTCGTCGCAGCCTAATTCCATAAGTTTTACAGCAACTTCCACGACTTTCTTCTCGGATACTTCACCTTCAAGCGTGCAGCCAAAAGCGGTGGACAGGCCGCCTTCAAAATCCGGTCGCTGATCAGGGGGCAGGGTCTTCAAGAACTCAGCAATTTTGCTGACCTCCTCGTAGACCTGCTCGTGTGTTTTATTCAGGTTGGCCTTGCTGTGTGTCTCGCTGACTGACAAAGGTATCGTGATCTTGTGGGCACCTGCGGCGATGGCATTTTCAGCGCCCCTGAAGTTCGGGACGAGTGCGGCAACGGCCAGTCCGGGGAGGGTGCGGGCGTAGGCGACAATCTCAGCTGTATCAGCTAGTTGTGGGAACAGCTTGGGAGGCACGAACGAGCCGACCTCAATCTCCGGCACGCCTGCGTCAGCTTCCGCCTTGATCCAGGCCTTTTTGGCCCCGGTTGGCATGATGGCCTTAATACTCTGCAGGCCGTCGCGCGGGCCCACTTCACTGACCAGGATGTCTATAGAACTCATGGTGCTTCCTTATCGTGTTCCCCGGCCAGTCAGCTCAGTGGATAGCCGGGGTGTTATATATTTGGCCGCTGGGCGATAATTCCCCGCCGCGTTTGAATTGGGGTCAGACCCTAATTCAAATGCCTCGGCAGAAGATTCCGCCGCATATAGTGAATTAGGGTCTGACCCCAATTCAAATGCCGGCCACGAATTCTAACGGAAAAGACCATCTGGCGCGTATAGCGCCGGAATAAGGAAGCGTACACATGACGGACAAGCAGTCTTTGCCCCTGGCGGGCGTGAAGGTTATCGAGTTCACCCACATGGTGATGGGGCCAGCCGCCGGCCTGATGCTGGCTGATATGGGTGCTGACGTGATCAAAATCGAACCCGTTGGTGGCGACGCTACCCGCAGGCTGCTGGGTTCAGGCGCGGGTTATTTCCCGATGTACAACCGCAACAAGCGTTCGTTCTGTGTGAACCTGAAGTCGGAAGAGGGCAAGGCCGCGGTGCTGAAGCTTATCGAGGGGGCCGATATCCTTATCGAGAATTTCCGGCCTGGCACGATGGATCGTCTGGGGTTCGGCTATGACGATCTGAGCAAGCTCAATCCCGGGCTGATTTACTGTTCCGAGAAAGGCTTCCTGGCCGGCCCTTACGAACATCGCACTGCGTTGGACGAGGTCGCCCAGATGATGGGAGGGCTGGCTTATATGACCGGTCCTCCGGGGCAGCCTCTGCGTGCAGGTGCTTCTGTAATCGACGTGACGGGCGGCATGTTTGGTGCCATCGGTGTGCTCGGTGCCCTGCATCAGCGTAATAGCACCGGTAAGGGGCAGAAAGTAGTCGCCTCGTTGTTCGAGAGCACCGTATTCCTGGTTGGGCAGCATATGGCGCAGAAAGCCGTAACCGGCAAAGCTGCGGCGCCGATGCCCGCACGAGTATCCGCCTGGGCTATTTACCAGGTATTCCAGACTAAAGATGAGCCGGTATTTGTTGGTGTGGTCAGTGATAAGCAGTGGGGCCTGCTGTGTGAATCCTTTGGCCTGGATGAGCTGGCCAATGATGAATCCCTGAAAACCAACAACGACAGGGTGCGGGCCAAAGAGCGCCTGGTGCCCATCATCCAGGAAGTATTCATGGGCTTCACCAAAGCAGAGCTTATGGAAAAGCTGGAGAAAACAGGTCTGCCGTTCGCACCGATTGCACGGCCCGAAGACCTGTTCGACGATCCGCACCTGAATGCCAGCGAAGGCCTGGTGCCTTTCACGGTTACCGATGGCGAGTTTCAGGGTGAAACGGTCAGTCTGCCGGCTCTGCCGCTGGAAATGAACGGTGAGCGCTTCGGGCTGCATCAGCCGGTGCCGCGTGCCGGCGAGCACACTCGCGAAGTGTTGGCCGAGGCTGGATATTCAGCCGATGCCATCCAGGCAATGGATGACGGCGGTGTCATAGGGGCGGAGTAAGAGGGGCTCAGTAAAAGGTGCAGAATAGAGTTTAGCCATGGTGGTTTGCTGTGAATGTTAAGGTGCGTTTAGTTGCCAGCAATCATCGCGCGTTCCAGGTATAAGGCCTCTATGAGACGTTCTGGCAATCACTAATTCATGTGCGCGTCTAAACGCATTGGAAGCTCAAAAAAGTTAGGCGGGCTAGCGCTCCTTTTTTCGCTGTTTCTTATCTGGGGTGCGGCATCCGCGCAGGCCAATATTGATGCCTATCGCGACTACTTCCTGGTTGGTCAGTTCGGTGAAGTGTGTACGATGTGCGAGGTCATGGTGTTGTGCGAATCCGCTAATGCACCGCCCGAGCACGAAGCGATTCCGGCGAGTGGTTCCTTCACGATTTTTCATCTGCAGACGCGCACCTTCTGGTCGCAGATTTCGACTATCTGGGATTGGTTTGTGGCCAACTTTTCGAGTGCGCCCCTTGCGCAACGGGGGCATACGCGGCCCGTGCATGTCTATGCTGTGGTTGACGGACAGTGGCAGCCGCAAACAGTTATAGAGGCTCGCCTGATCCTTGACCCGGGCGTTCTGGAACTCGATGACACCTACGTAGACCGCGTTAACAGTCAATGGCTGGGGGGCGGGACACGGCAGCCAATTGGATATTGTCAGCGGCTGCCGCTTTGGGATGCGCTTGAGGTAATAGAGCAACAATCTGTGGAAGGTGCGTCGTGATGCAGGAATCCGTTGCTGATTTCGACAAGGTTTGGACCCGTCAATGGCTATTCAGCCACCCGTTTCGGTCGCTTGGTATTGTTCTGCACCTGCTGTTGCGAACCCTGTTCGCAATATTCTGGCTGGCAGCCGGCATCAACAAGGTCGTCACGGAATGGTTGACCAGCGATATTCTTAAACAAATATTTCTGGATCGGCTTACAGAAATGCCACCGGATGCATTCGCATCATTGTTCCTGCAGAATTTTGCTATCCCACTTTATTTGCTGGTGGCTTGGGTAATAACGATTGGCGAGATTTACTCGGCGGTGGGTTTGTTGCTCGGTTTTACGACCCGCCTTGCAGCGGCCGTCAGTTTTTTAATTTTGTTTGGCTTCGCCGTCGGCGGTTATTACGATGCATCGTTGATCCCGTTCTTTGTCCTCAACCTGATGTTTCTGTGGTGGCCGTCTGGCTTGTGGCTGGGCTTCGACCGGCCGCTGGCTAAGCGTTACCCGCGGGCGCGCTGCTTCCGTTAAAACTTGAGTGATGCCTCCGGCAGCCACCGCAACTCTCGAGGTCGATTCAGGGCCGTAACGATCTCAACAAGCCAACCCGACCCGGGGCATACCAGTAGATTAATAAACTGTTTTCCAGTTATGGTGGCTGTGATCGGTATCCGGTTTGTTGAGAAGAAGAATAGTCAGGATGTTAAGGAAGGAAATTTCGATTGGTACGGCAAAATTCGAGGTAGTCCCCGAACTGGATCCGGACGGCCACATTAACGGGAAATGTATCCATGACATGTGTGCCTTGCTCGACCAGCATGGCTTTGTAATTATTCCTGGCTTGCTGAGTGTGGCTGAAGCGGGTGCTGGCCTGAGAGATGTTCAGGCCGTCTTGGATGATCCCAGCAGGGAAAGAGCAGCTTTTGCCAGCGAAATTGATATCAAATATCGGCGTCGCGATTTTTGTCCTTTACCCGTAAATGGTCCGTTGCTGAATCTTGTTGCTACCCTTTGCCAGCGAGTGCAGGGCGTTTTGGCTGAGTACTGCGGTACCCGTTGTTCTGTCCTTGAATTATCGACACTAACCAGCTATCGGGGTTGTTCGCATCAGTATCTGCATCGCGACCCGGATGGAGTCATTGGAATATTGGTCGCCTTAGATGACGTTACGCTGGAGCAGGGCGGTACGGTTTTTGCGGCTGGTACTCACAAGTACTGTGGTGGGGAGTATCGTTTTGAAGGCCGGGTGCATAAGTATATGGAGGCGTTCCGGAATTTTTGGAATTACAGGATAATGCGGTACAACCTCGCGGAGCTGAAGCGCATGCGTAAAGAAGGGGACGCGCAGATTTCCGGGCAGGAGTACCGCGATCGCGTTTACTCAAGGCATATAAGCGACAACCACCAACCTAATCTGTATCAATTCATGTTCGGTGAGAATGAAGTATTTGGCCGCTCTAACTTGAACTTGCGGTCGTTATGGAGAATTTTCCGGTATCGCAAGCGGGCAGAAGCGGAATTCCCGATCGTCCAGGCTGCTCCGGCGAAAGGCACGGTAATTATCTACCGGAGCGATATATTTCATGCGGGCCCGGACAATCAGTCGGATAATCCACGCTATGTCCTGTCGCTGAATCTTGCCAGGGATGTGGCGCATCCTGAATTATGGCAAATCGGCTACGCACCCCATTCGTCGCTGATTGATCGCCCGGTATCTATAGGCGATCTGTTAAACGTTTCTGCAGCCCCGATTGACTGAATACGCCGTTTAGATTTTTCTCGGGAGCCAGAGTTTTGCATTGGGTGTTTGCGCGCAGCTAAATCACTTGCTCTATTATTGAGTGGTGTCCGATGCCCGGGAGGCTAGGGCGCGATCGCGCCGATGATCAATTGAAGTGCAGGTAGCAGCAAGAATAATAACGACGATGAAGCTATGACCATCTTCGGAAGTAATAATGCAAAGGCCGTCTGCTGATGGAGGCATGTGGCATAAGCGACATTTCTGTGGACTCCAATCTGGCGGGAGCGGCGGCGGGAACATACCTGTTTGACAGGTCAGTAGTTGCTGACGATGAGTGGGGTAGTCTGCTTCAGCGTCTGGAGTTGGGGAACATCTGGCAACACCCGGTTTACGGCCGGGCGCGTTGGGGTAAAGATAGCATTGAGCTATGCAGATTGTTCGCTCAGGGGGAAACAGCAGTCGCTGCCATGGTTGCGCTGACCAAGATCCCGCTGCTGGGAAAACGCATTGCTTACGTGCAGTTTGGTCCGGTTTTGCAGCGACGCGAAGCGGTGGCCAATGAACTTATGCTCTCTGAATTTCTGCGGAGATTACGCCACCATTACGTAGAAGAGAGGAGCATGTTGCTTTGGGTGCGACCGCGTGAAGCGATGGGCGAGATGTCGTGGACAGTGAGGGCATTTCAGAAAGGAAATTACCTTCCGCAACCATTCAGGGTTGGGCGCGGGACCTACAGGCTGGCATTGCAGCCTTCACTCGAGGATCTACATGCCACTTTGAGTAAGAGCTGGCGCAGGAACCTGAAGCGTGCTTTAGGCCAGGATTTCGAATATCGCCGTTATACGGGGCAACGTGGGTTCGACATTTTTAATGGTCTTTACAGAGAAATGATAGCTCGCAAGCACTTTGCGACTACCCGCGAAACAAGGGCGTTCAAAACTGTCTGTCGAGAACAGCCCGATGCAGCACGGCTCGAGACTTTCGTCTGTGGTTTAAAAGGCGAACCGCTCGCCGCAGTCATTGTTTCTTCGCTGGGAGATACGGGTATGGCTTTAATGAGCGCAACAAGTCTGAAAGCTCGTGAGTTGCGCGCCGGTTATGCGCTGGATTGGTGGTGCGTTGAGCAACTCAGAAGCGCAGGCATGCGCTGGTATGACCTTAGTGGCGACCAGACTGCTGGCGTAAACGAATATAAGTCTGGTCTTACCGGTGCAGCCGGGCAGGTGTGCTTTCCAGGCCCGTTTGTCGCTGGCGGCGGCTACGTTTCCAAGGGGCTGTTTTTTGGTTTGCGTGCACTGGTTCGAAAAGTAGAGCAGTACCGTTGAACGATTCTGGAATCGAATTCGAATTAGTTACTGAAACCAGGGGGCTGGAGAATCTGCGTGCGGAGTGGGATGCCTTGTGGGAACGGACTGCGCTGCCATTTTATGAACTGAGTCACTCTGTTGTGTGGCACGCATGGAACCGGGTTGCGGCTATGCAGGGGCATGCACTGCGGATAGTCGTTGGTCGGAAGGACGGGCGGGTTGTGCTTATATGGCCAGCGATTTTGCGTCAGGAGAAATTTCAGGGAATCTGGCGTGTTGTGAGCTGGCTCGGGCGAGATCCTATTGACTACGGGGCTATTCTTGCAAAGTCAGGGAATGGCAGTTCGGCCTGGATAAAAGAGGCTCTGAGATTCCTTGCAGATGTAGCGGGTGCGGATGTACTCAGTTTTAACTGCGTTCCAGAGGGAAACGGCTTTTTTAAAGCGCTACAGCACTTATGTCCGGATGCTCTTCCGGCCGATCCAGCGCCGTATATTGACCTCAGTAACTGGAAGAGCCAGGAAGAATACATGGCTCAACTGCCAAAGAGTTTCCGCAAGAATCTGCGCAGGCGCCTTAGACGACTGGAGGAAACTGGAAAAGTCGAATTTCGCTTTGATACAAATTGCGATCTGGCGACGCTAAAGGAGCATGTCGACTGGATTACGCACCATAAAAGTAATTGGCTCGACGAGCGCGGCATGGTTCACGGCGAACTCACCTCGAGCAAATACGCTGATTCTATGGTGCGTACTCTGAAAGATGCGCCAGCGGGCAGAGCGTGGCTCACTAAACTGTTGGTTGATGGCGAAACTGTTGCTGCGGATATTAGCTTGGTCTCGGGTAATCGCTGCTACAGCGATTACGGATCATTCGATCTGCAATGGGCAAAGTATTCGCCCGGAGCTTTATTGATGAACGAGACAATCCAGTGGGCTTTTGGCAAGGGCATAGATTTTTTTGATCTCGGGAGGGGGGCTGACGATTACAAGCTTAAATGGTGCAGCGGCATTCGGGCGCAAAGCCTCTTTCTTTATCCATGCAACCTGCGGGGCAGGACTTACGTATTTCTGCGGACCTCGAAACTGGCTGAAATAGTTTCCCGCCGGAGGGCAGCCGCCTAGGCATATAGTCATGATCCTGCCGCGGAAGCTTTTGTTGTGAGCAGGGTTGCTAAAAAATCCGCGGGAAGTCAGCTCGCCAGCGGAGCGGTCTGGATGGTTGCACTGCGCTGGATAATGCGCATCCTGAATTTCAGTGTGGTTATTGTGCTTGCGCGCATACTGGCCCCGGATGATTTTGGAATTTTCGCTATCGCCCTGATGGTGCTGGGGATAATTGAACTTATCGGTGAGGGTGGGGTTGAGTTCGCCCTTATACGCGAAACTGAAATTACTGATGAGCATTTTGGTTCTGCATGGGCGCTGCAGATTATCCTTGGATTGGTAACAGGGCTGTTAGTTTTTGTGGCAGCACCTTTGGTTGCGCTGATCTTTAATGAGCCCAGGGCAGAATTGGTTCTACAAATTCTGGCGCTGCGGTCAGTCCTGCTGGGATTTACCAACATCGGAATTGTGTGTTTCCTTAAAGATTTCGAGTTTCACAAAGAATTTGCGTTTAACTTGGCGCAGGGTTTAATTGAAGGCCTGGTAACCATAGGCCTTGCATTTCTGTTGCGAGACTACATGGCACTGGTGCTGGGTTCTGTTTTTGCGGCGGGCCTGACAGTGGTCATGAGCTACTTTTTTCATCCCTATCGGCCGCGCTTCTCGCTTGGCAAGGTTACCGAGATATGGTCGTTCTCCAGCTGGATAGTTGTGGCGGACCTTGCCGAGGAAGCGGTAAGTGTTGTTGATCGAATCGTAGTGGGAATCGTTTCCGCGACGTCGACACTAGGGCTTTACCACATGGCTGCCAGTGTCGGAAACACCATGTTTGAAGGCACAATTTTTCCGCTCTGGCGCGGGCTATTCCCGTCCTATGCCCGCATGGCGCGCTTCCCCCAGTTGTTGGCGAAAGCTTTTCTTGCCGTATTCGGTTGGGTAGCGATAATCGCATGTGCAGCTAGTTTCGGCATTGCCGCCGTTGCGAATGAATTGATTCTCGGGTTGTTGGGCGACAAGTGGGTAGGTGCTGTGCCGCTGGTACCATGGCTTACATTTGCTACCGGTATCGCGGCGCTTGTTGACAACCCGCTGCTGGTGTTAACGGCACTTGGGCATACCCGGCTGTGTGCCCTGCAATCTATAGGCCGATTGATATTGCTCGCGATCGTATTACCGGTCGCTGCTATTGTCGGGGGTATAGAGAGCATGGCAATAGGCCTGTTTTTCGTCAGCCTGCTTTATTTGCCCATACAGACTTACTATTTTCTAAAACATGTTCCGCTAACTTTAGGCATGTTGGTGGCCGTGACGCGACGGCCTCTGCTAAGCGGTATTGTTATGTTTTGTGTGGTTCGCCTGGTTGCCGAAATGCTTAATCTGCCTCCCTTGTTCGCATTGTTCTGCGAAGCTGCGATTGGAGGTATTGTTTTTGCAGGAACAATGTATTTCCTGTGGGTTGTGGAAGGCAAACCTGCAGGTTCCGAATCAGCATTGCTCAAGAAGGCAGCGCAGTATTTCACTTGAGGTCAACGGAGTATCTGGTCTTTGCGGGCGTTATGTATCTGCTGTGGGTGCTGGAAGGGAAGCCGGCAGGCCCGGAGGCCGTGCTGTTAGACAGTATGGCGAATTATGCCACGTCATTTCGCCGTCGATGAGCCAGATGCAAGGCGCTGCTTGGCTCTTGTGGGTTCAGAGTAGCTGCTATTTTCCAGATTATGTAAAACCTGAAAAAAAAGTATAAGACATAATCTTATACTGCTCGTCGATGAAGAATTTGGGGTACATTTTTCTTTTTTTTGGACGGGTCATTCTGTTTCCCGTCTATTTTTTGTCCGGATTCGTGCCTCGTCGCGAAAATCTCTGGGTTTTTGGCTCGTGGGGTGGGCATCGCTTTGCGGATAACTCAGCGGCCTTCTTCCTGTTCTGTCACGAAGCTGTCGACGATCGGATCGAGCTGGTCTGGGTATCGCGTAATCGTGAAATCGTCAGAGACCTGAAGGAGCGGGGCTATTCAGCCTGCTGGATATGGTCACCGCGAGGTATAGTTAGTGCGCTGACAGCGGGTTTGCATATATTCGATTGTTTCCCGAAAGATACTAATTACTGGTTATCGCGCGGCGCGAAAAGAGTGAACTTGTGGAGCGGTGTGCCGCTGAAAGTATTTGAGCGGGATATCGACAATCGGTCGAGTCGCTATTACCGCCTGTTTCACGGAAATATTATTGAGCGATCATTCTATGGCCTGATGATGCCGTGGCACATTACCCGGCCGGACCTGGCTATCGCCACGTCCGATGAAACCGCGCACATAGTCAGCAAAGCATTCGGGCTGCAGGATTCACAGGTTTTTGTCACGGGCCTCCCTCGTAATGATGCGATATTTGATCTGCCGCATCAGGAAGCGCAGCAAGTCGATAAAGCGATGCAGTTATATGGTGAGGCGGTTTCAGGCGACGAAACAGTATTTCTGTATTTGCCCACCTTCCGTGACGACGGGACCCAGTTCATAGACTTTGACTGGGATGAACTGAACGACAATCTTGGCAGAAAAGGCGCGAAGCTTTTTTTCAAGAGTCACCCGGAAGACAGGAACCGTTATTCAGCGGACTTTCCCAATATCATCCAGCTAACCCAGGAGGCCGAGGTCTCCAGTTTGCTGCCCGGTGCGGATGTCCTGATTAGCGACTATTCGTCAGTAATTTTTGATTTCATGTTGTTGGGCCGGCCGATTATCTATTACATTCCCGACCTGCTTAAGTTCGAAACGGGCTGCCGCTCATTTAATTTTCATCCACGGGAAGTTGCTGTAGGCTCAGTCTGCGAGAGTTTTGATGAACTCCTCGACGCGCTTGATCAGATCGCCGGGGGCGCATCAAGTATTGCTAGTGCGCGCCGTGACGAGGTGATGGAGCGAATGCACACCTATTGTGATGCACGCTCAAGTGAACGGGTCCTCGACATCATCGTGAACCGTTTTTATGGATTGCGTCGGAACGAAGTCTTTGTCGCTCAACCTGGTTCTGTCGAGAAATACTTTGTTCAGGGAGATCCATCGACCGGAAATCGGTCGCAATAAATCGACCGCGGCGGCGGCCGGGTCACCTGCAGGGAAAACTCATCAAGTCTGATAGGCAGGCAATCGAATCGGCACCGCATGTGAAACGGGATGTGCGATCTATTCGGATGACCCGTCCAGGTATATCCACGGCCGTTTTAATCGGTCCCGTGCCTGAAAAGCCAGAATCTCATCATCCCTGCGCATCGTGACGGCAATGCCGTCAAGACCTTCGAGCAGCATCTCCTGGTCGGCCGGTGCGATGTCGAACGAGTGTATCGTGGCATCGGGTGCCGTGACGGTGCAGTTAGTCAGGTCGACTCTAATTCTATTGTTCGCAGGATCAGCTTCGACCTGTTTCGCGAGGCCGTTAACGACCTCGTTATCCAGTTTGATCGGCAATATACCGTTGCGCACACAATTGCCGTAAAAAATATTGCCAAAGCCCGGCGTGATGATTGCGCGGATACCCCATTCGGCGAGCGCCCAGACTGCATGCTCACGTGATGAGCCGCACCCGAAATTATCGCCGGACAAGATTATCTGCGCCTGGCGATAGGGCTCCTGGTTCAGAATGAAGTCCGGGTTCTCCACGCGTCCACCCGGTTCGGTATAGCGCCAGTTGGAGAACATCCCGTCGCTGAGGCCTTCCTTGGATACGCGTTTCATCTCGCGGCTGGGGATAATCACATCGGTATCAATGTTGATGCGCATGATCGGTGCTGCGATGCCTTCGAGTACGGTGAATTTTTCCATGGTTCTCTGTATTTGGGCTCTCTGTGTTTTGCTTAGTCCAGTTTACGCACATCGGTCAGGTGGCCCTTGATCGCGGATGCCGCGACGGTGGTGGGGCTGGCGAGGTGCGTGCGGGTACGCGGTCCCTGGCGGTTTTCAAAATTACGGTTGGTGCTGCTGACCACGCGTTCTTCCAGTCCGAAGCTTTCACCGCCTGCGTAGAAACACATGGAGCAGCCGGATTCACGCCATTCGAAGCCGGCATCGGTGAATATCTTGTCCAGGCCTTCGGCTTCGGCAGCCTGTTTGACCAGGCCGGAGCCGGGCACGCAAATTGCCTTGACGCCAACCGCTACCTTGCGACCTTTGAGTATTTCAGCCGCGGCACGAAGGTCGCTGATGCGACTGTTCGTGCAGGAACCGATAAAAGCCGCGTCGACGGGAATACCCTCCAGTGGGGTGCCGGGCTGCAGCGCCATGTACTCAAGTGCTTTCTCTATGGCACTGCGTTTCGCCTCGTTGCCTTCGTTAGCCGGGTCCGGCACAACCTGATCAATGCCAGTCTCGTGCATCGGGCTGGTGCCCCAGGTGACCTGCGGCACGATGTCGGCGCAATTAATGGTGATTTCCTTGTCGAAGATCGCGTCTGCGTCGGTGGTCAGGGTGCGCCAATAGGCTACGGCGTGTTTCCACTGATCTTCACTGGGTGCAAAAGGACGTCCGCGCACATAGTCGAAGGTTTTTTCATCCGGCGCTACCAGTCCGCTCCAGGCGCCGAATTCGACGGTCATGTTACACAGAGTCAGCCGCGCTTCGACGGGCAGATCCCGCACAGCCTGGCCGGCAAACTCAATCGCATAACCGATACCGCCGGAGGCGGTGTGTTCGCCGATCAGTTTCAGGATCATGTCTTTCGCTGTGACGCCCTGTGGGAGGGCGCCGTCAAATGTTACCCGCATAGTATTAGGCTTTTTGACGACCAGAGTTTTAGTCGCGAGTGCGTGCTCTGCTTCTGTTGAGCCAATCCCCCAGGCCAGTGCGCCCAACCCGCCGAGGGTGCCGGTATGGCTGTCCGGGCAGACCAGCGTGATGCCGGGCAGGGCGATGCCCTGCTCGGGCGATATCACATGAGCGATGCCCTGACGCTGATCGCCCAGATCGAACAGCTTGATACCGGCCGCAAGCGCGGCGGCACGAGTAGTCTGGATAAAGGCCGTACCACCGGGCATACGCGTAGTGTCATTGCGGCCCGGCGTGGTGTCCACAATATGGTCCATGGTGCAGAAGGCCTGCTCCGGGTTGCGTACCCTGCGGCCGCTGGCTTCCAGTCCTTTAAGTGCCACGCTGCCGGTGCGCTCATGCAGAAATACGCGATCCATATAGAGCAGGCAGGTACCGTCTTCCAGGTCGGCTATCTCATGTTCGTTCCAGATCTTTTCGATAATGGTAAGCGGCATATGTATACGTCGTCAGTGATAGATCAGCCTGCTTTACCGGCTGCCGGATATGGTTGTATCAGTTCCTGAGGTGGAAGCCGACACTGTTATGCTTGGGGTGTGGATGATATCAGTTCAGGTGACGGGCTTCCCGCAGAGCGGACCCGTCGGAAGTTTTATATGCAAAATAATGAGAGCGGACTGTCTGTCGCCGGTCTTACGGGGGCCGTATGGGGAGTTGCCGGTTTCAGTCTGATCCTGCTGGATGCTATTAACCGTCTGGCGCGAATCGCCGTTACCGCGTTTGATCAACCATTAACATTCGGCCATTGGCTGAGTCTCCTGGTGATCGTTGCGGTTATGGCCTATACCGAAGGCTATCGTGGTTTCCAGAAAAGCTTTTCACCGCGCACTGCTGCGCGAGCCTATTACCTGTTTCGTCATCCGGAGCCACTTGCCGTCATTTTCGCGCCGCTATTTTGCATGGGCTTTTTCCGGGCTACCCGGCGTCCGCTGCTATTTGCCTGGGTCGGCACCACGCTGATTATCATGTTGGTCGTGGCGTTGCATGCGACGCCCCAACCCTGGCGTGGATTGATAGATGTTGGTGTGGTGGTGGGTCTGAGCTGGGGGCTGATATCCTTCTGGGGGTCGGTGTGGCGGGTGTTCACGCGGGTCCATGAGGGCGTATCGCCGGAAGTGCCCGAGCCCTAGGGCCGGCGCATGCGCAGTCAGTATTTATATTTTGATTTAAATAGTATATATAGGTTATTGAAAAATAATGTTTTCTCATCTAGATAAAGACAATCAGCCAACCATGGTCGATGTCAGTTCCAAGGCCGTCACCGAGCGCCGTGCGCATGCCAGCGCGCGTGTAAAAATGCCGCAGGCGGTCCTCGATGCCATCCAGGGTGACGAGATTCAGACGCCCAAAGGCCCGGTCTTTCAGACTGCCATCATCGCCGGGACGATGGCGGCCAAGCGCACCCATGAACTGATTCCGTTTTGCCACCCGCT
>Ga0070728_10003719_pt1 | contig 16533 bp, 3 predicted proteins | sample tdDd471_FD_66723 | JGI IMG/M metagenome (GOLD analysis project Ga0070728, IMG submission 66723) | Marine sediment microbial communities from the Atlantic coast under amendment with organic carbon and nitrate - tdDd47.1 | ecosystem: Environmental > Aquatic > Marine > Coastal > Sediment | place... | reverse complement strand
TTATTAGACGAATATGAAGAAGATTATGAAGATTTAGCCGATTCAGAAGTACGTCGCTTACTGGATAATAAGACAGCCAATGAGTATGGGGCGAATCTTGATGAATTGAGTGTGCAAGGTTTTGCTTTAGCAAGTGGCGCTGGTGATGGAAATGGTGATTTTGTGCTTGAAGAGGGGTATTCTGCTTTGATGAACGCGGTGGCAGAAGAACTAGACATTCGTTTGAATACACCTGTTACAGCGATTACTTGGAACAGTAATGATGTTCAGATTACAACTGCTAATGGAGACATTATTGATGCGGATAAGGTTGTTATCACATTGCCACTTGGGGTACTTAAATCGAATCAAGTGACCTTTTCGCCACCATTACCACCTAAGAAACTCGATGCCATTACTCGCTTGGGTGCAGGGCACGTTGATAAACTCATCTTGAAATTTGATAGGCCTTTTTGGGATGAGGAAATGGAATCCGTAGATACAACACTGGATACGCAAATTTGGTGGCGACCGGGTATCGGACGCGATGATGAGTTACCGATTTTGACAGCTTTGATCGGTGGTAAACATGCGGTGCGATTTGAGGGGATGACCGATGAACAAGTGATTGCGGCGGGTTTACGCGACCTTGAAGAAATGTTTGATATGGATAATTTAGCGGAGCATTTGGTTGAAGGGAAATTTATAGCATGGGGGCGTGATCCCTATTCGCTAATGGGGTATTCGTATGTTCCTGTTGATGGGGACGGTCTAAATGAAATATTGGGTGAATCGGTTGAAGATGTGCTATTTTTTGCCGGTGAAGCAACCCATCCACGAAATTTTGCAACAGTTCATGGCGCAATTGAAAGTGGTCTGCGTGCTGCCGAAGATGTGGTCGATAGTATCGAATAATGGTATTGTGCTGGTTTTCTGAGGATAGGGAAGCCAGCTTCTTTACATTCGCTTATAGCAAATATTGGACCCATGTTACTTCGCCAAATGACCATTCAAATTGTTTTTCCATATTGGCATCTTCAAACAATTTAGCTTGGCGCTGATTTTTAGTATTGGTTGCAAAATAGATGTTGGGGAATTCCCAATCTGTTTTTAGCCACTTGATAATCATGTTCAGTAAATCTGCTTCTTCGTCTAACCGTTCTTCACGAATCCAAAAGCGAACGATCACATCCGATTGTGTGACATCTGCTTGACTAATAGCGTCTACGCCGAATCGTTCCAATGTCTCAACGAACGAATTAGTATAAAAACAACCTTCAACCCGTGATTCGTCGGCATTAAGGATCGTATAAGCATAACCTTCACCCGACTCAAATTCATCTGCATGACCTTGTAAATCAAAACGATTATCGTCAAGCGTGAAATCATCACTAGGCCATGAGCTACCACTCCAAGCGCGAAGGGATAGTTTGCTTGCCATCAATGCATCATAATCGAGTTGGGTATATTCTGGTGTAAGTGGTTTGAAGATGAAGTTGTCTGTTTTATAGATAGGGGGGATATATCCCGTATAAAATCCCATTACTCTTTCCTTCTTAATCCTATGCACTACTTAGGCTAAAGTTCCTGTTCAACGTCTTCGATTTTGACCATATTAAACGATCATGGGCTCAAAAGGTAGTCCTCAATTAGAGATACTGATCGTTCATAACCTATCTGTATCCTTTAGTGTTTGACGATATTTGAGGGCGTTAACTTGTATTCTGAGTTGCTTAAGATGGTATCAATTGTGTTACGTAATGCCGTGACAGTTACTTGACCATCATCATTATAGTTTTACCGAGTAAGTTACCAGCACCCACTTCATCAACTCGATTCCCGTTATATCTTATGTGAAATAGGATTGACGAAAAGGGAGAAAATCTCAAGATAGAAAGTGACAAAACTTGAGTAGGACTTCAGACACGCCTCATTGCCAAAATGACTGGTCACGTACTTCGACATATCTTGAAACTATGCTTCTTCATGGATATTCAGACTTTTCAATGGAGTAGTGATTGCTTTACTTAGAATGTTAAATATGACTTCTCAAACACCTGTATTTAGGTAAATATCAACAACCCATTACATCTCTTATATTGCGAGTAAATTCCCATCATGCTATTCTTAGAGTTAAGAGATAGTAGGATAATTCTAACGGCTTCAAACCTACAATCTATTATATTGATATAAAACATTATAATTATATAAGATGAATCAATTTTTTATTGATTTATCTTTGTGCTTTGAAAGCTTAATAGCTGTTAAAATATACCAATACCAGTTCTTGTATCACCCCTATAAAAGGACTATTGATAATGTGTAACACAACCACATTTTTGTATGAACAAATCAATCGGCATTTGATAAAATTAATTATTCTCATTACATTATTTGCAGCTCTGTTTCTCGCTAATGCAAATAATATCGTGATGGCGCAAGATGATTCAGTCATAACTGTAGAAGTACTTGATTTACCTGAATTCCCCCCAGACACAGTTGCTGTAGGTGAGCAAATTTCTTTCCGTATCCGTTACAGTTGCGGTGCAGTAACTGGTGGAAATTGTGATAATTTTCAAATAAATGTTACTCTACCTGATTGGTTTGATATGAGCACTGCTATTCTGGATGCAGGAGCTCCATATGCCACATTTACAGCAGTTTCAGGTACTGGTGTTATAACTCTATCACTTACTGATGCCGACCCGACTATCGCAGCAGGTTCCCGCTTAGATCCAGGTGAAAGTGAGACCGCTACAGTAACAATACGAGTGCGGGATGATGCCTATGACTTTTCGGAAAATGTGCCACCTGCTGTTGATCAAGAATCCGTCACGACAACAGTCACATCCGATGCAAACTCAGGAACCGTTCCACCACCAACAACGATTGGGCTCGAATCACCCGATATACAGTGGAGTATCGAAAAAGTAAGGGTTCTTCCGCCAACCTCCGTCACACCTGCGTTAGATCAACCTGTTGTCTATCAGATGTGTTTAGACTCAGATAATAATGTAGATAACTATGTCTTAAATGACTTTAGTATCACAGACACCATTCCAGCAGGAGCAGAAGTTCTCAGTCCAGCAGAAGGGGGGGCAGTATCGTATTCTCCAACAGGAACAAATACACCCACTAGTGTGACATGGACATTTACAGGAGAAAATATTTCCTTCCGTAATGGAAGTATTTGCCGTAACATCACCCTCCGCTACCCAAGCACTACGTTTAATCTCGCTAGTGTTATTGACAATCTAGCAGATTCTACGCTTACAACAATTTCAGGAGAAACGTGTGTCAGTCCTTGTACTGATAATGATAATGATACGCATGGTTTTGATGTTGAAGTTGCTGCCCCGACTACAAATAAGGACATTGCTCAAAATCCTGTCGGTTTATTTGGAATTGGACGTTGGGAACTGTCATTAAACACAGCGTTTTCAAATGCTCCTACCGATACACTAGAATTTATTGACGAAATGCCTGTCGATAATGACGGTGTAGATCCCGGTCCAGCAACGCCTGATTACCTTCCATTAGAGATTTTTCAGATATTAACGGGTGAATGGAATCCAGTTAGTATCGGTTCCGACATCGTTCAGATACGCGCAACCATCAGAACATCAGAAACAACAACTTGTCGTACCGCTCCCGGTGGAGCAGTTTGGACTACCGTTGCAGGCTCACCATTTGATGGGTCATCGCAAGTATCAATCCCCGTTGCAACACCAAATAATATTCGTTGTATACAAACTATATTTGAAAATGACGAAGCAACAGGTGGCGTATCATGGGTCACTGGTGCACCTATGAATTTTCAAGTCAACACTGATTTCCAAATACTGTTTAATATTCGTGACACAGGCGGTGAAGGTGCCGACTATATTGGTGAAACCCTTCAAAATTGTATGTATACCACATCAAGTGTTGATGGTGGCCCGAATGATGCCACTATCGATTCTGATACAAATTGTGCAGATGTAGATATTTCTGGCTCAGTTGACAATGTTAGTGTCAATTTCCGTAAAACAATGCCAAGTAACCCTGAACCAGATGAAGCCATCACCATCTCATTATTTGTGGACTTAACAGAACGCGCTTCTGCAGATTTGATCAGCCCTATCATTGCGGATGCATTCCCAGACAATATATTTATTGACACAGGTTCTGATTTTTGGGATATAACTTACATAGGTGATTTCACAGGTGATACAATTTTGACGGAAGCACAAATCCGATCTGGTGTAGGTGGATCGGGTTTTAGTGTCACTCCCCAAACAGTTGACCCTGATGCAGGAGGCCCTTTAGGACCTGAATTGCGTGACGTAGTGGAATTCGATCTTGCAAGTTTAGTCGTTGCGCCACCATCGATTGGTTCAAAAACTATCCGTATTGATATCTTTGCAGAAATTCGTCCATTTACAGTTACAACAGATGGTCCAGCTCCACCATATAACAATGCAGGATATTTTGTTGAAAATGGTCCTGGGGACTTGATCTGTGAACAAACTGCGAGTACAGGTAACGATGGTACAGTTAACGATGATGACGATGTTTTTGGTATTGGTGCGACCAATATTTGCCGCATCAACCGAACATATGAAGTACCACGTACAGCACGTTTTGCAGGTCAAAAATGGTTACGTAACGAAAATGACCCAACAAACATTGTTCTTGCGCCTGGTCTATCAGGTATATGTGAGGATGCAACAGTCGTCACAGATGGACAAGTAACAGAAAGCAATTATACACGTACTCCGTGTGTTCACGAAAGTGATGTTGGTGATATATTTACCTACCGCTTAACAGTACAAAATACAGGAAATATCTCTCTCTACGATTATCATCAGTACGATATTCTGCCCTACGAAGGAGATACCGGTGTATCATTGATTAGTCAACCACGTGGATCTTTCTGGCGACCTGTCATGACATCTGCCGGTGTGACCTTTTCAGATTCAGGTCGTATGACAGATGCGCCACTCAATACAATCCTAACTGCTGGCGATTTTACCATTGAGTATAGTGACTCGCGCAATCCATGCCGCCTAGAAGTTGGTATTACAACGGGTTGTGATACAGTTACATGGTCAACAAATCCTGCCGCAGATTTTGCTAATGGATGGGCATCTGTCGAAACATTCCGCATAATATTAAACTCTGGCATATCATGGGAACCCGGTATTCATGCTGAATTTTTGGTGACGATGGAAGTTCCAGCAGTCAATTTATATGATACATTTACCTTTGCACCAACCGCTGGTGTAACGAATCCTAGTGCAGGGCTAGATCCAACGCAAAACCCTGAAGTTGGACATGTTTCGTGGAATAACTATGCTCACAACTTTTATGATGATGTTGGCCAAGATCCTAATGACTTATTAGCTGTTGCAGAGCCCCCTCGTGTAGGTATTCTGATTCCAGAATTTGGCAGTATCGGGAACTTTGTTTTCTTCGATCTTGATAATGATCGGCGATATGAACCACTAGACGGAGACCTCCCTGTAGGTAATGTCACTGTTGAATTATACGAAGACACCAACGCCAATAATAATTTTGATCCGGGTACAGACCAGCTAGTTACAATAACGACTACTGGCAATCCACAGGTAACAGATACTGTTGGCGATCTCGGTTATTATCTCTTTGATAATTTACCAGAGGGTAATTATTTTGTTCACCTACCAAACACCAACTTTACGGGTGGTGGCGCATTGGTGAATTATTTGAGTAGTACTGATACGGCTACTGTTGTGGACAATTTTAATAACAACCTCGATCATGGTGTTGATAACGGCAATAATCCCAGTAGTAATGGTGTCACCAGTCCAGTAATCAATATCTCATATGATAATGAGCCTACTAATGACGAAGGTGCTGGTAATATAAGTTCTGATGCGGCTGATGGCCCATTCTTTAGGGGCAACCAAAACGAAGAAAATAACAGTAGTGATTTAACTGTTGATTTCGGCTTCTATCGCCCTATGAGTATTGGTAACCGTGTATGGATCGATGATGGTACAGACAGTGGTGCACCCAATGGTTTTAATTCTGCCTTCTTTAACGATGGCATCATCAATGGTGATGAAGTCGGTAGAGCAAATGTCACAGTTCAACTATTTGGCGACTTTGATGGTGATGGCTCTGAAGATGCTGTTCCATTAACCGATGTCACCGATAGCTTAGGTTATTATCTTTTTGATGGACTTGGCGAAGGTGACTATCGTGTGGTCATTCCTGCTTCCAACTTTGCGAGTGGTCAAGCCCTAGAAGGATACGGCAGTAGTTATGATGTCGATCCTCCGGTGGACATTGATATTGATACTCACGATCATGGTATTGATGTTGCGCTCCCTGTTGCACTTCCAGTATCTAGCCCAACAATCACATTGGTACTTACAGATGAACCCGTGTCAGAAGCTATTAGCAGTGATGCTGGTGATGGCCCCAATGGTCGGGGTACTAATGGCGAACTAGATGAAAACAGTGATCTTACCGTCGATTTTGGTTTTGTGGCAGTGATGAGTATTGGTAACCGTATTTGGCTTGATGATGGTGCAGTATCAGGCGGTTTTGATTACACACAATTTGACGATGGTATTCTCAACGGGATTGAAACCGGTATTTCGGGAACACAGGTTAATCTATACTTCTCGACAAACTTAACCACGCCAATCTCATCCACGGTGACGAATTCTCAAGGGTATTACTTATTTGACAACTTACCGCCGGGTACTTATGTAGTCGAAATTCCTGCAACTGAATTTGCAGCGAATCAACCATTAGAGGGCTTCATCAGTAGTACCGATAGTACTATTACACCGCCAGCGGATGGTACGGCAGATAATAATGATCACGGTATAGATGCGGCAACACCGGGCACAGACCCTGTTCGTACACCTGATATTATTCTTTCAGTCGCTGGTGAAAACCAAGTTGATGATGAAGCTGTAACCAATACTAATGGCGAAATTCAGCCGTCGCCTCCACCGATTGCGGATAACAATAGTGATCTTACGGTTGACCTCGGGTTTATCCGTCCGATGAGTATTGGTAACCGCGTTTGGCTAGATACAGACCGAACCACAGCAGGCGCAACTCTCGGTGATGGTATCCGTCAAACAGCTGAACAAGCACTCGGCATGGGTGGTGTTCTGGTTGAATTATGGACCGATAATGGTAGTGGGGGATTGGGTAATTTTGTTGCCTCTACAACTACTACAGGTGCGGCAGGTGTTACAGGAACAAACAATGGATACTATTTGTTTGACCGTCAAGGAACAAACCAAACAGACCCGAATGCACGTCGTTTAGGACCGGGTGATTATATTGTCCATATTCCATCTATAAACTTTACCTCCGGTCAACCATTATTTAACTATGTTAATAGCGATGGTACGAATGCTTCAGGTGGTGATGTAAAAGTAGACAGCATACTAGATGGCGGGGATGAAAACGGTGTTAATGCGGTTATTGGTAATCCTCTAACTTATCCGATCAGCGCAGGTGTGTCTAGTGGTACTCTTACACTTGCCTTTGACGACGAAGCAACAACCGAAGAGCAAGATTTTGATCCAGCATTTGCCGCAAACTATAATGGTGAAAATGTTGAAGATGACAACGGGAATCTCACGGTAGATTTCGGATTCTATCAAGGGTTAGCTATTGGGAATCGTGTTTGGTTCGACGGTGACCGTGATGGAGTCATTGACGCTACCGATAACCCTTTCAGTGGTAATCCGGGTATTGCAGGTGTCACGGTTCATCTTTATGACGCATCGGACTTGAACACAATCATTGCTACCGACATAACTGATGCTGAGGGTTATTATATATTCGATCAATTAACTAGTGGTGGGCTCATCTTACCGGGTAATTATGTCGTCGGTATCGACCCAACCATACCAGCAAACACTACTGTGCTTGCTGATCATATCAGCACAATAACCCGTGTAAGTGGAACAGGGACTGATTCCCCTACTGATAATGATGACAATGGTATTGATCGAAGGGATACACCGCCACCAGCAACCGCCGTCATTTATAGCGAAACCATCAACTTGTCCCACTTTGATGAGACAATTACAGAATTAGATACTGATAAAGAAACAGGTGTTCTTGACGGAAATGGTATCCAAGATGTGAATAGTAACCTAACCGTCGATTTCGGGTTCTTCGTCCCAATGAGTATCGGTAACCAAGTCTGGCTTGATACAAACAACGATGCACTGATTAACAATGGCGAAGTTGGTCTCAACGGCGTACTTGTTGAGTTATTCCGTGATACAGGTGGTGGAATAGACCCGCTAAACGATACACCATATCGCACAACAACCACTAATACAAACGGTGGAATAACGGAGGGTTATTATATCTTTGATGACTTACCAGAAGGCGATTATATTGTCCGACTCTCACCAGAAAACTTTAGAACAGTTGCTGATGGCGGTAATGCTAGTTTAGTAGATGGAACAGGTGCGCCATACTCTAGTAGTGAAAGTGGTGGTGCATTAGAAGCAACCTACCTCATTGATAATCAGACCGATGATAACGACAACGGGGAAGATTCCAATTTCCCACAAACGGATGGTATTGTCAGCCGTATCATCAATCTGAGCTATTATCAAGAACCTGATGGTAATCCTGCCGCTGATGACACAAATCTCGATTTAGATGGTAGTGCTGGTGCAAGTGGTGAAGGAACATTTGGGGAACGTGATGACAATGGTGAAATGACCGTTGACTTCGGTGTATATCCGCCGTTAATGAGTATTGGTAATCGTATCTTCAAAGACTATGACAATAACCGTATTTTGGATGGTGCCGATGTCGGAGTAGATAATGTAATTGTTAATCTATTCCGAGACACAAACCAAGATGGTATTCCCGATTCGGGCATTACCAATCCAATTTCAACAACAACTACTACCGGTGGTGGTTATTATCTATTCGATGGATTAGTTGCTGGTTCCTATCTAGTCCAAGTTGATGAAAACAACTTCCGTACAATCGGTACAGGTGGTAACGGTATCCTACATGACTACTATAGTAGCCAAGATAAAGATGCCTCTAATGTATATGAACGCCCCGTTGATGGCGACCTAAATGATTCACAAGATAATGGTATCGATACGCCCTTCAATTTGGCAAATAATCCTAATTTACAAGCGAATGGCGTTTTGAGCCCTACTATTGTGCTTACACCCTCTGGAGAATGGGCTGCTGAACCAGATCGGGGAACACTGGGCGATGGCGATCCGAACATTCAAGCATCCAATAGTGATCTGACAGTCGACTTTGGTTTCTATCAACCCATGAGCATTGGTAATCATGTATGGTTTGATACCAATGAAGATGGATTGTTTAATGGGACAGAAGCACCAATTGTAGGTGTTCAAGTGGAACTATATCGTGAGACAGGACTGGGTGATCCAAATGCGCTTGATGCACAAGATACCATTGTTCAAGTCTATGATGGATCAACATACCTCAACTTTGATACGACCAATGCAAATGGCTTTTATTTGTTCGACAACCTTGATGCAGGACAATATTGGGTACATATCCCAGCGACAGAATTTGCAACCGGGCGACCCTTGTTCAATTATACGAGTACCGCTGACAATACACCCAATCCAACAATCGCTCCTGCGCCGTCGAGTGATCGTAATGACAATGGTATAGTAAATGGTTCAGAGGCATCACTTGGCATAACTAGCGAGTTGATAACATTGGGTATCATTGATCCCGTTAATAGCTCAGGTCTTTATATTCCAAATAATTCAGAACCAACTAACGAAATCCATAAAAGTAACACACCCGCATCCGATCCTACTACATACGATGGACCGGCAAGTATCGGGCGATATGGTGAAATAGACAATAACAGCGATATCACAATCGACTTTGGTTTCACACTTGCTGACGATTCCAGCATGAGTATCGGTAATCGCGTTTGGTTCGATAATAATCATGATGGTTTAATTGATGCAGGTGACGATAACCCAGCGGCACCGGGTAATCCTGGCATTGATGACGTAGTGGTCTTACTGTATCGTGCCGACACGAATGGTCTTCCAGTTGGAAGTCCAATCGCACGTGACATCACAGCTAACGGCGGTTACTATTTGTTTGATGTGTTGGATTCTGATGCACAGGGCGGCTCTGGAAGTGGCTTAGATGATGGTGGTCCGATTAGCCCGGGGAATTATGTTGTCGCGATCCCTAATGGCAACTTTAACTCAGGTAGAGCACTTCAGAATCATATCGTTACAATACCAAATGTTGATAATCCAGCAGAGGGTTATCCTGCACTAGAAGACGACGATAACGACAACGGTACACGGAATGCAACTTACGGCGTTCTGAGCAATCTTATTACACTTGTCTTACAGAATGAACGCGACGATGAAGTTGACAAAGATGTAAGCTCCCCACCAGATATTGGGGATGGGTTAGACGCAACCGGTGCACCTATTACAGAAAATAATAGTAATCTAACAATAGACTTTGGTTTCTACCGACCGATGAGTATAGGTAACCAAGTCTGGGTCGATACCAACAACAACGGTATCTACGATACCGCAACAGAAACCCCTGTTGATGACGGTGTCATTATGGCTCTATATGAAGATGATGGCGTGACGCCTGTAGATGATCCAGCGAACCCCGGTACACCGTATCAAGTCACAACAGATAATGGATTCTACTTGTTTGAAGGCTTACCACAGGGTGATTATGTTGTTCGGGTCGACTTGGTAAATTTCCTCCCGGGTGGTTTGCTAGAAGGCTATACAGGTAGTAATGATTCACCAAATGGTTATCAAGATAATACCGATGATGATTTAAACGATAATGGGTTTGATGATGATCCACTTACAAATGGTGGGATTCCAAGTGGTGTCATCACACTGGCCTACACGACCGAACCAACTGGTGAAGCCACCAGTGGTAATCCTGCTGATGGTCCAAATGGACGTGGTAACAATGGCGAGACTGATCGTAATAGTAACTTAACTGTTGATTTTGGTGTCTTCCCGACAACTTATTTCAGCATCGGTAACCGCGTCTGGATTGATATGGGCGCAAGTACAAATACAAATAATGGTGTCCATGATACGGATGAGAATGGTGTTCGCAACGTCATTGTTAATCTGTACCGTGATGAAGCTGGTGGACCAGACGGTATTCCAGACAGTACAACACCGTTTGCAACCACGACGACCAATGGAAACGGAATCTATCGATTTGATAGTCTCGCAAGTGGTAACTATATTGTGTCGATTGCACCTGAAAACTTCGAAGCAGGTGGTGTCTTACGCGGTTATAGTCCTTCGCCTGCTATCGACCCAACCGAATCCGCAACCGATCACGTTAGCGACCAGATCAGTAATACGATGGATCCTGATTATGGTTATCGTAGTGCAACATATACCTTATCACGCACACCTACTCCAGAACCTACAGGGGAGGTAAATGCTCTACCACCATTTGGTACAGAGAATCCTGGTACTGATCCTTCTGGCACTCCGATTCCTGACGATCAAAGTAACTTAACAGTCGACTTCGGATTTGTCCAAACGATGACAATCGGTAATCTAGTTTGGTTCGATCTTAATGGTAATGGACGATACAATAGAGCATCAGAAGTAGGGATTGCCGGAGTCACTGTTCAACTTTATCTCGACGATGGTAGTGGGACGTTTGATAGTACTTTAGACACACCAATTGCTACCGACGTTACAGACGGCAACGGATTCTATCTCTTTGAAAACCTTAGCCCTGGTGATTACTTTGTACACATTCCGAATGATCCAAACTGGACAAATGTAAGTGGTACAACGCCACTCAACGGTTTCCAAAGTACAACACCTGACGCAGCATCGTCTGATACTGGTGATAATAATGACAACGGTTTAGGCACAGGTGATACGAATCCTCTGCTTGGTGTGACGAGTGAGATGTTAACACTTAGCTTTGGAGATGCCCCAACTGGTGAAAATACACTCAGTAACAATCCAGATGATGGTCCTGAATTCCGTGGTTCAAATAATCCAACCGATGAAAACAGTGATTTAACATGGGACTTCGGATTCATCATAGGCGACCCAATGAGTATCGGTAATATCGTCTGGATTGACGACGGTAATAACACTGGTATAGCCGGTAATGGGGAGCGTGATGGTGACGAAGTTGGTGTCGATGGTGTCATCGTCGAATTATATGCTGATTCTGACGACAATGGCGTGCCTGATACTGTTACGCCAATTGATACAGTAACAACAGATGATGGAGGCTATTATCTGTTTGATGGGTTACCACCGGGACGGTATGTTGTCGTTATTGCCGAAGAAAACTTTGATGGTGGTGTATTAGATGGGTATTTAAGTACGCAAGATGGTACACCTGATATAGATGACAATGACAATGGTATCAATAACGCAACCCCATCTAATGGCGGTATCCGAAGTGATACAATTGAACTTGTAGTCGGCGATGAACCTACTGCGGATAGTGAAGCTGTGACAGGCACAGGGAACAACGGTGAAACTGACGAAAACTCCAACCTGACCGTAGACTTCGGATTTATCGCTGCCTATGACTGGGGCGATGCACCTGATTCTTATAGTACGGATAATGATATTCTAACAACAGTCACGCCAACCGGTTTCAGTGATCAAGTTGGGCCTAGTCATCGAATTGTTGCAAACCTCTATCTTGGTGAGTTTGTAGATGATGAAACCAGTGGAGTCCCTGTACTTGATGGCGAGAACAATAATCCCACAAGCCTAGGCGGTGACGATACCTTTGGAGATGGTGCTGACGAAGACGGCATGGATCTTCCTATATTTGTAGCAGGTACAACCGTAACTGTCGACATTACTGTCGTTAACAATACTGGAGAACGAGCAACCTTGATCGCTTGGTTCGATTGGAACGGCGATGGTGTCTTTGACGCATCAGAAGGTACAAGAACTAACGTACCTAACGGTACGGATGGTATTGTTCAAATAGAGGTTACAGTCCCTCCTGATGCAGAAGATCTAACAGGTGGAGATACGTATGCACGTCTGCGTCTGACAACGGATACGATGACACGCAGTGATTTCAATGGACCAATGGATAGCGGTGAAGTTGAAGATTACTATATTGAAGTCTTAGATCCAGGTTTGCTCCTTAATAAAACAGATGGTTTGAATTCAATCGTAGCAGGTGAAGTAAATACGTATACCATTGTTATCCAAAACAGTGGTGATCCACGTACTGGTGTCACATTCTATGATGAAATACCATTGGCAACCGATACCGATGCAAATGGATATGACCCTGAAACAGTCGAATGGACATGTGTCGCAGAAAATGGTGCGAGCTGTATCGCTAATGCAGCTTCGGGTACAGGATCAAGTGGTGGTCCATATTCAGCAAACGCAACTAGCGTTATCATTGATGAATTGATTGATTTACCACGAGATGGAATTATCACCTACACGGTTACGGCACGGGTCAATGAAGATGCTGGACTTATCCCACCGGGAAATATCAACCCAATCGTTAATCTTGCACAGTTACCTAATGAAGCCCCACCATTGGAAGATGAAGATATCACAAACGTGATATTTGACCCACCTTATGGTATAAAAACAGGGACTTATGAAGGTAATAATATCATTCGTTGGACCATGACATGGTATAATCCTGGCGCAACACAAACAAATGTGACAATCACTGATCAACTGGAATCAAATCAAGTCTTTCCAGATACTACTTCCGAAATTGATCTACAATGTTCAGGTAGTACGGGGACATGTTCAATCGTTGGTGATGATGTTGTCCAATGGATAGGAACAATGTTGACCAGTACCCCAGCTAACGATGATGAGGCTATAGTTATCTCATTCAACGTGCTCATAGATGGTGATGGACGTTATACGAATACAGCAGTCTTAGACTATGGTGATGACGAAACTGCTGCCACAGATCGAGTAACTGTCCAAGAGGATGTAGAAGTTATCGACGATGATGACGATGATGATGACGACGAAAACGTCATATCGGGTGATGATGGTGGATACTCACAATCTGCACCAACGCTTGCAAAGACAGTCGATACACCATTTACATTACCGGGTGCAACCGTTACCTGGACGATAACAGCTGTAAACGATACCAATGAATCGGTAAATAATGTGAGCATCACAGATAATGTACCTTCACAATTACTTATCATAGATGGTTCTTCATCATCAGGTGAATTAACAATTGATGGTCAAACCGTTACTGTCAAACAAGATTCATTGGAACCGGGTGAGATAATCACCATTACATTGACAACAGACATCAGCGACAGTGTGGCAATTCCTTTTGCCATCAACAACCCTGCTGTACTACGTTGTGATTGTAGTAACGAAAGCAATGCCATTGCAACGATTATCAGTGTGCTCGAATTACCAGCCACTGGTGAAACACCATGGTGGCGTATGCCTCTCATGCTTATGATCATCATAGGCGGTGGGATAAGCATTGTTACCCCAATGACTGTGATCTATCGACGTAAATCAAAACACAACAGCTAACTATCTGAATAAGATATCAATAACAAAAGGGCATCGTATGATGCTCTTTTTGTTGTACTGTAGCTAGTTAAGTTTTATCTGGGGTATCAACGGCGCAAGATTTTGCGTTCTCGATAGACCTCTGCCGCTTCTCGTATAAATGTCGCAGTTTCGTGGGCTTCATAGGTTTTTTCGAGGTATTCCGCAAGTTTCATTAATTCGTCCCACGACGAGCGATCAGGTCTCAGCATCTCGTAAATTTTCAGAACTTCATCATTCGGGACGAGTGTCAATTCTGCCGCCCGCAAGAGGTTGCTAGCCAATGATACATACCCTGCTTCTGCGGCAATCTCGGCTTGTTGACGGAGTGCGCTGGCATGTGTTCGTAAGTCATCAGCAGACAATGACCCATCCGCTACCGCATCAGATGTGATCTCAGATAAGTGTCGTCCACTAAAGGCATGTAAGTCTGCGTCTGGATTGTGTCGGAGAGGATACTTGGTCATATGCTTGGTTCCCAATCAAAGCGTAATTCTACAGGGGGTTGATCTTCGCGGACTTCATCGGTTTCGCGACGATGTAACAATGCTGTTTTGACGATCAAGCGTAAACGCGCCGAGTTATCAATTTTGACAGCAACAGGCACAGTCGCTTTACCTAGTGCATAACAGGCGGCATTCCGTCCCATATGTTCATAGGTTTCCAGCGTAAGACTCGGCGATTGTGGAAATAATTCGAGATTATTAAGTGGGGCTAAATCTTTCTGATGGATCACAGCTGTCCCGCGTGATTGCAACCCGATAGCAATACCACTGCCACTCAGCCTTGCGCCAACATAGCCAATCGCGGCACAATCTGACGTATGATAAACACGAATAATTCGAGCGATCATCCCCTCACTGGCAATCCCTGTTAGAATTGCTTCAAGCACATCCTCATGTTCAAGTCCACCAATCGTTTTGGTCATCACCCGTCCAAACGCAGGACCAACAGCCAAAATAACTTCTTTCTGTGTGCCTAATCCAGCAGTTCCCATATCCGCTAAACGAGAGATCGGTTCACCAAGTTGTTCATCTATGAAGCCTTCAGGAGATTTCGCTTGTGGAATTGCTTGCATTTCTTCCCAGCGTTTCCCCTCTGGGCGATACCCTGTACCGGGACCTGTATAAACATTGGGATCATTAATCGCGCTTTGTACCTTAAAATCCTCGTCAAAGATCGCGGCAGGTTGTAAATAATCCCCTGCTATCCGTTGTCGTCCAAGCTCAAGGATATTGTCTGCCACATGATTAAAACCACTCTTCTGTAATGCTTGAATAATATCGACAAAATTAGTATCTCCAGCTAGAAATTGATCCGCCGCTTTTAAATCGGGGAGAATATCACGGTCCGGCATATCATCACTACTATGAGCAACAGCTGCCGCATCGACTTCCTCATCTGTGATTATAGGCAGACCTAATTCACGATAGACTGCTTGGATTGCCATCGCGCCTTGTCTCCGTATATCGAGTGCTTCTGCTTCCCGAATTGGTTTGACACCGCCATCAATCTGCATATCACGCTGGAGGACATTGTAATCATCAAAATCCTCAGCATCGAAGTTCCCACCACCAAATAAATTATCCCGTTTGGGAATCGCACTATACCCAGAGAAAATAAAATCCGTCCCCGGTATAAATTGCAACATCAATTTAGCTGTCTTACGAATATTAGAATGCGACGCGAGTGCATCATTTCCTGACGCGCATTCTAAGCCTAGCATCGCCGCCAATAGATTTTCTGCAAGTACCGCACGGACTCCACCCGGTAAGGCTTCTGGTAAAGCGATACACGAAATTGAGCCATTCTGTACACCCTGACTCCCTGCGCCTTTTACAACCAGCAAACACCGTGCTTCTAAATATAACATCGACTTCTGTTCAGCACGCCCCATCAAGGCTTCTGAGCCTGTCCCTGATGTAAAGCGGATTTTCACGCCACGCGACGCATACGCCGATGC
>Ga0070728_10003718_pt1 | contig 16538 bp, 14 predicted proteins | sample tdDd471_FD_66723 | JGI IMG/M metagenome (GOLD analysis project Ga0070728, IMG submission 66723) | Marine sediment microbial communities from the Atlantic coast under amendment with organic carbon and nitrate - tdDd47.1 | ecosystem: Environmental > Aquatic > Marine > Coastal > Sediment | place... | reverse complement strand
TGCAGAACTTACTTTGCAAGCTATACAAGACATGACTGATCAACCCATACGTTACGTTATATATAGCCACAATCATTGGGATCATGTTGGCGGCGGACAAGTTTTCAAAGATGTTGGCGCAACCATCATGAGCCACATAGACGCTCGTGACTGGTTAGTCGATCATCCCAATCCTGATGTCGTTGTTCCTGATGAAGTCTGGGAAGATGATGTTCATATGCTTGAATTGGGCGATAAGACTATCGAACTGCACTACTTTGGGCTCAATCATGGTGAAGGTATGGTGGTCGCTCGATTTGGCGAAGATAACATTATCTTCACAGGTGATTTGGTTGTTCCGAATCGGGTTGCCTTTGCCAACATGCCAGATTTCTTTCCGGCAGAATGGGAACGCACTTTGACTGAAATCCAAGAACTTGAGTATGACACGGTTATGTTTACGCATAATGCCCCATTCGGTCCATCAACAGCCGTTGATAGTCAGCTTCAATATCTGCAAGATCTCAGAGCTGGGATTTTCGCTGAACTTCAGGCGGGTACCGATTTCATGGCAGTACCCGATGTTCTGGAGTTACCACAATATGCGGATTGGGATGGTTATGATGAATGGTTGTCTCTTAATGCTTGGCGCGTCTTGATGGAAATCGCAATGGGCTGGTAGTTTCCTATTATGCGATAGCATAAATTGAAGGGATAAGCAACTGCTCATAAATCCAGTTGCTTATTCCAGTATTTTGTAGGCTGTTTTCTAAAATGAGAATATAAGTACTGAAATATGGCATAAGCTGATTTGATCCAAATACAGCGTAGGTTGTTTACATTTCATCCTAATTTGACAAAATTCTAGAGTGGAAAAGAGGAGATCAACATTGAGTTATCAACTATCCAACAAATGGGTTCTGATGGGCATCATTACCACAATCACCTTTGTCTTTTTTATTGTATTGCAATCGACAGTAGCACAAGACAACTATGGTGACCAAGACAGTTATGGAGTTTCAGAGATGACACAAGTTTCAAGTTATATTCTGATACAAGATTGGCAATTGAGTGGCAACAGTGATGTACAATTCATGGGTCCTAATGCAATTGTCATCGATTCTGCAGACAACATCTATACCACTGAGTTTATGGGAAATAGAGTCCAAAAATTCAACTCCGATGGCGAATTAGTTATCGCGTGGGGTTCAGAAGGTAGCGATGATGGTCAATTTCGTAACCCCACCGGAATTACAATCGATACTGAAGGCAATATTTACGTTTCAGAGAGTGGCAATCATCGTGTCCAAAAATTTACAAGCGATGGCGAGTGGCTAGCAACTTGGGGTGGGCAAGGTTCTGGTGACGGTCAATTCTTATCTGCGATGGTCATCACCATTGCCACTATAAATAATGAAGAGCTTGTTTATGTGAGTGATTGGGGCAACAATCGCATTCAAGTCTTTAATACTGATGGTGAATTCCTGATGACTTGGGGCACAAGAGGTTCAGAACTCGGTCAACTCATGACCCCGACAGGATTGACCGTGGATAGTAGCGGCAATATCTGGGTCGTGGATCGTGGTAATAGTCGTGTCCAGAGCTTTACAACGAATGGCGAGCATTTAAGCACCTGGGGTTCGGAAGGTAGTAATGATGGAGAGTTTTTGAGCCCGACAAGCATTGCCATAGATGCAGACGGATTGATGTATGTCTCAGAGGCAGATGGTACACGAGTACAAATCCTGACAGCAGAGGGAGAATATCTAGCTACACCTATATCCACACTCAATGCTCCGCATGGCATAGCTTTTGACAGTGCAGGCACAATGTATATTGCCGATACCATGAATGGGATTGTCAGAAAACTTGAACGGGATATACCTGAAAATGAGGCAATCACTGATAGTGCTCTTTCTCCGCTGCCACAACGATTTGGAACACGACCTACAACAACTGGTGCAGTACCCCATCAACAAATAGGAATTGAACCCGTGCCAGAGCTAAATGACATCTTATTCCGATGGGTCGCATCCCTGCCCAACATCGAACTACAACCTTCAATTTCTTCCTTACCCGGCGCAACAGGCATTTGGATTACACAAGCCACAACCATTGCTCAACCACAAGCAATTCTTAATGGGTGCGAATTCACCCACATTCACCCAGATGGCAGTTTACATGCACCCTTGCCACTTGCACGTGCGCTCGAAGCCGTAGAAATGGGTTGGGCTGAACGTCATCCATGGGCTGAGCAAAGAGAGGGTTGGGAGGGACTGGTGATGCTGTATACGCCCCAATCTGAGGCTGAACTGAAAACCGTATTCCAGTTAATTGTTGAATCCTATAACTTTGTAACAGGGCGATCTGAAGTCGCAACCGATTATACTTCTCCATAAGCATTTTAATACAAATCGATGGCATCCCGATTTTGGCTTATTTCAGAAGTAGATGGTGTGCGGCTACAAATCCATTGTAACAATGGCAACGTATACAACCCTGTAGATTTATGAGTTTTGGGGAAGCAGTTTTTCAGGACCGTCTAGGAAACAATGATTTGGAATGTTCTCAACCAAACATAATCAGATAATATAGATTCTGAAAATTCTAAAGCAGGTACCGTGTATGAGCGAGAATATTCCAACATACAAATTTGATGCACAAATTTCCGATAACTTGGACTTTGAAATCAGCCGGATAGAACATAAGCAAACTCTGTTGAGAGTCGGCCAGAAACCCCGGCGTAATAATTTCTATATCATCTTCCTGATCGAAGATGGAGCAGGCATTTACATCATCGACTTTGAGCAATACGACGTGATACCCCATATGATGTTCTGCATCGCACCCGGTCAGGTTCATTTTTGGGAGCTAACAACTGCTTTAAGGGGTTGGGTTATCTTGTTTAAAGAAGATTTCCTGACAAAGTATCTGCCATACGCTTCAATAGGATTTCCTGAAGATTTCTCCATCTTCAATTGGGATACCTACTCTGGTTTTTTCTTATCTGAAACGTATCGCGGACGTTTTGAAATGCTATCGCATGTCCTCAATGCTGAATTCCAGAATCAAGATCTCTTTAGGCGAGAACTGTCTATCCAGAGTGCACTACTGCTCGTACTTGTCAATGCTCAACGCGCATCTGTCGGAGAAGCGCAGCAAATTAACAGTGCAAGTGATCGTTTGGTCAGAGATTTTGTTGCACTCGTGAATACCAATTACAAACAGACACAAAAAGTACAGGATTATGCACATCATCTCAGCGTATCAGCCAGTCACTTATCGGATACTGTATCCGAAGTCGTCGGATCACCCCCACAAAAAATAATCCATCGACGTGTTGTTCTCGAAGCAAAACGTTTACTCATACATACCGATTTACCAGCTAGCATCATCACCGACATGCTTGGATTTTCTGACGCATCTTATTTTGGACGTTTCTTCAAACGGGAGGTTGGTGAAACGACCAAATCTTACCGCCAAAAATTCCGATAAAAGTACCATTATTGCAAAAGAAAATCTCTCGTTTAGGAATGAGGAAAAACGTATGCTGTCATTATCTAACAAATACACTCAGGAGTAGATAATGAAAAGCATTTTGGTGAGACTATCAATTGGTCTCCTTCTAATTGTTACTGCGTTCAGCATACTTGCACAGAACGAAGTAGATGTAACAATAGACGGTCAAACTGTTACGCTGAACAATACATTCCAATCGGAAGAAATGTCCGATGGTGTAGAAACACCTTTCGGTGATCCTTTATCGACAACAATCGTCGAAGGTGAAAGTTTCGATTTTCTATATACATTCACCTTTACTGACGATACGTTTACGATGGTTCCAACGCCACAGATTGAGGGGTTTGCACGTGTTTTAGAACCCGGATTCTTCGATCGTTATTACCTCACATTTGAAAATCCGATTCTGGCTGGGGCAGTAGCAAACCCGGATGCCACGTTAGTTCCAAATGTACGTGTGCTGTCTCCTACAGAAATGGTCATCGAAATTAGCGCAGGTATGGAAATTGGCGCAGGATTTGAAGCTGAAATTCGACTTGCACTTGCAGACGTAACCGTCACCGCGCTCGAAAGTGGCGCAACTCTCACAAGCTATGCTATGGATAATTTGACTGTCCATGCTTACAACTCACCGTTTGCGGTATTTGGCAATGGTACTTATATCTTCGAGCTATCCAGCAGTCTTGTAATTGTTGATACCCAATTCCTATTACCCTTTGCACAAGAATTTCGCGCAATTGCAGACAGTACAGGTAAGCCAATTGATCGCGTCGTAATCACACACGAACATCCCGATCACTTCCTAGGTAGCGAAGTATTTGCGGACGTCGAGGTTTATGCGCTAGCGGAGGTCGCAGCAGCAATTGAGGCGAATGGTCAAGCAGAAATCGACGAAAAGACGGCACAATTCGGCGAAGCAATGGTTGCAAGTACTTTTGTTGTTCCACAGGTAATGGAAGCAGGCAGTGTGGAAATTGATGGTGTTACCTTCGAGTTTGGCACGGTGATCGAAGCCGAAGCTACTATCCAACTTGTGGTCAAATTGCCAGATTATGGAGTGATTGCCGTAGGCGACATTGTTTATAGTCGCTCCCATTTAATTCTTGCAGGTAATCCACCAACATGGATCGCCGCCCTGAGTGAGCTCCAAGCTGAGAGCTATAATTATCCAGTTGTTTTAGCTGGACATGGCTTGCCCGGTGATCCAAGTGTGTACAGTCAGAACATCTCATGGCTCATGACAGCGGGCGAATTGATGGGTACTGTGGAAACAGGTGAAGACTTCAAAGCTGGGTTGATCGAAGCATATCCAGACTTCCAATTAGAAGCTGCGATTGACTTTGTTCTGCCATTTTTGTTCCCTACTGACGAGTAATATACAATACTTGGTGATGAGACTCTCAATCGTGGGAGTCTCTCATCACATGATTTTGACAAATTAGCTCCTAAGGATAAAGATCTTGAAAATAGCAATAACCGCCGCTAGTGGACAATTAGGATCAGAAATCGTGAAAGCAACCGTTGCGTTGCTATCAAAAGAAAATGTCATCGGGTTGGCGCGGACACCCGATAAAGCTAAGCATCTAGGCATTGAAATTCGTCCTGGTGATTACAATGACAAAGATATGTTAGAAAAATCACTGCAATCTGTAGATACAGTACTACTGGTGTCGGGTATGGATGCCCCAGACAAGCGCATTGAACAACATCGCAATGTCATTCAGGCGGCTCAGAACAGTGGCGTGAAAAAGATCGTATACACCAGCGTTCAAGGTGCGGAAGAAGATACTGCTTTCTCTCCTGTTGTCGCAAGCAATCGGCAGACGGAAGAGGACGTTCGCAATAGTGGCTTGGATTGGGTTATCGGGCGTAATGGGATTTATATCGAGCCGGATGTTGAATACATTGAAAACTACAAAGAAGCTGCTGGAATATTTAATTGCGCTGGTGACGGAAAATGTGGCTATACCACACGCCCAGAGTTGGCTGATGCCTACGCGAGAATGCTAACCGAAGGTAAGCACAATTCTCAAATCTACAACTTACATGGTGAAGCAATCACCCAATACCAACTTGCGGAGTATCTCAATAGTGCATTCGGTACAGATTTGAGGTATATCCCGATGACTGTAGAGGCATACCGAAAGGAGCGAATCGGCGAGCTTGGTGAATTTATAGGCACCGTTATCGCTGGAATTTATCAAGGTATTCGAGAAGGAAAAGCGGATAATCCTAGCCATTTCGTTGAAGCAGCTGGCAGAGAGCATGTAAGTTGGCAGACCTATTTCGCAGACATTAAATCAAATGCATAATAAAAGCATCAACCAGACGCTAATCGCATGGATTATAGAGAAGTCTTACAATGCATAAGACTTCTCCACAGCTTTCTGTTTATGAGGAAATATAACAATCATGTTGAGCTATGACTCATTTGGGAGTCGTTCATTCTTCAAACGATTTTCCATGACGGTAGCAATATGTTCATCTCCCCATTCACTTAACAATCGAGCAATTGAGTCAAGCGTTTTTCCAAGTGGTGTAACAGAGTACTCAACTTTGGGAGGCACTTGAGGATATACATTTCGTGAAATGATGCCATCGCGTTCCAATTCGCGCAGTTGTCGGGTCAGTGTACGCGGTGTAATCTTCGGCATCAGGCGTTTAATATCACTATATCGCAGGGTTTCATTCATTAAATGACCTAGAATGATCCCTTTCCACTTTCCCCCAATGACATCAAGAGTTGCCTCAATGGCACAGTCATAGTTTTCCATATATTGTTTTATTGTGGGCATGTTTGAGCCTCCATAGTATCTTTTTTGATACTATATACCAATTTTGTGCGTACTTATATTATATATAGCATTCATTATAATGACATTATGTAATCCGCACATAAAAGGTCGATAAATGATGAAAGCTGTTCAAATCTTTAAGACAGGATCCAGCGATGTTCTTACCTATGGTGATGCACCCAAACCGACACTAAAACCTGAGCATGTTCTGATAAAGGTCTATGCAATCGGATTAAATCCTGTTGACTATAAAATACGCTCGTCACCTCAATTGCCGCCGAATATGGATTTCCCTGCGATTCTAGGTTGGGATATTTCTGGTGTTGTTGAAGAATCCGCGAGTGACCTATTCAAATCGGGTGATGAAGTCTATGGTATGGTGAATTTCATAAGTCCTGCTGGTGCTTATGCTGAGTATGTTCTCGCGCCTGCATCTCATATCGCCTATAAACCAGAGACGCTCGATCATATACAGTCCGCTGGAATACCTTTAGCGGCATTAACAGCACATCAGGCATTTGAGCGAAGTCAACTCAGCGAAGGACAACGGGTTTTGATTCATGCAGGTGCGGGTGGTGTCGGTCATTTCGCCGTACAACTCGCAAAATTGCGAGGGGCTTATGTTATCACTACTGCATCTGAACGCAATCACGAGTTTGCGCGTGGACTTGGAGCAGATGAAATCATTGATTATCGTAAAGTCAATTTTGAAAAGGTTGTTCGCGATGTTGATGTTGTGCTACAAACTATTGGCGGTGCAACCGCAGAGAAGTCCGTTCAAACCGTGAAAGATGGTGGCATTATTGTTTCGATTGTTGGTGATGAGAACATTCAACGCGAACGGAATTTACAAGTTCATTCCATCTTAGTTGAACCATCAGCATCACAACTCAAACAACTTGCTCAATGGATAGATAAGGGCGAACTTCGAGTTAATATTCAAGAAACATTCCCACTGGAGAATATGATCCAAGCACATGATAAGCTTGCAACAGGTCGTACTCGTGGGAAAATTGTTGTAGAGGTAGAAACCTTGGGATGAGATTATTACCAGCGATCTCTAATGTAAAGGCAACGAAGACTAATCCTATACGATAAAGTGAGAAAATAGCAGATGACCGATCAATCTAAAAAAACAAAAAGAACGTAACAGACTTCTACGATTTGATGTTCAATCAATGTAAACCTGCCGAAGCTATTGAGAAATATGCTGGTGATGACTACATTCAACACAATCCAGCTGTAGCGGATGGTAAAGATGCATTCATTGCCTACTTTGAACGCATGGCGGAGGAATATCCCGGCAAACATGTCGAATTTAAGCGTGTCATCGCTGAAGGAAACTATGTTGTGCTACATTGCTATCAACAATGGCCCGGTGATGCAGACTGGGCAGGTATTGATATTTTTCGGTTAGATGACAATGGGAAAATCGTTGAGCATTGGGATGTTCTTCAGATTATCCCCGATGTTTCTGCAAATGAGAACTCGATGTTCTAATTGAATAAACATCCTCGTCCTGATAAGTCAGGAATTTATCTCTGTTTCGAGAGAAAGTTGATGGGAAGCACGTAATACTCTACATGACAAATGCCGACGAAAGGTGATTTTCAATTCTGCAAACACATCACTAGGGGTGCTGATTTAGCACTTTCATGATCAATATTCTAAACATGAAAACACCTATGATAATCACTGCGTTTATTTGTCGATAATTCAAAGCGAGTCTTGCTTATTTAAACTGCTGTACAAGCGAATCCGATCCCTTTACTAACATGCCCAAATCTGAGCCGACAGCAACAAATTGAAAGCCCCAATCAATGTAACGTTTTGCATGGTCAGGATTAAACGCAAGTATCCCAGCAGGTTTTCCGACTGATTGCAATTTTTCAATAGCGGTTTTAATCGCCACTTGTACATCTTTGTGTTCTGCGTTGCCAATGTGACCGAGAGAAGCTGATAAATCCGATGGTCCGATAAACACACCGTCCACACCATCGACAGTAGCAATCGCCTCAATTTCTTGTAGGGCTTCACCGGTTTCGATTTGGACAATCATTGCAATTTCATCGCTGGCTGTGTGTAAGTAAGTTTTATTGCGACCATAGTCTGAGGCACGGGTTGACCCAGCTACACCACGGATACCGCCTTGTGGATAACGAGTAGCAGCGACGGCAGCTTTGGCTTCATGTACGTTTTGTACATAGGGAATCAGCAAAGATTGAGCGCCCGCGTCTAAGATACGTTTGATGAGGACTTTATCGTTCCATGCAGGGCGTACGATAGTTGAAGTACTGCTACCGTTCATTGCTTGCATTTGAGAGACTAAGTTTGGTAGTTCATTTGCGCTATGTTCAGTATCCAGAAGAATCCAATCAGGATGACTTCCAGCCAAAACTTCAACCACAGTATTGGAGCAGGAACTTGCCCACAATCCAATTTGTAAATTTCGTGATTCAAGCCCAGCTTTAAATTTGTTTTTGTGAGTTTGCATATAGTGGTCTTTCTATTCAAAATAAATCGATACAGAGCCTAAATCACCGAAGTCAGCACGGATCGTATCACCAACTTCTGCCCAAACTGGACGTACAGATGATCCTGCCAGCAAAATTTGCCCAGCCTGCAATTGAACGCCTATGTCATGAAGTTTATTCGCAAGCCAAGCAACCGCATTCCCCGGATGTCCCATTACCCCACAAGAAATGCCTGTTTCTTCAATTTCTGCATTCCGATACAAGATACCGGGAACCATGCGTAAATCAACATCATGTGGACGAACAGGTCGTCCCCCTAATATCAAGCCAGCAGCTGCACCATTGTCGGCGATTGTGTCAAAAATTTTGCGTGGTTCATCAACCCGTGCATCAATAATTTCGATAGAGGGTACAATATATTCTGTTGCCCGCATCACATCTAGCAAGGAAATATTGGGTCCTTGTAGTGCATCTTTCAGGATAAATGCCAGTTCAAGTTCTACACGCGGTACACAAAAATCAGCCCGTTTAAGTGTTGCACCGTCGGGATAAAGATAATGTTGGTACAGATAACCGAAATCGGGTTCATCAATTTTGGATGAGCGGCGCATTGCTAACGAGGTTAATCCTACTTTGTAACCAATAAGCTCTGCCCCCGATTCAATTGTCCGTCGGGCAACTTCTCCTGAGATAGCATACGAATCTTCAATTTCAATATGAGAATATAACGCTGACGGGCGTGTGGTTTGTACTTTGGTGCGATTCGCCTCTAGCAAGGCATCGACAACGGTGTTTCTTTCACTTTCTGATAACATTCGTTCTCTCCGTGAGTGTATGATGCATACGACTCAAATATCAACGTAAACCTAGCTTAAGCCTCCGCTCTGTCTCCTGTGAGCGCATCGGTTAGCCGAGTATCGTCTGCTTTTCTCGCAAACCAATTTGGATACACTTCGGTCGGGGTAGTCAGCTTGTTCAAATGTTGAATTTCGCCTTGGGTGAGACAGATATTTATCGCCCTAATATTTTCTTCTAATTGTTTGAGTTTGCTAGCACCGACTATGATTGTGTTGACATGTTCTTTAGTGAGTAACCAAGCCAACGAAATTTGTGCAAGCGTCGCATGATGTGACTTTGCGATTATCTGGAGCTCATCAATAACGTTAAACCCGTGTTCAACATCAAAAGGAATCCATGAATCACTAGGGTTTCTCATACGGCTACCATCTGTACCACTTGGATTTTCTCTTGTGTATTTTCCTGTTAAAAACCCTGCAACTAATGGACTCCAGATCATCGTGCCGATTCCAGCATCTTGTACAAAGGGGACGATTTCATTTTCAAGATCACGTCCTAAGAGTGAGTAGTACACCTGTGCGGTAATGAATTTTGCCCAGCCGTGTTGCTCTTGTAATCCGACAGCTTTTGCAGCTTTCCATGCAGGCCAATTGGAAAATCCAACATAGCGAACTTTACCCTGCCTTACCAAGTCATTGAGTGCTTCTAGTGTTTCTTCGATTGGTGTAAAGGGGTCAATTCGATGAACCATATAAACATCAATATAGTCGGTATTCAGACGTTTTAAGCTGTTCTCTGTTGCTTGCATGATGTATCGACGACTTAATCCAGAATTTATCAGTGGGTCACTATACCGAAAACCAACTTTGGTTGAAATAATCACATCTTTACGGCGCGTGCCTAATACGTCGCCTAAAATTGTTTCACTTTGACCATCTGTATATCCATCAGCGGTATCGAAAAAATTAATTCCTGAGTCGATTGCTTTATCAACTAATATACTTGCACCGTCTCGGTCGACTTTGGCAACACGATTGCCATCAACACTTCCAAAGGTCATCGCCCCAAATGTAAGCCGAGAGATAACCAAACCTGTGTTGCCTAATGTCATATATTGCATTTTCTGCTCCTCTATTTGTAGTATTTATTCAATAGACTGGCGCGTTAAGATCACAACGGGAATCACTCGTTTTGCTTCTTCCGCGTATCTGGCAAAAGTTGGATACGAGGTTGCCATCTGTCCATATAAGGTTGTACGTTCAGGCTCTTCCGCGATGGTGGCAGTGACTTCAAATTGCTCTATGCCAACCTCAACGGTAAATTTTGGATTAGCGACCATGTTGTAATACCAATCGGGGTGTGTTGGTGACCCTGCTTTTGATGCAAACAGGGCATACCGATCACCATCAGCGAGGTACATCAAGGGGACAGTACGTTCTTGTCCGCTCTTTGCTCCGATAGTATGCACCAGAATCATTGGCGCACCTTCAAAGACACCACCGACCCTACCTTCGTTTTTCCGAAATTCTTTGATGACTTCCGTGTTCTGTTCAACCCAGTTTTTCATTGTTATCCCCAATATCGATTGTTTCACGATCAAATTAGACGAGCTGGGGTATCCAAACAGCCATTTGATTAACACCCCGATTCGCCCATGCAAAATACGGGATCATCTTGATCGACACCTTTTCTTTGGTTGGGGTTACATATGACGAGTACAACGAATCACCGACATCACTTGCAACTCGTATCGCATCCATTTCCAATACTGTGACTCCACCGAGCATATCTTCAGCAAAATAACTTGTTATGTGAGACTCATTTGATAGGTGAATTTCTGAAACTTCGATACTGTCGGAGAGGTCGGCAGATTCAATGCAGTAGACGACAGGTCCGCGCATCACAGCGACATGATTTTTATTTTCGACAACATTTGGATGAGACTTCACTAGGCGAGCATCCATCGGGAAATTGATTTCAACCCTATCGCCTTGTTTCCAAACACGCCCAAGTTGGAGATAGTCACCAGCCGTTACCTTATCTTTGAAGTTCTCACCATTAATTTTTACTGTCGTTCCACCTGCCCATTCGGGGATGCGTAGACGAATTGTATATGGCGTTTCTGGAGCATCATTTATTGTGAGATTAACTCGTCCATCCCACGGATAATCAGTCTCCATTTCGAGCTTAAGATTAGATCCGTCGGGCAACGTTTTCTCTAATTTACTGCCACTATACATATTGACCCAAACACTGTTTTCAGAGAAACTATACGCCCAATTGTTCATCCATGCAGTACTACGCGCGACTTGAGTTGGGCAACAGTAACAAGTATATGTGTGCCACCGCTCTGATTCGTCATTGGATAATAAGTTGTGATCGTGTCCATGAAAGCGCAATAAATTGGTATAGAAGAAATGCTTACCGTCAATACTGACAGGTGATAATCCGCTATTGTAGATGACCTTCTCCATCACATCGCCATATTTGCCGTCACCTGTGATATTTAATAGTCGCCAACTAAACATCGCATGTCCGATATTGGCACAGGTTTCATTATAAGCAGTCGTATTCGGTAACTCGTAAGCATCGCCAAATGCTTCATGCACTTGATCACCACGAATAGAAATTCCTTTGTGATACGCACCTACTCCGCCAGTAATGTACATCTTGCTATTCACTACGTCGTGCCAAATGCGGTCTAGGGCTTCAAGTAATGATGTATCGCCTGTCTCTGCATAAACATCCGCAGCCCCACAATACAAATACATCGCAAGCACTGCATGACCAACGGCGTGTTCTTCTTCACGGAGTGGTACATGATCTTGATTTTGATTGCCGAAGTCGATACGTTGACTATGTTGCACAGGACCTTTTGCAAGTGGCTCTGATTGTGAACCACGCATATCTACGAATATCCCAGCAAGTTCTAAATAATTTTGCTCGTGAGTAACACGATATAAATCAATAAGCCCCATAATATTGGATGGGTTATAAGCAAAATGTGCCAATTCAGGCGGACGATGGGCAAATACTGTATACAAATAATCAGCCAGCTTTGTGGCTATATCCAGAAAGTTGGTCTTACCTGTCGCCTGATAATGAACAGATGCTGATGTCATCAAGTGCCCCATATTATAGAGTTCATGATCGCGTAGCCGTGTCCAGCGTTTCTTTTCGGGCTTTAATTGAACTTGAGTGCTAATATAGCCATCCGATTCTTGAGCTTGGGCAATAACAGCAATTAAGTCATCCAGTCTGTCGAGAATTTCTTTATCGCCCGTTACAGAATAAACATAACTTAGCGATTCCATCCATTTGTAACAGTCACCATCACTCCAATCTTTACCAATGTGTTGCCCCTCTTGTAATCCCGCTGCTACATAGAAATTAGAAAAAACAGCCGCGTTGATTGGATTGTTCATCGCTTCCCATGTGCTGGGGATAATGCTGTCTTTGCACAATTCAAAATATCTCGCCCAAAATCCAGATGTCCAAACAACTTCTCCGAGCTTAGAGCCTTTCATCTTTGTGTGTGGGCTAGCTTGTTTAGTTTGATTAGTTGACATTGTTTAACTCCTCTTTACCAGTTTACTATTTATAGTCAGTTTTTTTAGACAATTACCAATTGGTGAATGATCCATCTACACGATGTAATTCTGGTCGGTCAGGTTGTGTGTAGGGATATTTCTTGATAGCTTCTCGATCAAACTCAAATCCTAGACCGGGTTTATCGGGTGGCAACAAATAACCATCTTTCCATTCTGGAAGACCAGTTACAACATCGGGCATGGATTCACCGGGACGGTGTGGGGTTTCTTGTACGCCGAAGTTAGGGAGGGACAAATTGAGATGCAGACAAGCCGCCGTTGCAACTGGTCCGATTGGATTGTGTACAACGATGTCGATGTAATGTGTTTCGCACCAGCCAGCAATTTTCTTTGCCTCGGTTAACCCACCACAAATACAAACATCAATGCGAGCATAATCAAATAGGTCTTCTTCGATTGCTTGACGAAAATCCCATTTTGAGCTGTACTGTTCACCAAATGCCAACGGAACAGATGTCTGAGAGCGTAAGTTACGGTAGGCTTGTGTGTATTCTGAGCGTAACGGGTCTTCTATAAAGTAGGGACGGTATTGCTCGGATTCTTTACAGAACCACAGCGCATCAGGAGGCGATAAGCGTGTATGGATATCGTAACAGATTTCAATTTTATCCCCGACAGCACCCCGAATGGCTTCAAATTGTTCGATGCACTTTACGACGGCGGTTCGCGGTTCGATAGAATTGTCTTTTTCATGCGGGAGTTCAAGTCGTGTGAACTTCCAGCCATCGTTTATAGCCTCTTGTATCCGTTCAATGATTTCTTCTGTACTACTCCCGTGAACGTGGTTATAGCTCGCTACCTTATCACGCACCTGCCCACCCAGTAATTGATAAACGGGAAGCCCAGTTGCTTTGCCTTTGATGTCCCATAACGCAATATCAATCGCCGCAATCGCAGCTGTCAAAATTTTCTGTGCGGGATAAAACCCAACACGGAATAGACGCTGCCAGATATGTTCTGTGCGGAAGGGGTCTTCACCAATCAACAGTGGCTTAAAATGCTCAATCGCACCAGCAATCGCTAATTCACGCCCCGTAATCCCAGATTCACCAACACCATAGATTCCTTCATCGGTATCAATGATAACAAACAAAAATGTGCGCCATTCTCTAGCTAAAATTACGGTAACATCTGTGATTTTCATTGTCTAATCTCCATGATGATATGTCCTAAAAAATGGAATATCTTTGAGCCGTTCAACAGCAAGCAGGGCACTAACTAAAATGAGCCCGCCGCCCAGCCACTGCCACAAGCTGAGTTTCTCCTGTAAAAAGAGAACAGACAGCAGAACGCCTCCCATCATTTGCAAGGGCCATAACAGAGTGACTTGTCCACTGCCTACATATCGAATCGCAGCATATAAACTGAGTCGAGCGAAATACGTACTGATCACACTCAGAATAATGATGATGAGCCAGCCATGTAATCCGGGGTCGCGCCATTCAGCCCCTTGAACACCCCATAAACCAAAAACGACAACCGACATCATGGCTAAAATATAGGTGGTGATTGCTCTTGAATCGTAATCGTCCAGATACCATTGGGTGAAAACCAACTGCACAGCATAAAGAATGAGTGAGGCAAAAAGTAACAACAGACCCATCAACGAGACATTACCGCCCGGACCGATCAAGAAGTACACTCCAACCAAAGCGAGAAGTACACGCATCATATTGCGCCGTGTCAAGCGTTCACCACCAAGCCGTAAGAGGAGTAGTACAGCCACGGGTTGGGCAGATTTAATCATCGCAACCATCGATGCATCAACATACGCCAATGACCAGAAAAAGCAACATATTTCCACACCGCTGATTAATCCGATCATCATCACCCGAAATAAGCCTCGTCGGTCAAGTTGCATCGCGCGCCAGTCAACGACACTCACCGTTAGAGCCAGCAAAACGAAAGCGATAATTAAGCGCATCATCAGCATAATCGTAGGATCGACACCAAATAATATTGCACTGCGTCCTAGTGGTGTTACGATGCTCATTGCAAGATTTGTGCCAATTGCTAATATCCATCCAAAGGCAGTTGTCGTAGCGAACTGTTGCGAAGTGAGTCTCAAAGACGATTTTGCTTTTACTGACATAGATGATATTTTCCGATGCTTGGACTGAGTCCAATCAATAACAGAACTGATTGGACTCGTAACTTATGGTGGTTATTGTGATGTGTGTTTATCAATTGTTTTGTATTAAGCGATAGGAAGCCACACACTCATATATGGAATGCCACGATTGTGCCATGCGAAGTATGGAATCAACTGAGCAGATATTTCTTGTTCAGCAGTCGCAACAATCGGCGCATATAATTGATCGGTTGCTACAGTCGATGGCTTATGAACCAAGGTTGTATGGAGTGTTGTAACGCCACCCAATAGGTCAGGATTTGGATTAACATCAATGTTTGCACTTAGCGGTAAGTAGACATCATGTAATTCGACATCTTCTGGCAAATCAAGTGATTCGAGACAATAGACTACCGGACCACGCATAATTGCGGCGTGATTTCGTGTCTCTTCAACATGCGGGTGACTCCCAATCATCTTAGGTGTAAGCGGGAGGTTGAGTTGAATTGAGTCTCCAGCTTGCCATGCTCGTTTAATCTCTAAGTAAGTTCCAGCTTGAACATTGTTAAGCGACTTACCATTGATCATCACTTCAGCACCTTCAGCCCAAGCAGGTATTCTCAGTTGTAAGCTAAACTCGCGTGTTGGTGCTTGATCTATCTTTATTTCAACAGCGCCTTCCCACGGGAATTGTGTTATTTGTTCAAGAGCAAGGGGTGATCCATCAGGTAAGGTGGTATTGAGTTTATTTCCGCCATAGAGATGTACCCAAACGCTATCGTTGCTAATACCGTAAACCCACTCATGGATATGGGCGATGGTGCGTGTGACCTGTACTGGACAACAGTAGCATGTCCACGTTTGCCAACGACCTTGAGAATCGTTACTCAATAATTCTTGATCTTCACCGTACCAGCGCAAAGGATTTGTATAACAGAAATGCTCGCCATCGGTGCTTACGCCAGAAATACCCGCGTTGTACATCACCTGTTCCATAATATCGGAATAATGGGATTCTCCTGTTATGGATGCCATTCTTAGACCCCACATAGCAAGGGCAATATTCGCGCAGGTTTCATTATATCCAGCAGCGTTGGGTAGTTCGTAATCGAGGCCAAAGGCTTCATGTACTCTCAGATGACGCGGCGTTGCACCGTAATGATTACTACCGATACCGCCTGTGATATACATCCGCTTTTGTGTTGCGCTTTCCCATATACGAACTAATGCAGTCATCAAGCTCTCATCGCCAGTTTCGGAAAAAATATCAGCTGCTCCTGCATAAAGATAG
>Ga0070728_10003716_pt1 | contig 16549 bp, 18 predicted proteins | sample tdDd471_FD_66723 | JGI IMG/M metagenome (GOLD analysis project Ga0070728, IMG submission 66723) | Marine sediment microbial communities from the Atlantic coast under amendment with organic carbon and nitrate - tdDd47.1 | ecosystem: Environmental > Aquatic > Marine > Coastal > Sediment | place... | reverse complement strand
GCAGATATATGAGCGTCAAAAAGAGAACCTTGAAATTGTTAGTATCTGTATCGACGATAATCCTGAGGACTTGTGGTTTTTTAGTGAGCAGAATCAATATGATTGGATTTTTCTGCATTATGGAAATGAGCCTGCGGTAATTAAAGAGTTTGATATCCGGGTGTTTCCTACCTACTTCCTTGTAAATCGTGAAGGAAAATTACAGATGTCACTAGCACCTTCACCAGGTGAGAATTTTGAACAAAAATTCAATTTCCTTTTGCGTGAAGAATACCTGAATAAGGTCGATTCTAATTAGAATATTTTAAACTATACCGGATTGTTTAAATACGTCTTGTACTTGTTCTAAAAGTAGTGGGTAATATTCTGGTAATTCTTTTATATCAACCCATTTGGTGTCGGCTTGTTGTTTAGATGCAATTTCAGATAATGGCCCTGTATGTTCCATTCTGTACCACAATACTTTTTTTAGTATTCGTTCATTATTCATAACGAAATAATAAAACGTAGAATCCAAATTTTCTTCAATTTTAAGCTGTAGCTTACCACACTCGGTATTTAAATTGCTTGAAAGACCTTGTGTTGGATCTGCCGATTTTTCCAGTTCTCCTTTAGGTAGATCCCATTTGCCCCAACGTTTTACCATTAGAACTTGCTGGTCTTGATTTATTATTAATCCACCTACAAGATTTATTACAGTAAATACTTTTTGGAATTCGTCGAAGAGTTTGTTTAGGTCGTGGTGGTAAATATAAAGTTTCTTTAAACTGAAAACAGTTTCAAAAAAATCTATTATATCTACAAGCTCATCGCTGCTATTGTATTTATAAAAGAAGCCGCATTCGGAACAAAAGCCTTCTTTTAAATCATTCGTCAAAAAAATTATTCGACCGTTGAAAAAAACTTTATACATTTGCGATATGAATGAATTAGATGTAAATATAGCAAAAAGTTTATTAAAAATAAACGCTATCAAGTTAAATCCTGAAAACCATTTTACCTGGGCATCAGGATGGTATTCTCCTATTTACTGTGATAATCGCAAAGTGCTCTCTTTTCCGGAGGCACGTGAGCAAGTGAAAAAAGCTTTTGGTCAAAGAGTAAAAGAATTGTATCCGGATGTTGAAGTTATTGCCGGAGTAGCTACTGGTGCTATTGCTCATGGTGTGCTTGTTGCAGAAGAGCTTGATTTACCATTCGTGTATGTTCGTTCAGCTGCTAAGAAGCACGGACTTGAAAATCTAGTTGAAGGTGAAATTAAGGAAGGTCAAAAAGTTGTAGTTATTGAGGATCTTGTTTCTACCGGAGGAAGTAGCTTAAAAGCTGTAGATGCATTAAAAGAACGTGGTTGCGAAGTAATGGGTATGCTTGCTATATTTTCTTATGGATTCAATGTTTCAGTTGAGAATTTTGAAAAAGCAGGTGTTAAACTTGATACTTTAACAGATTATAATGTTCTTATTGAGCAGGCAGTTGAAATGAGCTATGTGAAAAGTGCTGATATTGAGACGCTGCAGGAGTGGAGAAAGAATCCGGCAGATTGGAAAAAATAAATTCTATTCTAAATATATTCTTCCGATAGTTTCTTGTTTGGGGCTATCGGTTGTTTGTATATAATTAATTAACAATGGCAGAAACAAAATTTGAAAGTAAAGTAAAAACCATAAATAAGTCTGATAAAGATTTATTTGAATTTGTTACTGATTTTACAAAACTGGGTGCATTTATTCCCAAAGATAAGATCGAAAACTGGCAGGCTACTAAAGAAACCTGTTCTTTTACAATTCCGAAAGTAGGTGATGGTGGCTTGGAAATTGTCCATTCGGAACCTTGTAAAATGGTTAAATATGGTGGAACCGGAAATCTACCATTTGCTCTAAATTTATGGATTCAGTTTGTGCAAGTTGCGCCAAACGATACCAAAATGAAACTGACCATTAAGGCAGACTTAAATATGATGATGAAAATGTCACTTAAAAAGCCATTGCAACAAGGGGTTGATCAAATGGCCGATCAATTGACAATGCTTTTTAATAATATGCCGAATTTATAAAAAGTTGAAAGTTAAAAGTTCTGAGTTAAAAGGTCAAGAAGCTGACATTTAACTTGCAACTTTTAACTAAATTACAAATTCCACTTCTTTAAAAAAGTAGGCACTGCGCTCACCGTTTTCTTTTTCCAGAATCAATTCACCCGAATCTTTTACCTCAATAATTCTGGCTAAAAATTCGCCATCTTCATTTTTATATAAGTGCAATCCTTTATTTCGATAAAGGTTTTGGAAATATTCATTAGAGATAAATTCCTCCTGGTTGTTAGCCAGTTGTTGAAAACGATTATTAAAGGCTTTTGTAATTTTGTGAAGTACTTTTTCAATGTCAAATTCCTTTTGACATATATCTTTTAATGAAACCGGATTTGGTAGGTTTTCTGAAAATTCAGTTTGATTAATATTTATTCCGGCACCTATTATAGATTTTACAATATAGGGACCATTTAGCGAATTTTCTATTAGAATGCCACCTAGCTTTTTGTCTTGAAAATAAATGTCATTGGGCCATTTAATAGATGTTTTAATGCCAAAACCTGACAAGGCGTCAAAAATTGCCAAAGCGGCAGTTTTTGAAATTAAAAAATGTTTTTCAACTGAAAAATTTTCAGGTTGTAAAATTATACTAAAAGTAAGGTTTTTATTTTCTTCACTTTCCCATCTATTAGCTCGTTGACCTCGTCCTTTTGTTTGATTTACAGCCCATATTACTGTAATTTGCTCAGTTATATTGTTTTGGTTTAGTGTAGCTGCAAAAGTATTGGTGGATTCCAGTTCTGTGTATTTTAGAATTTTTAACGTTTCCATAGGGCGAAATTCAACTTCAGTTTGTTGATAAACTTTATTTTTGCGAAAGATAAGAATAATGGTATTGCTTTTGTAAAAACTATTCTATCAAAATTTAATTACATTTGTGTAGAAAATATTAACGGAGATTGATATAAATGACAGAAAACTTAGTTAACTCAGTAATAAACGGTATTCAGGAGAAGAAGGGGTCGAAAATTGTAACTTTAGATTTGCAAAAACTAGAAAATTCGGTTTGTGATTATTTTGTAATTTGTCAAGCTGATTCTACAACGCAGGTAAGTTCTATTGCCGATTCGGTAGAGGATGTTGTGAAAAAAGAAACAAAAGAACGCGTATGGCATTCGGATGGTTACGATAATTCTATTTGGATTGTGTTGGACTATGGTAGTGTAATGGTTCACGTTTTTCAAACAGAGTGGCGTGAGTTTTACGATATAGAAGGTCTTTGGGCTGACGCCGAAATTAAAGTAATCGCAGACGCGTAATTAATAACACACATAATGGAAGAGAACAAAAAAAAGCCAAATAGCTTTGGATTTAAACCCCAGGATTCCAATAATGATGATGGGAAACCTAAAAAGCCAAAGTTTAATATTTACATCATTTATGCACTTATTTTCATTGTAATTATCAGTTTACAATTTCTGTATAATGGTAAATCAACGGAAAAGACTGTCTGGAATGAGTTTAAAGTAATGCTTTCTCAGCAAGATGTAGAGAAAATAATAGTTGTTCGGAACGAAGGTATTGCAGAGATTTATCTTAAAAAAGATCGTCTTGAACATTATAAAGAAAAGCTTGGGCGAAATGTTTCTTTAGGGCCTCATTTTAATTATTCTATAGGTTCTATTGAGGGCTTTGAGCAAAAGTTAACAGTTGCTCAGGAAAATGTTATTGAAGAAGAACGAATTTTTGCCGAATACGAAGAACGTCCAAATTACCTTGGAGATATCTTAAACTGGATTTTTCCAATTATTCTTTTGGTAGTATTGTGGTTGTGGATTTTCCGACGCATGAGCAAAGGAATGGGCGGAGGTGCCGGAGGTAATATTTTTAGTGTTGGTAAATCAAAAGCGACATTGTTTGACAAAGAGAAGCATGTAAAAGTCGATTTTAAAGATGTTGCCGGTCTTGAAGAAGCGAAAGTGGAGATTAAGGAAATTGTTGATTTCCTGAAAAATCCAAAAAAATATACTGATTTAGGAGGTAAAATACCGAAGGGTGCATTATTGGTAGGTCCTCCGGGAACCGGTAAAACTTTATTGGCAAAAGCGGTTGCAGGAGAAGCTAATGTACCGTTTTTCTCAATGTCAGGTTCCGATTTTGTTGAAATGTTTGTAGGAGTAGGAGCGTCACGAGTACGTGATTTATTCAAACAAGCTAAAGAAAAAGCACCATGTATCATTTTTATTGATGAGATTGATGCAATTGGTCGTGCTCGTGGTAAAAATCCAAACATGGGTTCTAATGATGAACGCGAAAATACCTTGAATCAGCTTTTAACTGAGATGGATGGTTTTGGAACCAATACAGGTGTTATTGTTTTGGCTGCAACAAACCGTGCTGATATGCTGGATAAAGCCTTGATGCGTGCCGGACGATTCGATCGCCAGATTCATGTTGAATTGCCTGATTTAATTGAACGTAGAGATATCTTTAAGGTTCATATGCGTCCTCTTAAGCTGGATTCGGATGTGGATATTAGCTTGTTAGCTAAACAAACCCCTGGTTTTAGTGGTGCCGATATTGCAAATGTTTGTAACGAAGCTGCTTTGATAGCGGCTCGCGTGGATAAAAAAGCCGTTGGTAAACAGGATTTCTTTGATGCAGTTGATCGTATAATTGGTGGATTGGAACGAAAAAATAAAATTATTACCAAAGAAGAAAAGAAAACTATTGCCTATCATGAAGCAGGACATGCTACAGTAAGCTGGTTGTTGAAATATTCGCATCCTTTGGTGAAGGTTACAATCATTCCTAGGGGGAAAGCTTTAGGAGCTGCTTGGTATCTGCCAGAGGAACGTCAGATTACAACGATGGAGCAAATGCTTGATGAGATGTGTTCTACGTTGGGTGGACGTGCAGCTGAAGATCTTACCTTTGGGAAGGTTTCTACAGGAGCACTCAATGATTTGGAACGAGTATCCAAACAGGCAATGGCAATGGTTGCTTATTATGGTATGAGTAAAGAGGTAGGGAATGTAAGTTTCTACGATTCAACCGGACAAAGCGAGTTCTCATTTGGAAAACCATACAGTGAAAAAACAGCTCAGGAAATTGACAGGGTTGTGAGTAATATGGTTGAGGAGCAATATTCACGTGCGCTTTCTGTTTTGTCAGAACATAAAGAAGGTTTGGAAGAGCTAGCACAAATACTGCTTGAAAAAGAAGTACTGTTTAGTGACGATTTAGTTCGCATATTTGGAGAGCGTAAAGGGAATACACCTGAGAAAATGCTAGCCGAAGCTGAACGTAAAGAGGCTCTTGAAAAAGCAGAGTTAAAAGATAAAGAAGAAAGTATCGAGTTTGAGGAAGAAAAAACCAAAGATACTTCTGAAGATAATAACGAATCAACAAACGAATAATTTGACTGATTTATTTAAACGCTCATTAAGCGGGATAGGATTTGTGACGGTAATGCTTTCTGCAATTTTCCTTAGTCATATCTCCTATTTCGCTTTGTTTATTGTGGTCATTAGTATGGCCCTTTTTGAGTATTACAGGATATTAAAAATTAAAGCCTCTCAGCCACAAATTGTTGGTGGGTATGTAAGCGCCGTTGTCTTATTTGCAGTAACTTTTTTTCATGCTGCCGGTATTTTACCACTTTATGCCGTAGTGCTTGTTATTCCTGTGGTTAGCATTGTTTTTATACTGGAGCTCTTTAAAAAGAGTGAAACCTCTTTTCAGAATATTGGTTTTACTTTTTTAGGTTTGATTTATATAGTATTACCTTTCTCTTTAACGAATTATCTTGTAGTAGGTAGTAAGGCAGGGAATATTGATTACAATCCTCAAATTTTATTGGGTGTATTGTTTATGATATGGGCCAATGACAGTTTTGCTTATTTATTTGGGGTGTCTCTTGGTAAGAATAAAATGTTTCCGCGTATTTCTCCGAAGAAATCATGGGAGGGTTTTATTGGAGGTTTGCTTTCTACGATTGGGGTTTCAATAGCTATTTCCTACCTCTTTAATAGTGTTGAACAGTTCGACTGGATTGTAATTGCAGTTTTGGTAGTAGTATTTGGAACTTTTGGCGATCTAGTTGAGTCGATGCTGAAAAGAAATTTTGGTGTTAAGGATTCAGGAAATATTATGCCTGGCCATGGTGGTATACTTGATCGATTTGATTCTCTGATTTTAGCAATTCCAATGGTGTATGCATACTTGACTTTTTTCGAAAAAATATAATTTTTTTAAGAAAAATAGATAATTATTTATTTTCTTCGCAAAAAGAAATAGATAATTATATTTGCAATATTCGCATGCAGTGAATATTTACTTAAAGGTTTTGGTTTGGCTCATAGGGGGCTTTTCTCTTGAATCTTTTGTCGTAATTTAATCTTACATAAATGAGAGTACATAAAGAAGTTAAAGGAGTTTTGGGTAAACTTCTTATCGTTTTCCTTACACATATGCTGATGTTTTATCTAATAGGTGTTAAGGGATACGTTTACATTTTATTTGCAACAGTATTTTTCTTGTTTACATTATTTGTTTTTTTCTTTTTCAGAAAACCAAATAGAAATGTTGTGTTATACGAAGATAAGGTAGTTGCTCCTGCAGATGGAACGGTAGTGGTGATAGAAGAGGTAGAGGAAAAGGAGTATTTTGAAGATAAGCGCATACAAATTTCCATTTTTATGTCTGTTTGGAATGTGCATATTAATTGGTTTCCGATGATTGGTGAGGTTGTATATAAAAAATATCATCCAGGTAAATTCTTATTGGCTCGTAATCCTAAATCTTCATTATTAAATGAAAGAACAACTGTAGTTGTAGAGAATAAGAATGCGAAAGTTTTGTTTAGGCAAATAGCAGGTATTGTTGCGAGACGTATTGTTAGTTATGCTAAACCTGGAGTGAAATTTGATAAACCTACTGAGGCTGGTTTTATTAAATTTGGTTCACGTGTAGATATTTTGTTGCCAGTTGGTGCGAAACCAAATGTAGAGATAGGACAAAAGACACGGGGTAGTGAAACTGTAATTGCTTACTTACCGAAAAAATAGTTGATTTACTAATGATATAACTAAGGTTGTTCTTTATAGGACAACCTTTTTTTATATAAGGTCAATATAAAACAGAAGTGATGTTTCAATATCCGTCTTTGATAGTTCACGGTTGATGATTACTTCTCCGTTTTTACCAAGTAAAACACATTTGATTCTACCTTCCTCGTTTTTTTTGTCGTGGCTCATTAAATGAATAATCTCTTTGAACTGTTCTCTTTTTAGAATGACTTTTGGATAAAGTTTTCTGATAAATGTTATCCATTGCCCCATTCGGCTTTCCGGGAATTCACAGATTTTGAAAGAAAGGAAAAGCTCGCAAATCATTCCGGCTGCTATGGCCTCTCCATGTAAAAGAGTCTTGTCGGTTTTTGCAAAATAACTTTCAAAAGCATGTCCAATGGTATGTCCGAAATTTAAAGTTTTTCTTAAGTTCTGCTCTTTTGGGTCTTGTAGAACAATATTGTTTTTTACACTTACCGATTTTTGAATAGCATTAAGTAGATTCTCCGTATTTGGGCTTTCAATATCGTTACTTAAGATCGAAATCCATTGGTCTTCGTCTGATATTAGGGCATGCTTTATCATTTCTGCAAAGCCTGAAAGCCAGTTTCTTTTATCAAGTGTTTTAAGGAAAATTGAATCGATAAAGACATATGCCGGAAAACTAAATGTGCCAATTTCATTTTTTAAGTCATTGTAATTAATACCTGTTTTTCCTCCTGCTGATGCATCTATCATTGCTAAAAGAGAAGTGGGTATATTCCAGCATTCAATACCTCGTTTAAATGTTGACGCTGCAAAACCTCCGATATCAGTTACCATTCCACCACCTAAATTTATTAATAGCGATTGACGATCGGCGTTTTCATTACTCAGAATATTCCAAATGTGAGTGAGCGATTGTATGTTTTTAGATTTGTCTCCGGAAGCAATTGTTATAATGTGAGGATTGAATTCTTCAAGAGATTCAAGTAGCAAAGGCAAACAGAAATTGTGCGTGTTTGTGTCGGTTAAAATAAATATCTTGGAAATATTTTTTTTGCTAAGTTTATTATTTACAGCCTCAACAATATTTTGTGTGAAAAGGATTTCTGAGTTAAGTGAACTTATCTGCATTATTTGAGTTATTAGTGAATCAAAATAATTTTTAAAAATAAGAAAAAATGAACACACTTACGTTTTCAAATATAGAGACGGCCTTTGCCGGGAAAAGTACCATTGATTTAAAAAAAGCTCGTTTATTATTTAAAACAATGTCAAAGCCAGGTTTAGTAAAAGCCGGAAATGTTTTGTTGAATATAGCACTTAAACTTTGTTTACCGGTTAAATGGGCGATAAAACCTACCATTTATAAGTATTTTGTTGGTGGCGAAAATATTTTAGACTGTGACTCTACAGTTGAGAAACTGTCAAAGTATAAAGTAAAGTCAATTCTTGATTATTCAGTTGAGGGTAAGGAATCAGATAATGAAATTGAATCAGCTTTTAAGGAAACTCGTAAGTCGATTGACAATGCAGCGAAAAATCCGAATATACCATTTGCGGTTTTTAAACCTACAGCATTTGGTAAAAGTGAAATCCTTATGAAAGCAAGTGAAGGAAAAGTTTTGAATACTGAAGAAGAGAAAGAGTTGGTGAAATTTAAAAACCGAATAGACGTATTGTGTAAAACTGCATGGGAAAATGATATTCCAGTATTAATTGATGCCGAAGATTCGTGGTTTCAGGATGTTTTTGATATTGTTATTCACGAAATGATGCAAAAATACAATAAAAAAAGAGCTATTGTATACAATACACTTCAGATGTATCGTTGGGATCGCTTGGATTTTCTGAAAAAGAATTATCAAAAAGCAAAAGAAGGAAATTACTTTTACGGAGCAAAATTTGTACGTGGTGCTTATATGGAAAAAGAACGCGAAAGAGCAATTGAATTAGGTTATAATGACCCGATTCAACCTGATAAGGAAAGTACAGATCGTGATTTTAATGCAGCTTTGAAATTTTCAGTAGAGCATATTGATAGAATTTCTATATTTAATGGTACTCATAATGAATATAGTAGTATGTATTTAACTAAGCTTATGGAGAAACATGAGGTCGCAAAAAATGATTCTCGGATTTTCTTTTCTCAACTTTATGGTATGAGTGATAATATTAGTTTTAACCTCGCGGCACACGGTTTCAATGTTGCGAAATATGTGCCCTATGGCCCTGTACGCAATGTAATGCCGTATTTGATTCGTCGTGCAGAAGAAAATACTTCAGTAAAAGGTCAGACCGGAAGAGAATTATCCTTAATTTTACAAGAAGTAAAACGACGAAAAGTAAAAAAATGATTATTGATAATAAGAAAAGAATATACAAGATTAGAGTTCAGGAGTTTTTGTTAGCAGTAATAACTGCAATTGTGGCGAGCATTGCAGGAGTGAGCGTTTGGTTTTATCCGGATTTTCTCGGTATACCAAGGTCTTATTATGTTATTACTTTAGTAACTCTTTATGTAATTTACTTTTTATATCATTTGTACATTAATATCACATATATTTATTTTACTGATAGTGGCGATAAAATTATTTTACGATATTTCTCAAACCGACCTTTTAGTCCAGGGAAAAATTCTATTGAAATTAATAAAAAGTTATTTGCTGGTTATGTTGTGCAAAAAGACTTTTTTGGACTGAAACAGGATTTAATTCTTTATCAGAAAATGAAAAATACTAAGGCTAAATATCCTGCTGTTAGTATTAGTGTTTTAACCGGACCCGAGAAAGAAAAGTTGTTAAATACTCTGGATAAATACCAAAATTAAATTCGTGTGGATCAGGAAGGTTTAAAGTATCTGATAGCGCTTTCATCAATTAAAGGAGTAGGTAATGCCAAGGCCCGAAAATTACTAGCGTTTTTTAAAAATCCTGAGAATATTTTTAAAGAAAAAAGAAAAGCTCTGGCGTTGGTTCCTGGTATTGGTAGTGATCTTGCCTGTAAAATTCTGGATGGTGCTGTTATTTCTGAAGCCGAAAAGGAGTTAGCGTTTATTGACAAAAAGAAAATTGAAATTCTTTACTATACCGACAAGAAATTTCCGGATCGGTTAAAACATTGCATTGATGCACCTTTGGTTCTGTTTTATAAGGGAGATTGTGATTTTAATGCTTCCAAAGTTTTAAGTGTTGTGGGAACACGGCAAGCAACGCATTATGGTCAGGAGGCTTGTGAGAAAATCGTTAAGGGGCTTGCTGAGAAATATCCTGAACTGATTATTGTTAGTGGATTGGCGTATGGCATAGATACGTTTGCTCATAAATATGCGTTAAAGTATAATCTGAAAACTATTTCAGTTTTAGCTCATGGTTTAAATCAAATTTATCCACCTGCAAATCGTAGTCTTGCAGAGGGAATAATCAAACAAGGTCTCTTACTTACAGAGTTTACAACGAAAGTGAAATTTGACAAATCAAATTTTTTAAAACGAAACCGGATTATTGCAGGGTTGGCAGATGCTGTGATTGTCGTTGAATCCTCAGAGAAAGGCGGTTCGTTGATTACTGCAGACATTGCTCAGTCGTACGATCGGGATGTGTTTGCTGTACCTGGTAATATTAATCAACCTTCTTCACTAGGTTGTAATAAATTGATTAAAGATCATAAAGCTGCAATAATTACATCTGCTGACGATATTGATTATTATTTGAATTGGGATGTGAAAAGTTTGAAGAAAGCTAAGCAGGCAAAACTTTTGTTTGATTTGTCTGAAAATGAAGAGAAAATATACGCTTTGTTGCGTAGCTGTGGTAAGCTTACTTTTGATCAATTGGCCAGAGAATCAGAAATTGGCCCGGGTGAATTATCAGGGCATTTGTTAAATTTGGAATTCAATGGTTTTGTTAAAAGTTTGCCCGGAAAAGCCTATGTTGTCAACGCTTGAGCCTGTTTGTAAATTTATGCAAAAACGAGTTTTTTCTTTAATACTTTAAAACATATTTTATTTTTGAAATCATTTAGTATGTTTGTGAGCGGTTAAAAAAGTTATGATATTGGTTGATACGCACACACATTTGTATTTGGAGGAGTTTGACGGAGATCGCAAGGAGGTAGTTGAAAATGCGATTCAAGAGGGGGTGGAAAAGATTTTTCTTCCAAATATTGATTCTTCTAGTATAGAGTCCTTGTTAAAAATGGTTTCGGATTATCCGCACCATTGCTATTCTATGATGGGGCTACATCCTACTTCAGTAAAAGAAAATTTTCGTGATGAGCTTGCTATAATAGAAAAAGAACTGTTTGCAGGTAATCATATAGCAGTAGGGGAAATTGGTATTGACTTGTATTGGGATAAAACCTTTTTGAAAGAGCAGATCGAGGCATTAAATGTTCAGTTGGAGTGGGCTTCACGTTTGAACCTACCTGTAGTAATTCATGCCAGAGATTCTTTTGATGAAATTTTTATGGAATTGGAAAATAAACGACATCTTAATTTAAAGGGTGTTTTTCACAGTTTTACAGGGACTTTGGAGCAGGCACGAAAAGCCATCGACTTAGGTTTTATGATTGGAATTAATGGAATAGTGACTTTTAAAAACGCCGGACTCGATAAAGTTGTAGGGGAATTGGAATTGGAAAACATCTTATTAGAAACAGATGCCCCCTACTTAGCTCCAACACCCAAAAGGGGAAAGCGTAACGAAAGTAAATTTTTGACGTATACTGCGAAGAAAATTGCAGATGTTTTTGGTGTTGAAATTGAAGAAGTGGCAAAAATTACAAGCGAAAACGCAATTAAATTATTTGGGATAAAATAATTATGGATAGTAAAACAACATCAATATTAATTATATATACTGGCGGAACCATTGGGATGATGAAAAATCCAGCAACAGGATCTTTGGCTCCGTTTAATTTTGAACAAATACTGGATGAAGTTCCGGAACTTAAGAAGTTTGGGTTTACTCTTGATACATACTCTTTTGAGCCTTTAATTGATTCATCTAATTTAACACCTGAGATTTGGGTGAAAATGGCTGAATTGATTAAGGAAAAATACACACAGTATGATGGCTTTGTAGTTCTACATGGAACTGATACTATGGCTTATTCTGCTTCGGCATTAAGTTTTATGATTGAAAATCTTGATAAGCCAATTATTTTTACCGGATCTCAATTACCAATTGGGACTATTCGTACCGATGGGAAGGAAAATTTGATTTCGGCCATTGAAATAGCAGCTGCGACAAAACAAGGGCAACCATGCACCCCGGAAGTGTGTGTGTTTTTCGAGAATAAACTTTTTAGAGGAAATCGAACAACCAAACATAATGCCGAATATTTTAACGCTTTTACTTCGGAGAATTATCCGGCATTAGCTGACGCAGGAATAAATATTAGATATAATATACCATATATACATTATCCAACACAAAAGCATCCTTTAAAGGTACAAACAAATCTGGATAATAATGTTGCGGTTTTAAAAATTCACCCGGGAATTAACCGTCGAATTATTGAAACAATGATCCAGACTCCAGGCTTAAAAGCATTAATTCTTGAAACCTATGGCTCTGGAAATGCGCCTACATCTGATTGGTTTGTTAACCAGATAAAACAAGCGGTTGAGAAAGGTGTTGTTGTATTGAATGTTACCCAGTGTCAGGCTGGAAGTGTAAATATGGAAAGTTACGATACAGGTATATTGTTGCAAAAGGCTGGAGTTGTAAGTGGTTATGATATTACTATTGAAGCAGCCTTGACTAAACTAATGTATCTGTTAGGGCAGAACTTAAATTACGATGAAATTAAAATGTACTTAAATAAATCGTTAAGTGGAGAAATTACACTTTAATAAGTGGAATTAATATTTTTTTTCGTAATTTGGGCGCGTCTTTTTGGTTATAAAAAGACCGGAAAATGAGGGAGAGGTGACCGAGTGGTTGAAGGTGCACGCCTGGAAAGCGTGTGTGCGGTGTGGAATCGTACCGGGGGTTCGAATCCCTTCCTCTCCGCAGAAATATGAATGAATTTGAATTTAAATAAAACAAATAATCGTTAATTTAATTTTTAACAAACCATGAAAAAGTTATTTGCATTAATAGCAGTATTTGGATTGCTTTTTATGGGCACAGCGAACGCTTTTGCTCAGGAAGAAGAGATTACTTCAGAAGTAGCCGCAGAACAGGTAGATTCAACATCGGTTGAAGACACCGTAGTTGTTGCAGAAACAACTGAAGCAGTAGATGAATTGGCAGAGCCTGCAAAAAAAGGTTTCCACCAGGAAGTAAAAAGATTATTCATTGAAGGTGGAGCTACTTTCATGACTTTCGTATTAATTTGTTTGATCTTTGGTCTTGCAATGGTTGTCGAAAGAATTCTTTACTTAAACATGGCTACTACAAACACCAATAAATTATTGGGTAAAGTTGAAGAAGCTTTAGAAAACGGTGGTGTTGAGGCTGCTAAAGAAGTTTGTAGAAACACTCGTGGTCCTGTTGCTTCTATTTTCTATCAGGGATTAATGAAATACGATGAAGGTATCGATATCGTAGAAAAATCAGTTCTTGGTTATGGTAGTGTTCAGACTGGATTATTAGAGAAAAACTTATCATGGATCGGTTTATTTATCTCTCTTGCTCCTATGTTAGGTTTCATGGGTACTGTAATCGGTATGATTGGCGCATTCGACGCGATTGAAGCTGCTGGTGATGTATCTGCATCATTGGTTGCGGGAGGTATTAAAATTGCACTGATCACTACTGTATCTGGTCTTGTTGTTGCGATTATTCTTCAGGTGTTTTACAATTACCTAGTTTCTAAAATTGACGGTATTGTGAACTCTATGGAAGACGCTTCAATTACATTGATTGATATTTTGGTGAAGTACAACATGAAAAAATAATTTGAACTATGTTTGATAAAACAACAAAAATACCTCGAATACTCTTATTTGCCGTAATGGGTGTTTCCATTCTTGTTTTGATTGGATACCTGGCTGGCATTATCGGAGTTGACGGGTTTATCGGATGGAGTTATGTGCTACTGGGTGGTTCATCCATTTTAGCCATTGTGTTCCCGTTTATGAATCTATTCACCAATATACAAGCTTTAAAGCGTGTTGGGATTACCGTTATTGGTTTTGCGATTCTTATTGGTGGTGCATATGCATTTGCTTCAGATACTCCAATAGCTTCTATAGCTATTGACCATGCTGATAATATTCCTTCTAAACTTAAATTTGCTGGTACTGGGTTGTTTATGACCTATTTCTTACTAGCTATTTCTGTTGGTGGAATTTTATTTTCTGAAATCTCGAAAAAATTTAAATAATTAAGTTCCCGGGTTCGCCCGGGAGCCAATTAAAGATATATTATGGCTAGAAAAGTTCCAGAGATAAACTCATCATCACAGGCGGATATCGCATTTATGCTTTTGATATTCTTCCTGGTGACTACTACAATGGATGTTGATAGTGGAATCTCAAGGGTACTGCCGCCATTTGTTGACCAGCCTGCAGAAAATGAAAAGACAGATGTTAAAGAACGTAACATTCTGGAAGTTCTTATTAATAGTAGTGACCGCTTATTGGTAGAAAATAAGGGGATGCGTCTTGAAGATTTAAAGGAAACTGTTAAGGAGTTTTATATTAATCCTTTAAATGACAAAGACCTTCCTGATAAATACGATCGCGAAGTCGACTACTTTGGTGTTGTGAGTATCTCGAAGGGAGTTATTTCTCTTCAGAGTGACCGTGGTACAACTTATGGTATGTATATTAAAGTGCAAAATCAAATTGCACAGGCAGTAAATGAATTGAGAGACCAACTTTCAATGCAGAAATTCGGACGTAAATTTGACGACATTGCTGATGATCAGCAAAAGGCTGTTAAAACAATCTTCCCGAATACAGTATCGGAAGCAGAACCTAAAAAAACGAAGTAATTATGTCAAGATTTAAACGTAAAAAGGAAGGTGGAGTACCCGCCATATCGACATCTGCTTTGCCCGATATTATTTACATGTTACTTTTCTTCTTTATGGTTTCTACTACTATGAAAGAGGTAGAGTATAAAGTAAAAATACATTTGCCTGGTGCTACTGAAGTTAAAAAGCTTGAGAAAAAATCGTTGGTAAGTTTTATTTATATTGGTACTCCAAATAGTAAAAAAGCGCAAGCTTTATACGGTACCGAACCACGAATTCAGCTTAACGATCAGTATGCTACAACCGATGATATTCGTCAGTATGTTTCTACTGAAAGAGAATCATTAACAGAAGCAGAACAAAGTCAGATGACTGTTTCGCTTAAAGTAGATGATAAAACTCGTATGGGTATTGTTACTGAGGTGAAGCAAGAGTTGCGTAAAGCAAGTGCTTTAAAAATTAATTACTCAACCAGAAAAGTGGCAAACGCTCTTTTGGACTAGTGTAATTCAAAATATTTTGAAAAAAAGGTTTGTGCATTTGCATAAACCTTTTTTTTGTTGGTAATAATTAAAATTTAGTATTTAGATTTTATTAATATTGCCATCTGCATAAAATATGTTTAATGTTGATTATTAATAAGTAATTGTTTTTGATCTATGAAAAAGATTTTTGGGATTGTAGTTGTAGCAGTATTTCTTTCAGTTATTTTTTCTGCTTGTAAGGGTGATAGTAATAAAAAAGTAAAATATGTTTTTTATTTTATCGGAGATGGAATGGGGCTTGCTCAAACTTCTCTTGCGGAAAGTTATTTAGCATCAATTAATGGTGAGAAGGGAATGCATAGGCTCTCTTTTAACGATTTTCCGTCTCATGGGTATGCGACAACTTTTTGTCAAAATCGTTTAGTGACAGGTTCGGCAGCTGCCGGTACTGCTTTAGCATCTGGAAAGAAAACTTCAGTTAATACAATAGGTTTAAACGGAGATCATAGCATTGAATACATTCCAATTGCAGAAAAGGCTAAAAGAAAAGGATATAAGGTAGGTATAGTTAGTAGTGTTAGTATTGATCACGCAACTCCAGCTAGTTTCTATGCACATCAACCAAGTAGAAATATGTATTATGATATCGCCTGTGATTTGGTTGAGAGTAATTTTGATTATTTTGGAGGTGGTGGATTTAAATATCCTGATGGTAAAAAAAATAATCAAAAAAGTGTTTTTGCATTTGGGCAGAAAGCTGGATACCAAATTATAAATGAAAAAGAAGCGTTTGTTGAGTTAAAATCTGAATCTTCTGATAAAGTAATTGCATATAGCCCGGTTTTAACTAGTGGTGAGGCGTTGTATTATCGAATTGATCAAAAAGAAAATGAACTTAAATTAAAAGATTTTACCCGAAAAGGCATTCAACTATTAGATAATGAAAAGGGTTTCTTTATGATGGTAGAAGGAGGCAAGATTGACTGGGCTTGTCATGCTAATGATGCGGCTGCTACCATTCACGAAGTAATCGATTTTGAAGAGGCTATCCAGGA
>Ga0070728_10003712_pt1 | contig 16556 bp, 19 predicted proteins | sample tdDd471_FD_66723 | JGI IMG/M metagenome (GOLD analysis project Ga0070728, IMG submission 66723) | Marine sediment microbial communities from the Atlantic coast under amendment with organic carbon and nitrate - tdDd47.1 | ecosystem: Environmental > Aquatic > Marine > Coastal > Sediment | place... | reverse complement strand
CCGCTTCAAATGACAGTATAACAATAAAAGTTACTGGAGTGTGCACTTAACTCCAATTCATCCTCGATATAGTGATGATTAGGTTCGCACATTACTCGCGCAGTCCCAAGAGATACCTAATTAAACCAGCTCGTAGCATATTAAAAATCCCCAGGATATTCAGCTGGTTAGTTGCAACAGAATTAATAAGAACACTGTAAAGGGATGGGCCGGTCGTTGCTGTGAATGGTGGTTTTTGAGATTGGTGGAGGATCTCCCTCCCACAATTTAATTATCGGGTATTATTAAGACATCTAGTTGCGACAGATGTTTACCATACTCAAGGAATGGTCATGGAAGATTTAGATATTCGGAATCGAGCCAAAGGGGCATTGCTCAAGGCCTTCAGTTGTGAAGCTCTGGCCATGGGCCATAAAATCAGGTGCGATTAACGCTTGATTCCTTGTAAACACATGGTAGATTTTGCTATTAAAACAACTGTTCCATCAAGAAAGGAGAGGACATGAAAGCACCTCAAGCAACTACTGCTCCTGACTAGATACATCTTTTGTCATAACATCTTCCCAAGGGCTGCACGTTTGTGTGGTCCTTGGCTTTACTGGTACTCCCAACTTCATTTCCACCGACAATACAAAGAAGCCCCCGATCCGAAGATTGAGGCCTTTCGTGTTTTATAAATGATGATTTATAGAATATCACTTTAAATGCAGCGTAGCTAAAAGATAACGTCACAAGATTAATATACTTCGAGGGAAAGCAGGGTGATTTTTCTGTAACGGCCCACTCCACCACAAAGTCTTTTTTTAGCAAAGGTGGCAACTACTATCGAGATTTTTATACTTGATTTTAGCTGTTTGATCAACTTTCATCGATACGCGAAAAACCAAAAGAAATGGGCTAATGGCAAGGTTTTACAACCGCCCCTGATTTTCCTGAAAAAACAGGATTGCCTCAGGATGTGGATGGAGGTAGCTGTTATTCAACGTTTCGACAGTAATTTTCTCTTTTAGGAAAGACGGATGAGCGTACTGGAGGCTTTCCTTAGCATCAAAGAGCGCATCAAGAATTATGGCAACCATTTCCTGATCTGCATCCGCAGAAGTGACAAGCAATGATTCCAGCGAGAGGGTCTCTATACTCCTGACGTGTCCCGGGTAAGTTCCAGTCGGGATTGACTGCCCGTAAAAACCCGAGCCACTCTTAATCATCCGGTCTATTGCTTGCCCGCTGATACCGACAATGTCTGTGCTTTTGCCAGCCAGGCTCTGTTCAATTCGCCTGTCTGGATGCATGCCAATGTGCATCATTGCCTGCACATAACCGGAGTGCAGCGCAATAAAGTCCTGGGCATTAACTGCGGGCAACTTCTGAAAAAGACTGAAAGACTTTGCCTGCCATCCCTCGGCGGCCATAATTTCATTGAAGACAAGCTCTTGTAGGCTGAACGGCGCCCCGCTGTTGACTCTTTTACCAACCAAGTCTTGAAGCGATGAAACATTCGCGTCCTTACGTACAATCAGGGTGATCGGCACCCGGTACAACGGCATCAGCAGGCGCAGTTGATTATAATCCAGGGATACGAACTGAAAAAGACCGGTTCCATGAAAAGCGTCATGGATCATCTTTGAGTTGACCAATGCCATGTCCAGCGAACCGCTCTGGACATTGGTCATGTTGTCAGTGTAGCTATTGGATGGCACCGTACGACACATCAGATCGCCTTCTGCCTTGTTAATCGCCCGGCATACAGTCTTGCCGGCAAAATAGGAAAAAGAGCCTGTTTCCCCGGTTCCAACGAGCAGTTCGTAAGATGAAGCTGACGATGGCAAGACAAAAAAACAGATCACCAGAAGAACCGGGAACAGATGATCGCAATACGGTTTGTGCATAACGTTTGGTTTGGCCATAGTTAACACTCCCTGATAACAGAAAAGAACGGCAATACACTTCAGTCTGTGCCGTTCCTAATTATACACCAATCACAAAGACTTAGAAGTGCTTCGCTAAAATTCCCCAAAAACTCATCAGAAAACAAAATAGCCCCCTTGGCGAATTGCCAGGTGGCTATCTGAGTGGTGCAGGTAGTTGGGATCGAACCAACGGCTCCCTCGCGTGTGAGGCGAGTTAATAGGATTTTTAAGCCATTGAATAGGTTAGAGTCTTCCTTTAACAATACGACTTTAGGAAAGCCAATCTATATCTCCATCTTCAACAGCAATGAGACCATCAAGGCTTGTTGCGATGTTTATTGATGCGATTCGAGCCACTTAATGCCTCTCCTGATATGTCTGTCCTAAACGCCTTGGAGACTATGGTGCGGGTGCCCATCAGACAAAGAGTGGTCGCGCACTATGTGTCCTACCCGGATACGGGAGTGATGAAACAAGGCGTCACGGCCACAAGCTTGCGCATGACGGTGTTCTTCAAGGTTACGCCACCTTGATACAGATTCTTCATCTTCCCAAAAGGAAAGAGAAAGCAGCTTGTCGGGATCTGTCAGGCTCTGAAAATGTTCTATAGATTTAAAGCCTGGCGTGTTTATTAGTCTTTCTTTTAAGATGGCAGCAATACTTAAATACTCTGGCTTTTCTTCATCATTAGGGATCACTTCAAAAATAATTGCGACCATTGGTTCCTCCATTATTAAATTGGATGTGTTCCTACATTGCTCTAGTGTGGTCAGATTGATAGAAATACAAAGTTTTTACTGAGCCTGATAAATAAGCCTCCCCCCGATCCCTAGATAGAGGGCTTTCGTGTTTTATATATAGTTACATTTAGGTGGGACACGAGTGCCAACGAAACCAGGTTGTTTTCGTTGGCACGTCTATCACTGATCAACCACTGTAATTGGATAGAAAGTAATCTTTTATTTGCAGTCTTCGTAAGCCCAGACTTCGGAGGCATTTTCTACCTGGACGACTAGCTTGTCTTCTTTCACATCGACAACAATTCCTTCTTTCCCTGATTTGTGATTTGTGACTTGACGCATATTTCCGTGTTTAACCGCTTGACAGACATTGATCAACTCTTCTGTACACATTCGTTTCGAGCCTCCTGTGGATTAGGTTCGTCAATTAAGTCAGATGCTGACAAGTTGTATCTTCAAGCCTTGGACCTTTGTCTTGCTTTCGCTTGCGATAAGAAGTGGGCCAATAGAAACGGTTGAATTATTTACCTAAACACCCGTTTCAATAAGTTTATGTTTAATCTCTATTAACGTAAATACAATTATGTTACACATAAAGTGCCTATGATAAATATGCATTTTGTCAAATGTACTGAGAGGCTAAATATGAAACAAAATAATGAATGTTCTATTGGTGGCTGTGAGGAGCTGTCCTTACTGCGGGCTCAACTTATGTCATTACAGCAAGAACATCAACAGAGAGAACTTCAACTACGGGAACGGATCAAAGAATTGGATTGTCTCTATAAACTGACAAAATTGATTGAAAAAAACGAGGATTCGCTCGAAAAAATACTGCAAGGAGTGATCAACTTGTTGCTGATGTCCTGGCAATATCCTGAAATTACCTGCGCTAGAATTCGCTATAGAGAGCAAACCTTCCAGTCAAGTAATTTCAAAACGACCCGATGGAAACAGAAGGCTCCTATAGTCATCTCTGACCTTAAGGAAGGGGTAGTTGAAGTTTACTATTTGAAAAAAAGTCCACGTCTGGACGAGGGCCCGTTTCTTAAAGAAGAGCGTTTGCTGATCGACGCTGTCAGTAATCGCATTGCAAAAGCTGCTGAGAGAATTAACACACGACGACAACTACAGGTAGAGCGCCAGGCCTTACAAGATGCCAATGCGGCACTGCATGATTCTTTGGTCCAGAGTCAGCGGGAAAAGAAGACGGTTGGGGTGTCAATCCAAGCCAAGGTTGATAAAATCGTCATTCCAATACTCTATGCTTTGCAAGCGGAAATGAGTTCAAACCAATTGGAATACTTGGAACTACTGAAAAAAAACCTTAAAGACATCATTTCCCCCTTTGTTGAGAAGAGCCAAATGTTCTTGTCTAAGCTAAGTCCGATCGAGATTCAAATCGGCAATATGATTAAGCACGGCTTATCAACAAAGGAAATTGCCAGAATTCGAGGGATATCCCCAGCTACAGTGAATCGACATCGAGAAAGTATTCGGCGTAAACTTGACATAACCAATCGTAAGGTGAACCTGACTTCTTACCTTAACAGTACTGTGGATGAGTAGAGTTGTCGCAGAAATTATTCCAAAATAGTTCAGGTGGTCAGAATAAGCCTTGAAATTGTTGCGAACCCTGACATTTAAGAATCACATGTCCCCAGAGAAAAGACACAATTAATTAGATAGCCATTCCATGGCTTCTTTTTCATCAGTGAATCCTTTAAATTGTAGCCCTCTATTCGTGGAGACATTCTCCCAAAACTTCCAGTGCTCATCATTTTTACCGGGCTCATAAAGGAAAGCAACCTTAACTGCACGGTGGACTGAAGACTCAAGTACAGATGATAGCTTCGTTGAAAAGTCGTATGCAGGCATGATGCTTTTGGGCACGCACATCTTACGAGCATCATAAAACACACTGAACCCTAATTCTGACGCTTTCTCACGGAGGCTCCGTGCTAACGAAATTGCCTCTTTTACGTCAGGTTCACCCTCTAAACGACAGGAGACCACTTTATTATCATTGTCTATCTGAATATCATACTTCATGGCCATCCTCAGCATTGTTTGGACACCTACACAAATAAGGCAGCTCTAATGTACACCAGTCGGAGGGTAAGATCAAAGAGATGTGTTTCTTATTTATACTACTGCATTGATTTGATGTTCTCAGATTGGAAAAAATGTAAAAATATTAATTGTCCTGAAAAACAAGCATGGCCCACTCAGTTAAGGGCAGACCATTTTGTGCCTTTTAGATTTTATAGAAAATACATGTCTAAAAAGAAGTAAAAAGTAATTCCACAACTGATCAAAATAATAAAGGACCTTACATGCTTTTGAGGAAGTTTGCGGGAAACATGGGCTGCTACATACCCTCCCACTAATGTCCCTAGTAAAACACTAATGCCTTCATGCCACGCAATTTCTCCACTGTAAACAAATAGTACAATCGCGATGAGCGATATGGTTGATGACACAAGAAGTTTCAGGCCATTCATAGCGTTGATGTTAGAATAACCGGCTAGCGCCAGATAGCTAAGAACGATTATTCCCAAACCAGCATTAAAAAACCCCCCATAGATACATATCCCTAGCAGCACGAGAAGCAGAAACAAATGTCCTATCTTTGATGCGTGCTGGTGATATGAAGCAAATTTTTTCAATGTACTATTAAGTTTTTCACCAAAAACAAAAAGTAGCGTTGCAAATAATAGTAGCCAGGGAATAGTTTCACGAAAGATGGATTCTGGCGTCTGAAGAAGCAACCATGCTCCTGTGATTCCACCAGTTAGGCTTATCAGAATAATGAGCGGCAATTCTCTCTTGTGCGCGTACAGATCTTTCCGGAACGCATAAGCGCCGCTCAAGTAACCAGCACAGGATGCAAAGGTATTCGTTGCATTGGCACTAATCGGAGGCAAACCCAAAAAGAGGAGTGCAGGAAATGTTATGAAACTTCCACCGCCAGCGATCGAGTTAAGAATCCCCCCCAAAAAACCGGCAGTGAAAAGCAATAGTAGTTCAAACAGCATATTTTAAATTGTTCCCGAAATTTTAAGAGTCTAGCCCCAGTAAAGCAAAAACGTTTTAACGCTGCGTCTGTTAATCAACCTAACAACTGACAGATGACAGGTACAGTATCAATCCATATGCTATTTAATGGACACAGATTCATGGCAGGATTGTTGGGAGAGTGGGTTAAGATCTCTCATAAGTTGTGTCAGTGAATTATTATGTAAAGAATCGACCTATTAAAGCCAATTCCTGTAAATCCTGACAAATTATAAAAGGCCACCCGTTATCAGGGGGCCATTTTGCATGAATCAGCTTATTTACTGTCAGACGACAATCCGTCGTACCATCAGGGCGATCGCCAGCGGTAAAAGCAGGAGGGATGAGACCAGCAAGTAAAAAAGGCTGAACCAGAGGTCTCCGGACCAGACGTGCAGGCTGCAGCCACGCGCCAGTGCGACCAGATGGGTCAGCGGCAGGAACTGCGCCAGGCTCTGAGCCCAGCCTGGCAGGTTCTGCAGTGGGAAGAAGGTGCCGCTGAAGAGGAACATCGGTGTGATGCCGAGAAAGATCGGCAGGTTAAACATTTCGATCCCCCGCACCAGGGCGGTGCAGATCATCCCCAGTGCGGCGAACAAGAGGCCGCCGAGTAACGCAATCGGGATCAAGAGCAGCGTGCCGGGAAACGAGAAGAAGCCGCAGAGCGAGATTACGCAGGTCATCAGGGTCGCAGCGATGACCGACTTGGTGGCCGCCCAAAGCATCTCGCCAAGAATGATTTCCTCAAGGTTGAGCGGCGTAGCCAGCAGCGCATCAAAGGTCTTTTGATAATACATGCGTACAAAGCTGTTATAGGTGGTCTCGAAAAAAGCGTTGTGCATAATCGCCACCGAGACCAGTGCCGGGGCAATAAAGGTCGTATAGGAAAGTTTTTCGCCGCCGTATTCCAGCTCGCCGACCATCATCGCGAGACCGACGCCGAAGGCGAGGATATAGAGCAAAGGTTCGATCAGCGGCGGCACGAAAGAGATTTTCCAGTTCTGCCGATAGATGGAAAAATTACGCTGCCAGACCCTGATCGGCCGGCCGCTTATCTGAGAGGGCTTGGGCCACTTCATTCGCGCAACTCCCGTCCGGTCAGTTTTAGGAAGAGGTCTTCAAGACCGGCCGGGCGCAGCATGCACCCTTCGGCCCTGACCTCGCGGGTCAGCTTGAGGAAGAGTTCGTCGCCGTGGTCAAGATAGACCAGCAGGCGACTGCCGAGGTCTTCGACCCGGCACTTTTCCCGAGCCAGAAAATCGCGTAGTTTCTGATTCGGATCGGCAATCTCCAGCACCGTATGCCCCACCCGTTCCTGTACCAGCGCGGCCGGTTTGCCTTCGACCAGAATCCTACCATGATCAACGATCACCAAACGATCACACAGGCGCTCTGCCTCTTCCATGTAATGCGTCGTGAGCAGAATCGTCAGCCCCTGTTTTTTCAGCTCGACGAGCTTTTCCCACAACAATTGACGGCTCTGCGGGTCGAGCCCGGTGGTCGGCTCGTCAAGGATCAACAGTTCGGGCTGATTGACCAGGGCTCGGGCCAACATCAGGCGTCTCTTCAAGCCTCCGGAGAGAACCATGATTTTATCTTTAGCGCGGTTTTTCAGGGCAAAAAAAACGAGCAGTTCATCGGCCCTGCGTTCGGCCTCCTGCCCGGATATAGCAAAGTAGCGGGCGTAGCCGACCAGATTGTCACGCACGGTCAGGTCGGGATCGAGGGAATCTTCCTGCTGGCAGATGCCGATGCGCCTTTTGATCTCGCGAAGGCCCTTATCGATATCGAGGCCGAACACTTCCAGATGCCCGGCGTCGCGGGGCGTGTAGCCATAAAGCATACGGATGGTCGTCGTTTTACCGGCACCGTTCGGGCCAAGCAGGCCGAAACACTCGCCCGGCTGCACGGCGAAGGTGATGCCATCGACAGCGGCCAGGGAACCGTAGTTTTTACGCAGGGATTCAACCTTGAGGATGGCCATGGGGTGTCTTTCACTCTGAGTTGTCTGGATGTTGACGTGCCTTGCAATTCTACTTTGATGGGGGGGAGATGACAAGCCGGGATGTAGGTGCTGTGGCCTTTTGCATGAATGCTTTTTTGAATTAAGTGAGGTGTCTCAAGAATTCAAGGGCCATTCTGTCATGTCTCTACAAACCTGTTAAGCTGTAACATATTTAGTGTTGAACCAGCATCGCTAACAGCGAAGCAGAAGGAGAAATTATGGGCAAGGGCATGGATAGCAAGAAATCGGATAAAAAAGCTCCAGCTAAAAGCATGAAAGAAAAAAAGGCGGACAAAAAGATTAAAAAGGCCGAGAAGAAGTAGTCAGCGATGCGCAAGAGATGCTTTGGTTCGGGGACACACAAAAGGGACACTCTATTTTGAATGCCCCCAGCTCATGGGATATGTAGACAGGTTGAGGGCAACACCAAACTTCAGGAATCTTCTCTGAGGGCCAGCCTTGACGCTCTATCCACCAGGGTGAATATCCTGTCAATCTCCTTTTTGTGCTTTGCCGCCATGTGCCCATGCACTTTGACCAGTTCACAATTCAGTAAATCTGTCAGCCTGTAAAACTCACGGTACAACTCAAAGTTTTTGAGACGGGTATTTTTGGCCGTGCGGTAGTCCTTCTGCTCCAGACGCTCACGTCTTCCCGGCAGCCCAATTATGTTTTGGGAGTCGGTATAAACCATCACCTTGTGCCCTGTCGCCTGCAGATCATTTAACGCCCACAACAAGGTCTGCAACTCAAGCTTGGCAGAAGACGTCTGTTCAAAACGCTTCACCTGCACCTGGGCCTTCAACTCCTCAGGAGAAAGTGTGGATCCAAATACAGCGAGGTAAGCGCCGTAGCCGATTTTTGACCGGGCATTGACACTGCCATCTGTAAAAAGCATTACGTTCTGCATAAGAGAATCAGGTCTTGTCCTGCTACCAAGAAATCAAAATCGGGGTCTTCTGCTTCGAGTGTTCCTGATTCCAATTAAGTAGGGTCGTATACTTCTCATAGAATGGACAGTTCAAAACAAGACAAGCCACCCGCTGTTTTACAGATGGCCTGTTATCATTTTTATCTATACTTCCGGTAGCCCGGCGGTCCATATCAAGGGCTTCGTAGCTTTGCGTCATCAAGTTGCCTCGATTTCGCCCTTTCAGTAAGAATGAATTGCTTACTTCCCCCACTTGTCCTTGATTCTCTGAACTGCAGTTTCAACATTCTTCTTGTCACCGAATGCAGAGAGTCTGAAATAACCTTCACCGGAGGGGCCGAAGCCGCTGCCGGGCGTGCCGACCACGTGGCATTCGTTGAGCAGTTTGTCGAAGAAATCCCAACTGGACATCCCCTCCGGGGTTTCGAGCCAGATGTAGGGTGCGTTCACGCCACCAAAGCAAGTGATCCCGGCGGCAGTGAGACCTTCACGGATGATGCGGGCATTTGCCATGTAGTAGTCGATCGTTTCCCTGATCTGCGGCCAGCCTTCGTCTGAGTAAACCGCGGCAGCAGCCTTCTGGACCGGGTAGGAGACACCGTTGAACTTGGTGGTCTGACGACGGTTCCAAAGTTTGTTGAAGCTGTAGCTCTTGCCGTCGGCGGTTGTGCCCGTTAATTCCTCGGGTACGACCACGAGGCCGCAGCGGACACCGGTAAAGCCGGCAGTTTTGGAGAAGGAGCGGAATTCGATGGCACATTCCCTGGCACCCTCCACCTCGTAAATCGAATGGGGGATGCCCGGTTCGGTGATGAATGCCTCGTATGCGGCGTCGAACAAAATGACCGCATCATTGGCGCGGGCGTAATCGACCCATTGCTTCAGGACCTCCCTGGTGGCCACTGTCCCGGTCGGGTTATTGGGATAGCAGAGATAGATGACGTCGACCTTTTCCTCCGGGATCGCTGGGGTGAAGTTGTTGGCACCAGTGCAGGGCATGTAGTGGATGCCTTCGTAGTATCCTTGCTCGTTGGCGGCACCGGTACGACCGACCATGACGTTGGTGTCGTTGTAGACCGGGTAGACCGGATCACAGATGGCAACCTTGTTGCCGAGATCGAAGATATCGAGGATGTTTGCGCAGTCACACTTGGAGCCGTCAGATATGAACATCTCCGAGGTCTTCAGATCAACGCCAAGGGGTTTGTATGACTTGTCGATGATGATCTGTGACAACCAGTCGTAACCCTGTTCGGGGCCATAGCCATGGAAGGTCTCGCCCCTGGCCAGGTCGTCTACTCCCTCGTGAAAAGCCTTGAGGACTGCCGGAGACAGGGGGCGGGTCACATCACCGATGCCGAGGCGAATTACTTTGGCCTCCGGGTTGTCGTCGGTAAAAGCTTTCACCCGGCGACCGATTTCCGGGAACAGGTAGCCGGCTTGGAGCTTCAGGTAACTATCGTTGATTCTTGCCATCTTATTTTGTGCCTCCAGTGATTGAATGTTGATCGGGACGCGGGATGCGGAACGCGGGACGCGAAAAAAGATTTCATCTCGTCCCGCGTTCCGCGTTCCGCGTCACTGGTTTTATTTGAGGCCAAGAACATCCTGCATATCATACAATCCTGCTTTCTTACCGCCCAGCCAACCGGCAGCCCGGACGGCACCGCGGGCAAACATGTCACGGCTCATGGCACGGTGGGTCAGCTCGATGCGTTCACCCATGCCGATGAAGTAGACTGTGTGCTCGCCGACGATGTCGCCTCCGCGCACGGTCTGCATGCCGATTTCCCCGGCGGTGCGCTCACCGCACATCCCTTCGCGATGATAGTTGGCAACCTTTGAATAGTCTCGATCGAGAGCATCAGCAACGATTTCACCCATCCGCACGGCAGTCCCGGAGGGTGAGTCCTTCTTCTTGTTGTGATGCAGTTCGACGATTTCGACATCGAAGCCTTCACCGAGGGTTTTGGCCATGTCCTTGAGCAGCTTGAAACAGACATTGACACCAACGCTCATGTTCGGCGCAAACACCACGGGAACCTTTTCGGCGACCCGGGTAATCTCTGCACGCTGTCCTGGATTGAGACCGGTGGTACCCACCACCATCGCCTTGCCGAGTTCTGCGCAAACCCGAGCGTTCGCCAGGGTTACTTCCGGCCAGGTGAAGTCGATCAGTACATCGGTGTCGGCCATGGCTTGTTCCAGGGAGTCAGTTATTCTTACGCCGAGATCGCTACAGCCCGCAACATACCCGGCGTCCGCACCGATTCTGGGGTGGCCAGCCATTTCGACCGCGCCGGTTACTGCGAGCCCATTGGCTTCGGTCACCAGGGTAATAATACGGCCGCCCATTCTGCCGGCGGCTCCGGTCACTGCAACTTTAATCATGGTCAATGCCCTTGAGCCTCTAAGGCACAAAGACACGAAGGTTACATAGCCTACTTTGCGCCTTAGTGCCTTTGTGGCAGAAATTAAATCAGTTCGTACTTCCTCAGGACCACTTTCAACTTCTCCAGCGTATCGTCAGCCATGCCGACCAGAGGCAGGCGGACGTTCGCCTGCATCTTGCCCATCAGCTCCAGGGTGGTCTTGACCGGTACCGGGTTCGATTCGATGAACATGGCGGTGTGGAATTCGAGGAGCTCAAGGTGTCGTCTGCGAGCCATCACATAATCAGCGTTCAGTACCGCTCCGACCATGTCCTTGACCAGTTTCGGGATGGCGTTTGCCGAGACCGAGATAACCCCTTTGGCACCGCAGCACATCATCGGGAAGGTCAGGAAGTCATCACCGGAGATGACATCGATCTTGTCGCCGCCCCTGGCCAGGATCTCACTGACCTGGGTCAGGCTTCCGGAGGCCTCCTTGATCGCGACGATGTTGTCGAATTCGGCCAGGCGGACGGTCGTATCTGCCGTCATGTTGACTCCGGTACGCCCCGGCACATTGTAGAGGATCTGGGGGAGTGCGACCTCCGTGGCCAGCGTCTTGTAATGCTGGTAAATTCCCTCCTGGGAGGGTTTGTTGTAGTAGGGGCAAACCAGCAGCAGTCCGTCGGCACCCATTGCCTTGGCGTTTTTCGACAGGTGGATCGCCTCGGCGGTATTATTGGCGCCGGTTCCGGCGATAACCGGCACCCGCTTGTTGACCTGGTCGATGCAGACCTTGATAACGTATTCGTGCTCGTCAAAATCCAGGGTTGCCGACTCTCCGGTCGTTCCGCAGGGGACGATGACGTCGGTGCCGTTTTCGATCTGGAAATCAATCAGCTGGCGATAGGTCTCCTCGGCGAACTTCCCCTGGCTGTCGAACGGGGTGACGATGGCGACCATGGATCCACTGAACATAATGCTCTCCTTGGCTGAATATCAGAGAATTATCTCTGGTTTGTGTTCGTAAAGAAAGTACCTAACATAGCCCAGGTCTCATGTAAAGAGCCTATCAACGACCTACTGCGGGGTGATCAAAGCCCCCGGGCTAGCCATACTCTCGATCACCTGATCACCAGTCTTGACCAGTGCACTGACACGGTACTCGTAAGCATTGCCATTGTCGAGACCGCGGTCAAGCAGTTGAGTCTCCTGCAATGGTTCTTTGTTGACGGGAATGATCGGAAACGCACGTTTGGCGTGACGGCGATAGAGATTGTAGCCGATCAGCTCCATGTCGTCCGGCAGCTCGGGGGCGTCCCATTGCAGGGAGACCCGTGCATCGCCGGCTTCGGCCCGAAGATTGGTCGGTGCCGGCGGCGGCTGCACAGCAACAAGATGGACCATCGTCGACGGAGTCTCATGGCCGCCGATGGTCAATGGCACGATCGCGTAGCGGTATCCTGTGCCGATGCGGATGTCGAGGTCACGCCAGTAGAGGCGTTTGCCGATGCGTTGTGCCGGCTCGGGGTATTTCAGCTCGATCTCTGCCACTTCGGTCTGCGGATCACGGCACGTGGGGCAGCCTTGCGCAGCGTCATAGGTCAGACGCTTGATCCGGAACCCGGTCAGGTCTTCTACCTTGGTGCCGTCCTGGTGTCTCTCGGGGATTGTCCAGCTGAGGACGAACAGCATGCCCTTTTGTTGCACAGTGACTTCCTGAGGGGGTTCCGGAACCGTGTCGAGCTTTGGCTGTACCGGACCTTTTTTGCCGCAGCCGGTCATCATTATCAGGGTCAGGCTGATAATCATGAGACGCGTGAGACGCGGGGCGCGAAGCGCGGAAAACTTTGCAAGATCTGAAATCATCATGGAGAGCTTTCTTTCAGGGCCTGGCGGGCCAGGATAATTTCCTTTTCGACGGCTTCGCGGGCGGTACCACCGGTTGCCTTGCGGGCGTTCACCGAGGCTTCAAGGGTGACATAGTTGAAGATGTCGCCATCGATGTCTGCAGAGAACTGGCGGAATTCCTCAAGGGTCAGCTCCGGGATATCCTTTTCGTTCTCTACACAGAATCGGACAGTCTTGCCGACCACTTCGTGGGCGTTCCGGAACGGCAGCCCCTTGCGTACCAGGTAGTCGGCGATGTCGGTCGCGGTGGAGAAGCCGCGCCCTGCGGCGATACGCATCTGCTCAGGATTTACTCGCATTTCTGCAATCATCCCGGCAAACACCTTGAGAGAGCCGCGTACCGTGTCGATCGTATCGAAAAGCGGCTCCTTGTCCTCCTGCATATCCTTGTTGTAGGCTAGCGGCAGTGACTTCATCAGCGTCAGGAGGCTGATCAGGTTGCCGTAGGTCCTGCCGGTTTTCCCCCGCACCAGTTCCGGTACGTCCGGGTTCTTCTTCTGTGGCATGATTGAACTGCCGGTGCAGAAGGCATCGGAGAGCTCGATAAAGGCAAAGTCGGCACTCGACCAGAGGATCAGCTCCTCGGAGAGGCGTGACAGATGCATCATCAGGATCGAGGCAAAGCCACAGAACTCCAAGGCGAAATCACGGTCGGATACAGTGTCCAGACTGTTGCGTGTGACGCCGGCAAACCCGAGCTGCTCGGCGACCCATTCGCGATCGATGGCAAAGGTTGTCCCTGCCAGCGCGCCGGCGCCGAGCGGCAGGAGGTTAAGGCGACTGCGCAGATCATGCAGTCGGCCGGTGTCGCGGGCCAGCATTTCGACATAAGCCAGCAGATGATGGGCAAATAGCACCGGCTGGGCGGTCTGCAAATGGGTGTATCCAGGCATGATGACATCAAGTTTTTTTTCGGCTTGGTCGAGCAGGGCCACCTGCAGTGCGCTCAGGGCCTGTGAGATCGCGTCGATTTCGTCGCGCAGGTAAAGACGGACATCGAGTGCGACCTGGTCATTGCGGGACCGCGCAGTGTGCAGTTTGCCGCCGACTGCGCCAATCTTCTCGATCAGTCTGGCTTCGATATTCATGTGAATGTCTTCGCGGGCTACCGTAAATTCAAAGTCTCCCGCCTCGATTTCCGCAAGGATCCCTTCGAGACCTTGAACGATTGTTTCCGCCTCGTCTTCGGAGATGATCCCCTGCCTGGCCAACATCCTGGCGTGGGTGACCGAACCGAGGATATCGTAACGGTACATGCGCCGGTCAAAGTTGATTGACGCGGTAAATTCTTCGACGAATGCATCGGTCGGTTGGGTAAATCGTCCGGCCCAGAGTTTTTCGCTCATGATTGGTCTGTATTCCTCTCTGCAGAATCTGCGGCGTCGATCTTGCGCGCCGCTACATAGTCATGGTGGCTGTCGGTCTGTGTCTGGTCAAGGTCGCTGCAGCGTTCCCACCCGCCAGTTGTTGGCTTGTAGATGGCATGAATCTTCATCGGGAAGCGGGTGGTGCGTGGGTCGAGTTCGTGGAACAACGGCAGGTTGAAGTAATAGAGCCGGCTTGCTGTGCCGAAACGCATACGGCAGACCGGCAGGCCGTCGAAATTATCGCTGACGTATTCGGGCGTTTCTGCAGGAGCTATTTTGTGACTCTGATGCATGATGACCATTGAACGACCGAAACTGTAGTCCGGGTTCTTGCCAAAGCCGGTGGTCTGCTCGGAACTGTTGCAGAAAACCGTGATGGTGTCGCGCACACCCGGGGTGTAGGCGAGGTATTCGCCGTAAAAACCGTTGACCACGTCGCGGAATGCCTTGTGTTCGGGCTTTGGATTACACTCTAACACGCAGAGCAGATCGAGACGTTGACGGGTCTGGTAAAACAGCTCGTTGGCTTTATCGATCAGGACGCTGATGTTCGACTGGTAGAGATCGCGGTAGATGTAGTCGAGACAGATCATGGTCATGAAGTTAAAGCCGTTGGGGGTGCAACGCAGCATCGGGAAGACCTTGCCACGATAGAGATCATGGCCCAGATCGATAGTTTCCTCACCGAAAAACGGATGGCTCTTGGCCTGGATAAAGACCCGCAATCGACCGTCTGACTCATTGACCGCTGTGACGCAGCAGTTAACCGGGACCCCGGCAATGTCGGCGGCAGCAAAATCCTCGCGGACACACTCCAAGGCTTCACTATTGTCATCCGCAAAGCGTTCAAGCAGGTCCCGATAGGTGGCCAAATCGATATGCTCGATGCCGAATATGGTAACAGAGTTGGCTTTACGGTGGAGATCGATCAGGGTGAGCAGGTCGTCAAAGCGAGCATAGGGCACAGTGCCTTCCGGCAACACCAGGAAATGCAGGCGGCTGAGGTTGCTGCCATTATCGGCTACCAGCTCGAAAATTGCACAGAGCTGCTGCCATTGCTCCTCCGGGTCGCTGATCACACAGATATAATCCTGCTTCTGAAGATGGTTGCCGATTTGGCAGACCAGAGCATGCAGGTGGTGGCCTCGCGGGAATTCAAGATTGACAGGTTTTTCTACAATCTGAAACATGGCTTTTTCTCAAGATTCTGGGGCGTCACCACCCACCTGTAGCCGATGCGACAATTCATCTTCCGGTTCGCCGGGGTCACTCACCTGGCCCGGCAAGATCTGGGCGAGGATGTGCCGGGTTCCGGGAGTCATGTCATACTGACGCAAATCCTCGCCGGCTACCCAGGCAGCTTCGGTCACTTCTCCGGGGTTGAGTTCAAGAGTTCCGCTGAGCGGGTGGGCGCGGTAATAAAGAATCACGTAATGATCTTCTGCTGCGCCGACCCCGACATGCTCATAGACATCGAGCAGACCATCGACGAGAATTTCCAGGCCAACCTCTTCACGAACCTCACGATGCACCGCTTCGAGCAGTCGCTCGCCGTGGTCAATCTTACCTCCGGGCATAACCCACTGACCGCAAAAAGGTTCTATGCAACGTCGGGTTAACAGGACGCGCTGCTGGTCATCGATGATGCAGGCAACGACCGAGGTTTTGATCGATTGTTTTTTAAAGTCCATAAAATCTCGAGGCGCGAATTGCGAGGTGAGAAGTGCGAAAATGCCTTTTCCCGCCTCGCATCTCGCGCTTCTATTTCTTTGCTTCCCTTTGCAGCGCAGCAATCCTCAAACGCAGGGCGTTGAGCTTGATGAACCCTTCGGCGTCGGCCTGGTTGTAAACTTCGTCGGCCTCGAAGGTGGCGAAGTCAACATTGAAGAGGCTGTCAGTACTCGAATCACGACCGACCACGCGGCAGTGCCCCTTGTAAAGTTTGATCCGGGCTTTGCCGTTGACGGTTTGCTGGGTATGGTCAATCAGCGCCTGCAGGGCGAGGCGTTCGGGCGCGAACCAGAAGCCGTTGTAAATCATGCTGGCGTAGCGTGGCACCAGGGAGTCCCGCAGGTGCATCACCTCGCGGTCCATGGTAATCGATTCGACGGCACGGTGTGCTTCCTCGAGGATCGTGCCCCCCGGAGTTTCATAGACACCGCGGCTCTTCATGCCGACGAAGCGGTTTTCCATCAGGTCGACACGACCTATGCCATGTTTGCCGCCCAGTTCGTTGAGCTTGGCCAGGAGATTGGCAGGCGAG
>Ga0070728_10003708_pt1 | contig 16568 bp, 12 predicted proteins | sample tdDd471_FD_66723 | JGI IMG/M metagenome (GOLD analysis project Ga0070728, IMG submission 66723) | Marine sediment microbial communities from the Atlantic coast under amendment with organic carbon and nitrate - tdDd47.1 | ecosystem: Environmental > Aquatic > Marine > Coastal > Sediment | place... | reverse complement strand
GTAAAATATACACATAATAATATGGAGACTCTAAATTTGTCATCATTTCATGGGTTGAACCCGGCGCCACCTGTTATTAGAAAGTTTAATGTTGATAAATCTTGTTTGTGATATGGGTTATGATACATGATACTTAGTTTGTTGAAAGACTAAAAGTAAGTGTTTTACTGAAACACTAAAACTAAAATAGTTTATAGTTCATTTTATTAGTTGAAATAAAAAAATGATTCCTTTTTTTTCAGCGAACCCGAAGAAACGATTCAAACATCACCTCCCGTACGGACAGATCACGACCTGTCCACCACCACCATCATCACCCATAAGGACAAGACACGACCTGTCCCTACAACCTCCCGTCAACAGTCTCTTTTGGCAGTAAGGACTTGACGTCGAAAATAACACCGATTGGGGATTTTAACTTTTGCAAATCCAACTTCAGGAATTCTTTATGGCACACTGCCAAGACCACTGCATCATAATTCTCACCTAAGTCTTTTTTATGGCACAACAAATCGAAGCCATATTCTTCCTTAACTTCCTCGGAAGAGGCCCATGGATCAAACACATCTACATTCACGTCATAACTTTCAAATTCCCTAATGATATCAATCACCCTGGAATTACGTATGTCGGGACAGTTCTCTTTAAAGGTAATCCCCAATACCAGTACGTTGGCCCCTTTAATGGTAGCCCCTTTTTTAATCATCATCTTAACGGTTTCCGTGGCCACATAAGACCCCATGCTATCGTTCATTTTTCGCCCTGCCAAGATGATTTCTGGATTATACCCAGATTCAATGGCTTTTTGAGCCAGGTAATAGGGGTCTACCCCAATACAATGTCCGCCAACCAGACCTGGGGTAAAATTGATAAAATTCCACTTAGTGCCTGCAGCTTCCAAAACGGCTTTGGTATCGATATCCAAAAGCCTGAAGATTTTGGATAGCTCATTCACAAAGGCTATGTTGATATCCCTTTGTGAGTTTTCTATTACTTTGGCAGCTTCTGCTACCTTGATGGAAGGAGCCATATGGGTACCTGCCGTGATAATGGATTTATAGAGGTCATCCACCACCTTGGCTATTTCTGGGGTGGAACCCGAGGTTACCTTCAATATTTTGGTCACCGTATGTTTTTTATCTCCCGGATTGATACGTTCTGGGGAATAGCCTGCATAAAAATCAGTATTGAACTTCAAACCGGATTGGGCTTCTAAAATAGGCACACAGATGTCTTCTGTAACACCTGGGTAGACGGTGGACTCATAAATAACGATATCGCCTTTTTTTAAAACCTTCCCAATGCTTTCACTGGCTTTTACCAACGGCGTGAAAATAGGCTTGTTTAGGTCGTCTGTAGGCGTTGGCACGGTAATGATATACACATTGGAATCGGCCAAGGCTTCCAATTGGTTGGTGACATACAGTCCGTTTTGACCCTTGTTTTCTGAAAGCAATACCTGTTTTAAATGCTTGTCCTCCACTTCCAAAGTACGGTCTTTGCCTGCTTGTAGTTCGGCAATACGTTTGGTATTGATGTCGAATCCAACCACAGGATACTTTTTGGCAAATTCCACGGCTAAAGGCAAGCCTACATAACCTAATCCTACAATGGTTATTTTATCGTTATTCATAGTCTTATATTATTGATTAATAGCTTTATTTTTAAATGAATTAATGAGTTAATGAAATAATGATTTAATGAGCTAATAAACACAAATTCTTAATTCCCAATTCATAATTCTTAATTCATAATTCTTAACAAGAGTCTTCGACCCTTCGATATGCTCAGGACAGGCTCAGCTCAGACTGACATCTGCGCTTAAATCCGCTTTAAAAAGGCCTTCACCTTCTTAAAGATGCCCTTATCTCCCGACTCATGATAGGCATTGCCATACACCCCATAGCCATAACCATACCCATAGCCATACCCATAGCCATAATTATGATTGGTTTTGTGCTTGTAGAAATTCAATATAAAATGGATGTTCTTGATTTCCCCAGCACGATACTTGGCATTGATCAATTGCAACATCCCTTTTTTTGTATAATCCAAACGGATCATAAACAGGGAGGTATCGGCATATTTTACCAATTCCAAGGCATCGGTCACCAAACCTAAAGGAGGGGTGTCCAGAATAATGATATCATAGGTCTCCCTTAAAGTTGCAATCAGTTCTTTTAATTTGGGACTCATCAACAATTCGGAAGGGTTTGGAGGGATAGGCCCTGCAGGGACCACGTCTAAATTATCAATATGGGTTTGGTATTTGACCTCATCAAAAGGTTTTTCACCTATCAAATAGTTTACCATCCCATTATCGTTACTCAAATTAAAATCATCAAATATTTTTGGCTTACGCAAATCCAGTCCCAGTAAGATGGTTTTTTTACCACTTAGGGCATAGACCGTTGCAACATTGATGGAACAAAAGGTTTTCCCTTCCCCGGATACCGAAGAGGTAATCATGATGGTTCTTCCACCCTCCCTTGGAGCCTTATTTAAAAGGAACTGCAAACTGGAACGGATGGAACGAAAAGACTCTGCTACAGCCGACTTGGGTTTTTCAAAAACCACTAAGTTGTTGTGGTATCGGTATTTTCCAATCAATCCAATAATAGGGATTTTCGACAAGCGTTCTACCTCATCGGACCCATGAATGGTATGATCCAATAAAAAGATGACAAAGATGAGAAACATAGGGATAAAAAACCCGAGCATCAACCCCATCATATAATTCAAGGATTTGTTGGGGCCTATCAAGCCTCCACCAATGTCTTTGGCTTCATCTATAATACTGATATCAGATACGTTTGCTGCCTTTACTATGGCTGCCTCACTGCGTTTGTCCATATACACATTATAGGCCTCCTGACTGATATCCAATTTACGTTGGATCTTTAAAAACTCCTGCTGGTCTTCTGGCAAGCCACTTAATTTGGCTTCCAGGTTAGCAATGTTACGTTGCAAGGAATTCATTAAGGTTTTAATGGTGCTCTTGGTCGCATCAATGGTCTCCAACAACACATTCTTTTCGGCATTGATGCGTCGGTCTATATCTTTAAAAATTTCAGAATCTTCCCTCATGGAGTACTCCATGCTTTGACGTTCTATGGCCAAAGCCGTGATTTTGGAAACCGAACTCATGATGTTTGCTTCCTCGATCCCAACCGAACTGGGTGCTGCAATACGTGTATAATCGGTTTTGGTACGCAGGTAGGTTTCTAAGGCGTCCAAATAATTCAGCTTGGTGATTTCAACTTCCTTTTGGGATTCCAAGTCTTTTAATTTGTTGGAAATCTCAGTCATTTCCATAGACACATCAAACACCTTATTCTCTTTACGGAAGGTGTTCATTTCCTCGCCATAATCTTTTAAATTGGCATTCACAGCTGCCAAACTACTGTCAATAAACTTAATGGTATTGGTAGCATAAAGGTTTTTGCGTTCCAGCTCAGACTCGCTTAAAATAACTGCCGTGGTATTTAAATAATCCACAATTTTGGCTTTGTTGGTACCTGCCAAAGACAGTACCAAAACAGAGGCTGAAGAATTGCTGTAAGGCTTTACCCCGATGCCTTGTTTGTAGCCATGGACCACATTATCAAAATTACTGAATTGAAGAAAAAATTCCAGCCCCGATTTAATGGTCCGTTCATTTCTTGGTTTTATCACCCCATGTAAAAAAGGCAGGTCGATAAGCTCCCCTATTTGATATTGTTTGCTAAAGGGCCCTACAGGCAAGGAAACAGGAACACGTGCTTTGGTGTCATAGATTTGTCCAGACCCTTTTTCGGATTCAAACTCAGTAAAAATTTCAAAGCTGTCCCCAGACAAAAATCGCACCCCTATAAAATGTCCCAACACCTGTGGCTTGGTCTTATCCAATTCAAAAACAAAAGGGGCATCCTTGTAAACATCCACCTTACGGTATTTCCCTTCCACAAAGTAATTCATATAGGATTTTAAGGAATCCACCACTTTTTCGTTGTGCGTTCGGGTTTGAAGGGTGGTAATGGTTTTGCCCATTTTTCCAGATACCCCTCCCCAGTTGAAGGAAATACTGGTATTGGCCGTAAAAAAGGGATTCTGGTCGTTCTCAACGGAGATTAAGGAATCCAGTTTATAAACGTTTTGTTTTCTAACATTGATGAAATAAGCGATAATTAGGGCTACCCCGATACAGGCCAGCACAAATTTCCACAGGTTTAATACCTTAAATAAATACCCTCTAAAATCGAAGTTGATACTTCCACTCTCTCCTTGGTCTATATCTTCATATTCGTATTCTGCCATGGCCTAAATTCTATCTATTAACAATAGGGTTGTGGTTACTAAAGACAAGGCTGTAACAATGGTGCCAACGGTTTGCATGGTAGTGGTTCCCGTGCCCCAGGATTTTTGCTTTAAGGGCTTGACATAAATGATATCGTTGGGCTGGATGTAATAATAAGGCGATTGCATGACCTTGGCATCCAAAAGGTTGACATGATGGATTTGCTGCCCTTGTGGGTATTGCCTAATTACCAACACATCTTTTCGGTTGCCCGTCATTTGAATATCACCTGCATTGGCCAAGGCTTCAAATATATTCACCCTGGCTTGGTACAGGGTTTTGGTACCAGTGCTTCCCACTTCCCCATTTACCGTATAGCGAATGCCCGTAAGCTTCACCGATACAAAAATATTGGCTGTTTCCTTAAACTCCTCTTCCAGTAGCTTTTTCTCCAACATTTGCTCGATTTCTTCTGTGGTATATCCCAACACATTGATTTCCCCCAAAACCGGGATGCGTATGTTTCCATGTAAATCCACCGTAAAACCATCAAAATAGGCTCGTTCATCGCCATCGGCATTTAGGTTTTCTTCGCCAACCGGGTTAAAAATTTGCACATTGTCCTGTTCCAAGGCCTTGACACGGATGTTTAATATATCGTTGATCTGAATTCGATAGGGTTTTTGTTTTTCAGTAATCACCTGGGTGCTATCTGTGGCCTGTTCCATATGTTGCAAATACACCAAATCCTTATTTGGAATACAAGACATGATACACATACACATAAGGATACATCCAAGAACGAAGGGCTGCTTCATGAGGTACTTTATAGTTTATTCACAAATATAACTTTTCAGTAGGAATATCAAAACTAATGTGGTTAATTTTGGTTTTTATACGTTTATTTGCAAAAAATAGCTGTTTTGAACTACTTAACCGTTGAACATATTTCGAAATCTTACGGAGAGTTAACCCTCTTCCAAGACCTTTCTTTTAGCATCCACAAAGACCAAAAAATTGCCTTTGTCGCTAAAAATGGGACTGGAAAAACATCCATCCTAAACATGCTCTCTGGAAAAGACAGTCCGGATTCGGGTAGCATTGTTTACAGGAAAGACATCCAGGTCGCCTTTCTGGCACAGGACCCGGATTTGAACCCCAACTTAACGGTTGAAGCCGCTATTTTTGACACCAAGAACCCGGTTTTGGATGTGATAAAAGCTTATGAAAAAGCTTTGGAACATCCTGAGGACACCGAAGCATTTCAGAAGGCCTTTGAACAGATGGAAAGTCATCAGGCCTGGGATTTTGAAACCCAATACAAACAAATCCTGTTTCAATTAAAACTGGAAAACCTAAACCAAAAAGTAAGCACCCTTTCTGGAGGTCAGAAAAAACGTTTGGCTTTGGCCATAGCCCTATTGAAAAAACCGGATTTGTTGATTTTGGATGAGCCTACCAATCACCTGGACCTGGAAATGATTGAGTGGCTGGAGGATTTTTTTGCAAAGGAACAGATGACCTTGTTTATGGTGACGCACGACAGGTATTTTCTGGAACGTGTGTGCAATGAAATTATTGAATTGGACCAAGGGGAACTGTTTACTTATAAAGGAAACTACTCCTACTACCTGGAAAAAAGGGAGGCCCGAATAGAACATGAGGCCGTGGAACTTGGCAAAACCAAACAACTATTTAAAAAAGAACTGGAATGGATGCGCAAGCAACCCAAAGCCAGAACCACCAAGTCCAAATCGCGAATAGACGATTTTCACGACATCAAACACAAAGCCCAGCAACGTCGCAACGACTATGAGGTGCAATTGGAATTGAACATGGAACGTTTGGGCAGTAAGATTTTGGAACTGCACAAGGTGTCCAAAGCTTACAAAGACAAAATAATCCTGGATGGCTTTGATTACACTTTTCAACGAGGGGAACGCTTAGGGATTATAGGGAAAAATGGAACGGGTAAATCGACTTTTTTAAATCTGATTACCCAAAAACAAGCACCGGATTCGGGTAAAATTGTAGTAGGTGAAACGGTACAAATGGGTTATTATACCCAAGCAGGCATTCATGTAAAACCAGAACAAAAAGTCATTGATGTCATTAAGGAGTTTGGTGAGTACATCCCTTTAAAAAAAGGCAGACAGATTAGTGCGCAACAACTCTTGGAACGCTTTTTATTTGACAGAAAAAAACAATATGATTTTGTTGAAAAGCTAAGTGGCGGAGAACGTAAACGCTTGTACCTATGTACTGTTTTGATTCAAAACCCCAACTTTTTAATTCTGGATGAGCCCACCAACGACCTGGATATTGTTACCTTAAATGTTTTGGAAAGTTTTTTATTGGATTTTCCCGGCTGTTTGATAGTGGTTTCGCACGACCGGTATTTTATGGATAAGGTTGTGGACCATCTATTTGTGTTTAGAGGTGAAGGGCTCATAGAAGATTTTCCAGGGAATTATAGCGATTTTAGAAGCTATGAAGACAGTCTGCCACAAGAGTCTTCCATCAACGAAACCAAAAAGGACAAAAAAGAATGGAAAAAAGACAGCAACAACAAACTGTCTTACAACGAGCAAAAAGAATATAAAAATATTGAAAGTAAATTAAGCTCGCTGGAGTACGACAAGAAAGCCTTGGAAGCCAAATTCCATGACGATAGCCTAAGTCCAGAACAGATACAGGACTTATCCCAAAAACTGCAAGAGATCATGGATGAGATTGAAGCCAAGGAGTTACGCTGGTTTGAATTAAGTTCGAAACTGGAGGAGTGAGGGTTGTCGGTTGTCAGTTATCGGTTGTGAGGTGTTAGGTGTTGTGAGTTGAATTTAAAAAATTATGGGATAACTAAAAATCTATAACAAACCTGTCTACCGACAGGCAGGCAACAGACAACAGACAACAGTAACTGTGTACCAACAAAAACAATACATAAAATTTCTATTAAAGTCCACCAACCAACATGGGGTCCATTCCCCTTTTGTGTACAATCTGGTTACCAAATGTTTTTATGACAGCAAAACCTATCCCGAATACCAAGAGCTAAAAGCCTACCGAAATCAATTGTTATCCAACAAGCAGGTCTTGAACATCACGGATTTAGGTGCTGGTTCCAAGGTATCCAATCATACTACAAGACCTATCTCCTCTATTGCCAAACACTCCGGAACCTCGTTTAAAAGAGCCAAATTGCTTTTTAGATTGGTGCGGTATTTACAATGTGAACAACTTTTGGAATTAGGCACGTCCCTAGGTATTGCAACCCAAGCTTTGCATGTAGGACAGCCTAAGGCCAGCCTGACCAGCATTGAAGGCTGCCAAGCTATATCGGACACTGCCAAGACCTATTTAAAAAACACTGAAAACATCAAACTTCTTGTTGGGGATTTTGACACCCAGTTGACAGCTTTAAAACAAACCCATTTTGATTTGGTATTTTTTGATGGCAACCACAGCAAGGAAGCCACTTTAAGATACTTTAAAACCCTACTGCCCAAAGCCCACAACGATTCGGTGTTTATTTTTGATGATATTTACTGGTCCAAAGACATGACAGAAGCTTGGGAACACATTAAAAAACACCCTCAGGTGACAGTGACCATCGATACATTTTTTTGGGGCTTGGTGTTTTTTAGAAAAGAACAGGCTAAAGAGGATTTTATTATTAGGTGTTAATTATTTGGGATTTGGGATTTGGGATTGGAACCATAAACCTTGAACAAAGTACAAAGTACAGAGTACAAAGTACAAAGTACAAAGTACAAAGTACAAAGAATAAAGAATAAAGAATAAAGAACAAAGAATATTGAATATTGAATATTGAATATTGAATATTGAACAAAGAATATAGAACCTTGAACCATAAACCAAGAATCTCAAATCTTGAACCTTAATCTTTGAAACTAGTCAAGGAGCAGACACGTTTTCATCTATGATTTTCGCTGCTCTAACATATTAGGGCTTGTACGTTATTACTTTTAACGTATTCCCTTTTGCCTTTTCACTTTTTCATTTTAACTTTATCACATGAAAATTTACACAAAAACAGGAGATAAAGGCACCACGGCCTTATTTGGTGGCACCAGGGTGCCAAAACACCACATACGCATAGAAAGTTATGGTACCGTTGATGAATTGAATGCCCATATAGGCTTGTTAAAAGATCAAGACATGGATGTGCACTACAAAGACTTGTTATCGCATATTCAAGACAGGCTCTTTACGGTTGGTGCCATTTTGGCTACAGACCCAGATAAAGCCCTATTAAAAAGTGGTAAGGAACGTTTAAACATCCCTAAAATATCGGATGCAAACATAGAGCGTCTGGAAACGGAAATGGACCAGATGAATGAGAGTTTACCACCCATGACCAACTTTATCCTTCCGGGAGGGCACCAAACCGTGTCATTCTGTCACATAGCACGCTGTGTGTGCCGTAGGGCCGAACGTTTGGCAACTGCCTTAAACGATTTGGAACCCATAGAACCAAACACACTTAGGTATTTAAACCGTCTATCTGACTTCCTTTTTGTCTTGGCACGAAAGTTGTCTTCTGATTTAAAAGCAGACGAAATTAAATGGATTCCCGAAAAGTATTAATCCGTCTCTTTCACTGAAAACACCTGAAAATACATTGGCTATTTTTCAGTAAAAACAGTGAGAAAACACGTTCTTTTTTTTCATGAGCAATTAATTGCTTTTTTTCTTGTTTATATGAACTAAAAATTTATTTTTGCAAAAAATAAAAACAATTAAAGAATGTATTGGACATTAGAATTAGCATCATATTTAAGCGATGCGCCTTGGCCTGCAACTAAAGATGAATTAATTGATTATTCCATTAGAACAGGAGCACCATTGGAAGTAGTTGAAAATCTTCAGTCTATTGAAGACGAAGGAGACCAATATGAATCAATCCAAGAAATTTGGCCTGATTATCCTACAGACGAAGATTACCTCTGGAATGAGGATGAATACTAATAAGTAACAAATTATTAAAAAGTCTCGTTCAGAGACTTTTTTTGTGCTTAATTTTTCGGGAAACTTAATAACAAACCGTACCTTTGAGGGTTATAAAACCTCTAAAAGTACATAACATATATTTATCGGTCCATAAACTGATACAACTAAAAATTACATACAAATGACCCTTTTAGATTCCGTACTAAAAATATTTGTCGGCGACAAGTCGAAACAAGATGTCAAGGCCATCATGCCTTTAGTAAATAAAATAAAAACCTTTGAGGCCGCTTTAGAAAGCTTATCCCACGACGCGTTACGTGCCAAGACCACAGCTTTTAAAGAGCAGATTGCTGAAGCCAGGAAACCTTACCACGAGACCATAGAAAAACTTATGGCCGAAGCCGAAGCCACGGAAGACATTGATAAAAGAGAGGACATCTATCAAGAAATAGATGGCATTAAAGATACCATTTATCAGGTAACCGAAGAGGTATTGAACGAGATCTTGCCAGAAGCTTTTGCCGTTGTTAAAGAAACAGCCAAGCGTTTTGTAAACAACACCGAGATTACGGTTACAGCCAGCACTTACGACAGGGAACTGTCTGGAGAAAAAGATTATGTTAGCTTGGATAACGAGAAGGCCATTTGGTCCAATTCCTGGGATGCTGCCGGAAAACCCATTACTTGGGACATGGTACATTACGATGTGCAACTTATAGGAGGTATAGCCATGCACCAAGGTAAAATTGCCGAGATGCAAACTGGGGAAGGTAAAACCTTAGTGGCCACCTTGCCTATGTATTTAAATGCCCTTGCCGGCAAAGGGGTACACTTGGTAACGGTAAACGATTACCTGGCGAAACGTGATAGCGCATGGATGGCTCCAATTTTTCAGTTCCATGGGTTAACCGTGGATTGTATTGATTACCACCAACCAAACTCAGCTGCGCGTAAAAAAGCCTACCTAGCAGACATTACCTACGGAACTAACAACGAATTTGGTTTTGACTACCTACGTGATAATATGGCCCACTCGCCAAACGACCTGGTACAACGTCCACACCATTTTGCCATCGTGGATGAGGTGGATTCTGTATTGGTAGATGATGCCAGAACCCCATTAATTATTTCCGGACCTGTTCCCAAAGGCGACATCCATGAGTTTGACGCATTAAAACCAAAAGTAGAAGACATTGTTTCGGTACAACGCAAATACTTAACAGGTGTGTTGGCCGAAGCCAAAAAACTAATCGCTGAAGGCGATACCAAAGAAGGAGGTTTTCAGTTGTTACGTGTGTACAGGGGAATGCCAAAAAACAAAGCACTTATTAAGTTTTTAAGTGAAGAAGGAATCAAGCAATTGCTTCAAAAAACCGAAAACCAATACATGGCCGACAACAACAGGGAGATGCCAAAGGTAGATGCCGAGTTGTATTATGTGATTGAAGAAAAAAACAATCAAATTGAACTTTCCGATAAAGGGATTGAATATCTTTCCGGTAGCGACGATCCACAATTTTTTGTGATGCCGGAAATTGGAACCGAAATAGCTAAAATAGAAGCACAAAACCTATCCAAAGAAGCCGAAGCTGAAGCCAAGGAAGAATTGTTTAGGGATTTTGGGATTAAATCGGAACGTATCCATACCCTTAACCAACTCCTGAAAGCCTATGCCTTATTTGAAAAGGACATTCAATATGTGGTTATGGACAATAAGGTCATGATTGTTGATGAACAAACAGGACGTATCATGGATGGACGTCGTTATAGCGATGGATTGCACCAAGCCATAGAAGCCAAAGAAAATGTAAAAATTGAAGCAGCCACGCAAACCTTTGCTACGGTTACGCTTCAAAATTACTTTAGAATGTATCGTAAACTCTCTGGGATGACAGGTACTGCTGTTACAGAGGCTGGTGAGTTTTGGGAAATATACAAATTGGATGTGGTTGAAATTCCAACCAACAGACCCATTGCCAGAGACGACAGAGAGGATTTGGTTTACAAAACCAAACGTGAAAAATACAATGCAGTTATAGATGAGGTCACCCGACTATCAGAAGCTGGCCGACCAGTATTGATTGGTACCACCTCGGTAGAGATTAGTGAATTGTTAGGCAAGATGCTTAGCATTAGAAAAATACCTCACAACGTCTTAAACGCCAAGCAGCACAAAAAAGAGGCAGAAATTGTTGCCGAAGCCGGGAATTCCGGTCAGGTAACCATTGCTACCAACATGGCTGGTCGTGGTACGGACATTAAATTATCGGAAGCCGTAAAAAAAGCTGGAGGTTTGGCCATTATTGGTACAGAGCGTCACGATTCGCGTCGTGTGGACAGACAGTTACGTGGTCGTGCTGGGCGTCAAGGAGACCCAGGAAGTTCGCAGTTTTATGTGTCTTTGGAAGACAATTTAATGCGCCTTTTTGGTAGTGAACGTATTGCAAAAATGATGGACCGAATGGGCTTGAAAGAAGGTGAAGTGATTCAACATTCCATGATTTCAAAATCCATTGAACGTGCCCAAAAGAAGGTAGAGGAAAACAACTTTGGCGTTCGTAAACGCTTGCTGGAGTATGATGACGTGATGAACTCGCAACGTGAAGTGGTTTACAAACGTCGCCACCACGCCCTCTTTGGGGAACGTTTGCGTGTGGACTTGGCAAATATGATCTACGATACTTCGGAAGGTATTGCCGAAACCAACAAAGCAGCAAACGATTATAAAAACTTTGAGTTTGAACTGATTCGTTATTTCTCCATGAGCTCCCCAATAACAGCAGAAGCTTTTGGAAAACTATCGGTTCAAGACATTGCCTCACAGGTTTATAAAGCAGCCTTTACGCATTACAGGGAAAAAATGACTAGAAATGCCGAATTGGCGTTTCCTGTTATTAAAAATGTGTACGAAAACCAACGTGATAAATTTAAGCGTATTGTGGTACCATTTACCGATGGCGTTAAAACCCTACAAGTGGTAACAGACCTGGAAAAGGCTTATGAAACCGAAGGGAAACAGTTAATCACAGATTTTGAGAAAAACATTACCCTTGCCATTATAGATGATGCTTGGAAAACCCATTTACGTAAAATGGACGAGTTGAAGCAATCGGTTCAATTGGCAGTTCACGAACAGAAAGATCCATTGCTTATTTACAAGTTTGAGGCTTTTGAATTGTTCAAGGGCATGATAGACCAAGTAAACAAAGATGTGATTTCCTTCTTGTTTAAAGGGGAACTTCCTAGTGAGGAAACCAGTGCCATTCAAGAAGCCAAACAAACCAGAAAAAAAGAGAATTTACAAACACAGAAAGATGAAATCCCTAATCTGGATGAGCGTTCGGCACAAAACAGAGCTGCTGGAAACACACAACGTCAACCAGAGGTTGTGGAAACCATTGTTCGTGACAAACCTAAAATTGGAAGAAATGATAAGGTAACCATAAAGCATGTGATGAGTGGGGAAAACAAAACCCTTAAATACAAGCAAGCTGAACCTTTAATTTCAAGTGGTGATTGGGTGATGCTAGAAGATTAGTTAGCAAACAACCTTGAAGCCAAAACCACAAACGCCACTTACAGTGTTGCCGGTTAAAAGCTTCTCATTTAAATAGTGTTAAAATATAAAGTCCCAAGGTTCACACTTTGGGATTTTGTTTTTAGAAGCTGTAATTATTGTAGGGTCACCTGACTGTACTTGGCATTTACTACAATGGTTTTATCGCTGGCCAAATTGCCTGTGGAAAAAGATGTATCGATCTCGTCTGAAGTTTTTTTAGGATGTTTTAATCTGGAGTATGTTCCTTTAAATTGAAAATTATAATCAGTTTTTGGCAAGCTTAGCCTTGCTTTGCTATTTTCCAAAACAATGTTTAGGTTATTGAAAGCAGCTGAGATATGACCTATAATCAAGTCGCCAAAACTCCCATCAATAATGGCATTGCCTTGTAGTTCGCCTATAGAGATATTGGATGAATTGGAACTCAAAGCCAATCTGTTAACCATACCTAAGTCTGCTTTTTCAACATAATTCAGTTTTAATTCCCCCATGTTCCAATGGGAAATTGTCACTGGGGAATAAGAAGCATTGATGGAAGTGAGACTTCCATCAATGCCATTTGCCAAGAAACTGGTATGTGACAAATCGGCTTTTAAGTTGTGAATTACAGAGGCCATAATCAATTCACCATAACGCACATTCAAATTAAGTTTGGCTTTTTTAGGCATCTTGATTTTTATGGTCTTTTTCACTTTTTGGTCATTCATACCAACATCTGAACCCTGTATGGGTTTTTGACTGTTTGAGCGGATTTTGGCTCGGTTTCTATAAGCCTCTTCCCTAGCCTCCATGGCTTGTTTGCGCTGTTCTTGGGCTTCCATGCGTTGTTCCAGTGCAGCTGCCCTGGCTTCCATGCGTTTTTCAAATTGTTGGCCCCAGGCTTCCATGTCTTTGCCAAATTGCTCTCCAAATTCTTTACCAAATTGTTCTCCCCAAGCTTCCATACGTTTTTGAAAGTTTTTCAATTCCTCGCTGGATTCCACTTGTTTGGCCCAAGCTTCCATACGTTTGGCATATTCCTTACCGTAGGTTTCACCATATTCCTTACTCCATTTTTCCATATAAGCATCGCCTTCCTTTTGATATTTTTCGAAATTGAAATCAGACTTGGTCATGCCTTCGGGTAATTCTGGTAGTTTCGGCATTTTGGGCATTTTGGGCATATTGGCCAAGTCTAAAGATTCCATCAACCCATCCATAATGGGCATATTGGCCAATTCAAATTCCAGATCCTGTAAGGCTCCAAATGATTGCTCGCTTAAAATTTGATGATTATAGGCCCAAGCTTGGTTATCGGCATCTGAAGTAATCGTTACCGAATGGTTAGACCCTTCAACTTGTATTTTCCAATTGTCCAGATAGGTTTTTAACTCCTCCTTGCTTAGAGAGCTGCTCTCCACAAATGCTTCTATCTCTATAAGATCTTTGTTCCAGGTATCTATTTCAATAGTGGTGTAATTGGTATTTAAGTCTATGGTGACCTGATCGGTCACTTTAATGGATTGGGATATTTTTTCCAGTTTTTGTTGGGCTTTTGTTCCAAGGACCGTTAGAAAAAATAAGCTTGTTATGAGTATGTGTTTCATTTTTAAGATTGTTTTATACGTTTGTTCGTTTTCTGATTGAATCGGTTGTTTTTAAAGTTTCCAGTTGTTCTTTTAAACGGTACATAAGGTTTAAACGAAACTTTAAATTGGTAATCAAGGCATTGACGGTTAGCTCGTTGGGTCCGGAATGGGTAAGCTCTAAAGAGATGCGTTTATACTCTTGGTTTAAAGTCTCCAACTGAGTGAGGTAACCATCTATAAGGTCTTTGTTTTCTGGGGTTAGGGTTACTTTGGACAATTCAAAATTGATATTCGCCAAGTAATAATCTTCCACCTTTTTTAGATCTGGTGAAATATCCCCCAAAGTCCTAGTTGGTATTTCCCCTTTGTTGGATTCTGTATCCGTAGGCGTATCCACCACTTGGATGTTTCCTGGTTCTTGAAAATACTTAAAGGTACCAAAACCCACCCCTAAAACCACAACAATACTAGCGGCTATATACCACCAAGACCATGTTGTTTTATAAGTCTTGGAAAACTCAGCATCCAATTTCTTGAGAAAACGCGCTTCATGACCTACTGGCAGGTTTGCCTGTGTTTCATTTTTTTGCTCCTTTTGGAATAACTCCCTAATATCTTGTGCCATTTTTTACCTGTTTTAACCGTTCTTGCAATTGTAATTTCCCTCTATATAGCTGTGTTCTTGAGGCGACTTCCGAGATTTTTAAGATTTCTGAAATTTCTTGATGGTCGTAGCCTTCAATAATGTAAAGCATGACCACATATCTGTATTTTTCAGGCAACTTAAGGATGGCCTCTTTAATGTCGTCCAAAGTAACAGCATCGTCCACCAACCATTTGTCGTTCTCATCTGTATCCACAACTTTTAGGTGCACCTCTTCCAAAGCGACCATTTGTTGGTTTTTGGATTTTAAAGCATCGATACAGGTGTTGATGACAATACGTTTTAACCAAGCACCAAAAGTGACCTCAGCTTGATACTGATGAAGTTTGGAAAACGCTTTAATAAAAGCTTCCTGAACCATATCTTCGGCTTCAGCATCCTGTTTCAAAAATCGCTTTGCCACAATATACATGCCCTGGCAGTACTGGTTGTATAACTGCATTTGTGCCTTGCGATCGTTTTGTTTGCATTTTTCAATAATGCTGCTTTGAAACATGCCTTACTTTTGGTTTTTAATTGGTTTGTTCCCTTTAAAGACGACAGAAAAAATGGGTTGTTGCAAAAAAGTGATATTTTTTTGAAGTTATTAAAATATTTGGAAAGAAATTTGCGTTTCATTTTTACTTAATATATCTTTTAAAGTATCTTTATCTCTCAAAAAAATAGCTAGTTATGAATAGATTTTTAAAATGGATCATTGGACTTTTAGTGCTTGTTGCTATTGGTGTTTTTGTGTACTCTGTTTTAAATGATGGCCTGTTGAAAAAACCATTGAGTCCGAAAAAAATTGTCAGTTTTAAGGTAGATGATATTGAATTGAAGGTTTTTTACAATAGACCTTCCAAAAGGAATCGTGAGATTTTTGGAGCGCTGGTACCTTACAATCAGGTTTGGCGTACAGGAGCCAACGAAGCTACAACCTTTGAAACCAACAAACCTTTAAAAGTGGGTAGCGACTCCCTTCCTGCTGGAAAATATACTTTATGGACCATCCCCAACGACTCCACATGGCATGTGATGTTCAATAGAAAAGAATACCCATGGGGCGTAGACATGGAAATGAAACCCATGAGAGAGCCTGAGTTTGATGTGGTGGATGTGGAAGTTCCTGTCCAAAAAATTGATACTACCGTGGAACAATTTACCATTGGCTTTGATAATTCCACTGATAATTTGTCTTTAACCATGGCTTGGGATAACACAAAAGTTGTGGTGCCATTGAAATAAATAACCTTTGTGTTGTAGAAAGTTTAAAATTTAAGGTTCTTTGTTTTTTATTCTTTGTTCTTAGATCTAGGTTTAATATTCAAGGGGAGTGTTCAATTAACTGTGTCATCCTATTTTATTCTTTCACTAAAATAAGCATTTAAATCATTTTGTATAGCTGACCAATGAAAGATTTGTCCATTCCATCTGGTCTGGGCATTCATTATAGCTAGATACACTTGTTTCAATATAGCGTTCTCTGAGGGAAAAGCACCTTTGGTTTTAGTGACTTTTCTTATCATTCTATGATAGCTTTCAATG
>Ga0070728_10003704_pt1 | contig 16569 bp, 12 predicted proteins | sample tdDd471_FD_66723 | JGI IMG/M metagenome (GOLD analysis project Ga0070728, IMG submission 66723) | Marine sediment microbial communities from the Atlantic coast under amendment with organic carbon and nitrate - tdDd47.1 | ecosystem: Environmental > Aquatic > Marine > Coastal > Sediment | place... | reverse complement strand
GGGCGATGACGGTATGCCCGGCACGTTGCAGAGCAATCATAAGAAAGTTCAGCATAGATTTATCATCTTCTGCTAGCAGTATGCGTGCCATTTAAGTCCTGTATTACTCTTGTTTTACAAAGTGTCGTTTATTGGTGTGCGACTACACCTCATTTTGAGCAGTATAGCATTTTTATAGTTTCAAAAGGGATAATTATAAGGCGCTTAGGAACTGTTTTCCAGCTTCATTCCAGCTGTAGTTTTTTTGTATATGTGCAGCTCGTTTCTCAGGTTCCGGGAGGCGCGCAGCTTTGTGGGCGGCATTAGCTAGATCGTTATCAAGAACTCCCAAGATTGATGTCGTAATGATATCTTTTGGCCCCATAACGTTATAGGCGGCGACGGGCAAACCGCAGGCGAGGGCTTCAATCAGGACGATGCCAAAAGTGTCGGTTTTTGAAGGGAAAACAAAGACGTCGCTTGATCGGTAATATTCAGCAAGTTTGCGCCCCGTCTTTTTGCCGACGAATAGTGCGTCCGGGTAGTGTTTTTCTAGTTGCGTGCGTGCGGGGCCATCACCAACCAGAACTTTGCTACCTTCCCATGCCATGTTTAGGAAGTCTTCAAGGTTTTTTTCGATAGCGATGCGTCCTACATATAGAGCAATAGGTTTTTTGATGTCTTGTAATATGGTTTTTTCACCGGGGTGAAAGATGGAGAAATCAACGCCCCGGGTAAGGCGAACCATGGGAGTCTTAAACTTCCAGCCTTTAAGTTGTTCTTCCAGACTTTGTGTCGCGATATAAATAATCGAAGAGGCTGCGTGAAAGTGTCTGACGGCTTTAACAGCTTTTCGGTGTACTACGTTATAGAGTGGCGGTATAAGCCAGGCAAAACGCTTGGCTACATAGTCGGGGAATTGTGTGTGATAAGAGGTCGAAAATGGCAGGTTATTTTTAATGCAGTATTTTCGCCCGGCCCAGCCAAGCGGCCCTTCCGTGGCAATGTGTATTTTGTCTGGGGTGTAATCCTCGATCATGCGTTTGAGGCGCTTATACGGGCTAATAACCAATCTTATTTCGGGGTAAAAAGGTGTAGGCATACTGATCGCAAAATCTGCCGGACCTATGATTTCGACGTAATGGTTCATAGCTTCAAGCTCGTAGCACAAGTGCTCATAAGTGCGTACAACGCCGTTAACCTGAGGGTACCAAGCATCACTGATAATTAGAACTTTGATAGACATTTTATATAATCGGCTTTACACTGACGGACGTAAAATTGAAGGGAAGGAAGCCTTCACAATATCGTCTCACCCTAACCGTGATTAATATTATGCTCAACAGGTTTTTTTGTTCTGGCGCGTTAAAGGTTCTTTTTATTGTTGTTGGCTTGTTAGTTTTTGTGATCCCTTTGAAAAGGGCACAATCCGGGCAATGTGAAGCGCCTTATGAAACAATAACGCGCTTCAATAAGCCTGATCCGGGCGCGGCGATGGTGTGGCAGACTTTTTATAATCAATACGGCGTGCTAGCGCGGGAACGTCAGGCACGGTTTGTTTCATCTTATGGTATGGATAATGGCGATGTTTTTGTCGCAGGTCGAGTGCAATTGATGAAAAATGTGCTGCCATCTCTTATTTTGGTGCATTTTAATGATAGAGGGCGTGCTAAGTGGGAAAAGATACACAGCATGCCGAATATGAAAGATATTGTAAAAATAGTGGCCGATGGTGAAGGGAGTGCTGTTCTTGTCAATATGGTAACATCAGGAGGGCATCAATATTTCTGGATAGGCTTTTTTGATGAAAACGGAGATTTAAAGTCGCATCAAATTATCAAAGATAAGAGGTTTGAAATGCGAGCTAATGACATACACCCATCAATTGATGGTGAGGGGTGGGTGGTGCCGGTTACTGTTTTGCGTGAATGGGGTGACGATCCTGCTCAATCACAAAGAAACGCTTCGATCTATATATTAAATAAGGACGGAGAAAAGACCGGAATGCGTTCTTATATATTAGGGCTAAAAACAGAGCTCTTGCATGTTGGTGCCCAGACCTTTGAGGGCGATAAAAAAGGGTTTATCGCTACGGGCTATTTCGAAAATGACGCTGGGAAGAAAATAGCATGGGTGATGCGGCTTAATCCTGATTTGTCGGTGGTTTGGCAGAAGGAATATGGAAGAGGTATATCGGCTAAGCTTATTAAAGCAGCAGGAGATAAGAATGGAGACGTACTTATTGCAGGTAACGTGAATTCAGCCGAATCAAATGCAAGCGGAGCGTGGTTAGCTAAGCTTGATGGTGTGTATGGTAATATGATTTGGCAGCGTTATTATGCTAGCAAGGATGGGGGGCATGGCTATGACGTACGCAATGTCGTTTCAAATGATGATGGGCGTATATCGTTGCTTATGTCAGGAAAGATAATCGAAAAAGAAAAGACTAGAGGTAAGCGGAGTGATGATGATGACCAAAGTGATGATGAGCAGGCAAACTTTGGGCATCTGTTAACGCTTTCTGCGCGTGGGAATATCATATCTGGAGACGCTTATTATGCAGGTCTTGGATCTTATGTGTCTGGCATGTCGGTTGATAAAACCGGGAGGCGTGTACTTGTAGGTAATAGTTGGCAAAAATCTTACGCAGAAGTGAAAAAACAAAGGGAAAAGAATACGCCGCAGGTAGTTCCTTTGCGTGATGATGGGGAAATACATTTGCCAGACGTACAGCTTTCCGATAAAACACGTCAGGGTTTGGCTTTGTTAAAAAAGAAAATTAAAGCGCAGGATGTGATTGATGAAAGTTTGGTGCTAGAACATAAAACAAATTCGTCTGATAAGGAAGATGGCGAATTGGCCAAAGTTACTGGCGAATCATCTGAATTGTTACAAAAGGGGTGGGTGTTTATTCCTGAGATGGATAATGCGTACATTGATCCATGTGAATAAATAATATTAATATATACCAAGTGGTTAACTATGAATAATAAAGATGCTGATTTAAGAGTAACGGTTGCTGCTGACTATAACGGTCAGCGTGCGGATAAGGCTTTAAGTGCTTTATGTGATGATTTATCACGTTCTCGTCTACAATCTCTTATCAAGGACGGGGCGGTGTTGCTCAATGGTAAGCCGTTAAAATCAGCATCATTAAAGGTAAGTGAAGATGACGTCTTTACGTTGTTTATTCCAGAGCCCGTAGCGGCTGAGCCACAGCCTCAGAACATTCCTTTGGATGTTGTCTATGAAGATGAGGATATGCTTGTGATAAACAAGCAAGCTGGACTGGTAGTTCATCCGGGGGCGGGGAATTGGAGCGGGACGATGGTTAATGCGCTGCTTTTTTACTGTGGAAGCAGTTTGTCAGGGATTGGTGGGGTTATTCGTCCGGGTATTGTCCATCGTCTTGATAAGGAAACAAGCGGGCTAATTTTGGTGGCAAAGAATGATCTTGCTCATCAGGCGCTTAGTGCACAGCTTGCTGATCGCTCGCTTAGCCGTGTTTACCATGCGCTTGTTACTGGGGTTCCTATGCCGCTTAAAAGCTCTGTCGATCGTGCGATAGGGCGGCATAAGCATAATCGTATAAAGATGAGCGTTATGTCTGCTGTGCCCAAAGATGCGCGTACACATTATAGAGTTATTCAAAGTTTTGGTGAGGCATGTTCTTTGGTTGAATGTCGGCTGGAAACTGGGCGCACGCATCAAATTCGTGTGCATATGGAGGCTTTAGGATATCCTTTGGTGGGGGATCCTTTGTATGGGCCTCAACCGACATTGTTAAGATCTAAACTTAAGAATGAGGGTTATGATCTTGAAAAAATAGAGGAAATTGTAAAATTCCCTCGACAGGGATTGCATGCGCAAGAGCTGAAATGTGTGCATCCGCGAACAGGAGAAGATCTTTCTTTTACGGCTCCTAAGCCAGATGATTTTTCTAATCTATTGAAAATGCTTGTAAAATAGAGCTAATTTGTATTTACATAAAATTTTATGTATTATTAAAGTAGTGTAGAAGAATCTTTTAAGCGAAGTGTGTGTTCACAGTTCCTTATATTCGGTTGAAAGATTTGCGTTGAGTAAATAAAACGAATTGTTCCGTAACTATAAAAATCTACGGAATGAGTATTGTTAAAGAGCTCAGATATTGTAAATAAATATAGATTATTAATAGCCGCCTTTTTTGGGCGGCTCTTTTTGTGTGGCGGATGGTGTTGGGGTGAATTCTAATATATGCCAAATGTACGCTTGTTTGGTGTGCTATTAACAATTGAAATTAAGGTTTAAAATCCTATTTTAATCGGTAATTTCGGGCCAGTGGCGGGCAATGTCATTAATGGTAAAGCTTTGGGTTAAATTGTAGAGATCGAGTGGTTTATCTAAGGCTTGCGCGCTATCGCGTCCAAAGGGAGCGTTTCTTATTCGTATTTCACTTCCAGAAGGAATGTAAGGCAAGCTGCCAAGCGGAAGGGAGAGGTTTAAGCTGTGGTAGCTGTGCGTGGTTCCTCCATATAAATCAGTATCGCTGGCGTTGGTGAGTGTTGTTGAAGCGCTTAACATTGCTCCATTGCTAAAGTGTTTTTCCAGTCCGACGTCAAATCCGGTATCTCCGAGTAAATAACGTCCGAAGCTGAGTTTTGCGGTAATATCGTGATAAGGGATGTCATACCATAGATGTGCGTGGCCGGTGCTTACTTGCGAGCCGTTTAGGGCGAGATTAAGTTCTGTGTTCGGATCGCGTCGGTAAGCTTGCCAAGCTTCGCCGCCAATGGCAAAGCGTGAATGAATGGGGCGATAAAGGAGCTGACCACCAAATCCGGCATAGAATTCTTCAAGATATCCCGCACTTAAAGCTGTGTGTAGTTCGGGTGTGATGGAGTGCGTATAGCTTAAATGTGCGCGGTCAAGGCTTAGGAGTGTGTCGGTGAAGTCGTTAACATCGCTGCGCACTGGTAATTTGGAGGTGGGGCGTAAATCTGCGATGTTTTCTAGATTGTCGCTTAGGTTTAAACGTAGAGCAAAGCCGCTTAAAAAGCCGATAAATGGGCTGGTTGTATCTTCTATGATAAGAGATGATCGTCTCAAAAAACCGCTATCTTCTTCGGATAATCCTATTTGATTGTCGAGTATCAAGCGAATATCAGGTTTGTTTGTTTTTGTGCCGTTGGCTATTTGTTTTAGTGAGGGCGGCTTGTTGTTTGAGAGTATGTTTTTTACGCTGAAGTTTTTAAGGGGGAGAAAAGGCGTGTTTCCCTTTTTGGGTTGGTTAGAGTTGCTAGTGTTGCTATTGCTTTCGATAGTGGCGTTTTGCCAGATTTCGTTGGCGCTGGAGCTTTTGTCATTAAGGGCTTTTTCGATATCTGTGCGCATGATGCTTATGCGCGTTCCGCGTAGGGCTTTTGTTTGTAGGGTTAGGGTGATTTTCTCGATGCTGCTTTGTGCGTTGACGATAATGTGACGCGCAGCGCGGCCTATATGCTTTGGCGCGGGGATGCCTTCGGGTAGGTGAAGTGTAGCTAGTAAATGAGTCTCTTTATCATTTGTCCAGATATCGGATAGTTCAATGCCGTCCTGTGAGGCTTCGCCAAGAATGCGTGCTGTATTGGTGCGAGATGGTCGCTCTTTATATATAGGGCGGGGGGTGTTGTATCTGTTGGTGCTTAGTGGCCATTTTGCAGGGGTGCCTTGGATGGATATGCGGCCCATGACTTTGTCTGTGCCTTGAATGCCGATGCTTGCGCTTAGCCAGTTGTTATGCGTGTAGGCTATTCCTAGTCCCCATGGGGATGCGTTTTTATAATCAAAGGCAGCTTTCTCTGCGGTGTAACGGTCAGCGCCGTAATCGAGTTTTACCGAAAAACCATCATAGGGAAGAAAATATTCTACGCCGCCAAAAATGCCTATATCTTCGCCGGTAAACCAGTTTGACGGTTTGTTGGGTGTGTCGCTGTTATATTCTCGGCTTTTTTTAAAATGAGAGGAAAGGCCGGTTAATGGGTTTTTGAAGTGCTTAGCTGTGCCAAAGCGTCCCCAGCCAAGTCCCGAGGTGAAATCGAAGTCGTTATAGCGTTTAGAAAAAACAATGTATTCTCCGGCCATTCTTTTGTGGCCAAGGGCTGATTGTACGCCAAGGGCAATGGCAGGGCGGTATGTGCTTTCTTCAGCTAAGCGAAGTTTAAAATCTACTCCCGGATATAGTTTTTTTGCGTCGTGTGTAAGACTTGATATTTCTGAAGTTTGCCGAAATGTTAGAGATAAAGGGCGCGCGATTTGAGCGTTTATATGGCTGTTTAAATAAGGATCAAGCGTGCTTAGTCCGGCGCGGATTGTACCGGGGGTGTCTATGCGGGCGCTGGGGGTAGTGTTTAGTCCTAAAAAACCGTTTTGCGCTGGTGAGTATGGAAAATTGGAAGCCGTAATATGCCTTGTATCACTGTTACCTTGCGCTTGCGCAGCACTATAAAGGCCAACGCTATAAAAAATGAGCACTGCCGAAGGTAGAGTAATATAGCTGTTTTTTTGTGAAACCATGGATAAATAAGTTGGGAGAGTAAATTGGTGTTCACAGGCCCATGTTTATACTTTAGTATAATGTAATATTGTATTAGCCTTTTTGTATTGTAGCTAAACACAACTGTATGTCAAACAATACTTAAGGGCTATGCAACTATGATGCTTGTTAGTAGAATGTGTAGGCTTTTGTATAAGTGTGCCTTGTGTGGGGAACCGTGTCTGATCAACTACCTATTATATATTGTTTTATCCTATTATTATTGGCTTTACTTGTCTTATATCGATATTTGCGAAGTGGATCTAAGGTGGGGGTCTTAAACGTTTTTGATGCAATCATGAACGCGTCTGATTATGGGCAAATAGTGTTTGATGAAAAAGGTGATTTGTTTTGTAAAAATAGCTTAATAACATCAAAATTCCCTACATTTATTGATTGCGAGAGTTGTAAACTTACGTTGTCTGGTTTTTTGAACTATTTATATGATAATTCCGTTGATTACGACGACAGCATTAAAAATGCAATTATAAGCAATTTTGACTTTGGTGATAATGCACCCGAGTTTTGCGAAGTTATTCGTCTTGATGAGGAATACCTATATTTAGTGAATGCTCGTAAGCTTGGCAATGGCATGACGCTATTTACTTTGATTGATATTAGTGTTGAGCAGAGACGGGAAAAGCAACTTCAACATCTCAATATATTAAGTTATCAGCTTATGCAGGCCGTGCAGGCGACGTCTTCAGGTATTGTAATTAGTGATCCAAAGCAAAAGGGTAATCCTATCCTTTTTGCTAATGATGCATTTTGTGTTTTTACCGATAGTGATCTGGCTGATTTGGCTGAAGAAGGTTGGTGTCGGCTTGCTTATTTGCTTTCTGATGAGTTAGAGCAGGTTAAATTTATGACGGCTATAACTGATTGTTCTGATGCAGAGTTTGATTTGACAGATTTTAGAGATGCTGAAGATGGTATTAAGCATCAATATACTTTGGTTCTTTCACCAGTTTACCATGACGGGGAGCTGGATCTGTATATAGGATTTTTGTCTGATGTTACGTTGTTGAAGCAGCGAGAGGCAGAGTTCTTTAAGGCGCAGAAGCTTGAATCTCTTGGAGGGTTGGCTGCGGGGGTCGCTCATGATTTTAACAATATTTTGTCTATTATTTGCGGGTATTGCTCGATTATGGATAAGGAATTGCCTGCAAAGTTTAAAACTGAAAAAGAGTATTTAAATAAAATTGATACTGCTGCAAAGCGTGGGGCAGCTCTCACGAAAAGAATGCTTGCTTTTGGTAGTCACAGGGTGGTTGAGCAAGTGACTTTGGATATGCGTAGTTTTGTTGAAGATCATATGGAATTTTTGGAGCCGTTGGTGGGCGCTTCTATTAACATCGAAGTCGTTTTCTCAAAAGAGCATGCTGAGGAATATATTTGTATCAAGGGAAGCTCCTCTTCAGTTGAACAAATATTAATGAATTTTGTAATTAATGCACGTGACGCGATGCCTGGTGGTGGAGAGTTGGAAATTGTTCTTTCTTGCCCGGATAAGAGCGCTGTTCCGCAGCATGTTCGCAATGGAATGAGAGGGGTAGAGGATTTTGTGTGTTTGAGCGTAATTGATAATGGCGAGGGCATGGATAAAAAGACAATAGATAAAATTTTTGATCCGTTTTTTACGACAAAGGGGCAGGGTAAGGGGACCGGGCTAGGTTTGTCGGTTGTTTATGGGATAGTTAAAGATCTTAAAGGGCGGATAGATGTCGTTAGTATATTGGATCATGGAACAACTATGTCTGTTTATTTGCCCCGGAGTGATGGAGATGGTGTCAGAGTATTTTCAGGAAATGTTGAGAATCCAGAAACGGTGAGGTTTGATGGTTATACGGTGCTTGTGGCCGAAGATGAACCTGATCTTCTTAATGCTGTTGTTTGTACGCTTGAAAATTTGGGCATTAATGTATTGTCTGCGCTTAATGGCGGGGATGCTTTGGTGTGTCAGGAAGATTATGACGGGAAGATTGATGTTTTGCTTACCGATGTGCTGATGCCGGAACTAAATGGTGTGAAGTTGGCTGAATTACTTACAGCGTTACGTCCTGATACAAAGGTTATTTTTATGAGTGGTTTTCCGGCAAATGGTGATATGGCGCCAGTAGCGTTGCCTGAAGACGCTGTATTTATTGCTAAGCCGATGGTTTATAAAAGGTTGGTTCAGATGTTATGTGTCACACTTATTGATGATTATAAGAATTCCAATGGACAGGTGGCCAATGATGTTGTCGATATGCCGCAATGGAAGCGTTTTGATAATATTACGGGAGATAGAGTGTAATGGCAGAGGGAGGCAAAAAGCTAGAGGATATGAAGATCCTTGTTGTCGATGATCAGTCAGAGGCGCGGGCAATGCTCAAAGAGATGCTTACAGATATGGGGGTTACGCAGATCTTTGAATCGAAAGATGGGCGGCAGGCTCTGGAATTTGTAGATGCAGCGTTTGATTTTGTTGATATGATTGTGTGTGACTGGAATATGCCGAATTTAAACGGGGTTGAGCTTTTGCGTCAAATTCGTTCTGCTGATCCAGATCTTCCGTTTTTGATGGTTACAGGACGTGATGACATTGATTCCGTGATTGAGGCCAAAAGTTCTGGTGTTACGGCTTATGTGCGTAAGCCTTTCTCTGCAGCTCAGCTTGAGGCTAAGATACGTATTGTGTCCAGAAGGATGGGGTAAATACTCTATATTAAACAGTGTTTTGTGTGCAATGTACCGTCGCGTTGCAGCATTTCTTCGCTTTCCATTGTGTAAAAGATGCTGTATTCTGTATCTCATGTCACAAAAACTGCATTATGATTTATGTGTGATAGGCGGCGGTCTACACGGTACCAGTATCGCGCGCGATGCTGCGGGTCGGGGGCTGTCTGTATTGCTTGTTGAAGCTCAGGACTTAGCTGGGGCGACATCGTCTGCAACATCTAAAATTATTCATGGCGGGGTTTTGGGGCTAGAGAAACATGCTTTTATTGCAAGCGTTAACTCCCTGAAAGAACGTGAGATATTGCATAAAAATGCGCAACATTTGTTTCATCCGATGGCGTGTATTATGCCGCTTGATAAAGGCGATGAAGGAGACGTAAAAGTCGGCTTGTTATGGCGTATGAAGCTTTGGTTGTATAATAAGTTGAGTGAGAGAGATTTATTTAAATGCGCTCGTTTTTGTGTGTTGAATGGTGATGATAAAAGGCTGGCATCTCTTAAAAATCCGAGTTTGGAAAAAGAAGAGGATGATACTGCAATCATGAAGCCTCATGAAAGGTTGCGGTTTTTAGGTAATATAACAGATAAAGATTATGCGCTTCGGCTTGCACGAAAAACACTGACGTTTACGGCTTGCCGGGTGGATGATACGCGTTTGGTGATTTGTAATGCTATTGATGCAGCATCGCGAGGCGCTAAAATTTTGACCTATACGTCATGTGAACGGTTGCAAATGCAAGACGGATGTTGGCGTGTGAGTCTGTGTGATATGCGTGGAGATGATGCTATTGATGTGACGTCCTCGATGGTTGTTAATGCAACAGGGCCGTGGGCTGGCGAATTTATTAATAAAGTGGGTGTTGGGAAAAGTGATCCAGACTTGCCGCAGGTTAATCTTGCGAAGGATAGTCATATTATTTTGCCGCGGCAGTATGAAGGCGATCATGCTTATGCGTTGCGTCAGAATGATGGGGCTGTGGTGTATGTTATGCCTTATGAGGAGAAGTATACGCTTGTTGGTGCTTCGCAGGAGGAATGTGAAGAGAATGTTGACCCACGTGAGGTTAGAATATCGGAGGATGAAACGCGTTATTTGATTAATGCGTATAACGCAGCGTTTGAAAAGTCTATTAAGCAGAGCGATGTTGTTTTTGCTTTTAGCGCGGCTCATCCGGCTTCGATTGGTTGTTCTTTGGGTAGGTCAAGTCATGACTATCTTATTTATCATCATAAACGTTGTGATGTTCCTCTCATATCGGTTTATGGCGGTAAAACGGGGTGTTACAGGATTTTGGCGCAAAATGTCGTTGATCGGCTTATGGCTTTATCGGGGCGTATGGTCGGCGGATGGACGGCTTGTGAGCCGTTAGTGAGTGCTAGGTTTTCGCAGGATAGTTCTGAAAAGTTTCGGAAATCTGGGATTGGCTACCAGAAGGGTATGGAGTCTTATATATTTATGCAAAAGCGCGATTATCCATGGCTGCCGGAAAAGTTGTTACGGCGCTATGTTTATGCTTATGGAACGCGGATGAAAATGATTGTTAGTGGGGCAATTTCTTTGGATGGGCTTGGGGAACATTATGGAGATGGCGTTTATGAGGCTGAGCTTAATTACCTAAGAGAGCATGAATGGGTGCTTGATGCCGGGGACATGCTTTGGCGGCGCACTAAGCTTGCGTTAAGTGTTGGTGATGAGGCAGCGCAACACATCGAAGCGGCGTTTCTTTCGGCTGCAGAGGACGCGGAAGAAGAAGGCACAGTTTTGTGTGCGTAAACAAGGGTGTTACTTTTTCTTAAATAACGCTGTTTTCTACATAATGCCAGTTACTGTGGCGGCGTCTGTATCAACCAGTAGGGTAATATTGCCGTCTGTGAATACGTGGTAATCGTCAACAACGCCTGTATGCGCAAAAGTTGTGCCTCTAGTGTTAGTGAAGTTAATGTCGTCTTGATTATCTGTGTTAATGGCTAAAATATTATCATGGTCTGTCATTGCAATAACATCATCATAAGTTAAATCTATTACGTTGGCATTACTTTGTTCGGTGATGATTTCTTCAAAATTATTAATAATGCCATCATCTATTCTGCCGAAATCAATGTTTCCGCCTTCGTTGAATATGAGTTTATCATATCCGCTGCCACCGTTGATAATAGCGGTGGCTGTGGTGGCGCCATCTAAATCAGCGGTAGGTGAGTGGTTTAATTTTACTTCATCGTTGCCATCTCCGGCATATATAAAGCCAAGACCATCAATGACGTTATAAGTGTCTACTCCGCTTTCACCGTATAGTCTGTAATTGAGGTTACCGGGGTTATTAATGGTAAACGTATCGTCTCCTGCACCAGCTTTTACTGTGGCGTTAAGGGCTCCAATGTTAAAGGTGTTGTTCGCGTTATTGCTATCGGCGTAGACTTCGATGTTGTTTGCGAAGATGTTTATTGTTCCTTCAGTTGTATGGTAAGTATCAGAGGATGTGAGGTTTTGACTCATGGTAGGTGCCGAAGTAACCACATCATAGGTAAATGTTTGTGTTGCTTGCGTTCCATCCGAGGCATGAGCTGTGACATCAAAAGTAAAAGTTTCGCCAGAAACGCTGCCGTTGACCAGATCGATTATGAGCTTTCCATTGTTATCAACAGTTATTGAATTTTCAAGGTTGATGTTTGATGAAACGTTTGTTACGTCGTAATGGTCAATTCGTCCTTCTGGATCATGGAATTCCTGAGCCATGTTGTAGACAGTGTAACTGCCATCTGTCCCACTAAAGTAGTTTATGTCTTCTGCTGCGTCAGTGAGGGTGATTGGGTCGTTCACGTGTGCAATGTTTAAATCGATATGTTGTGTAATGGTTGATGTTCCCTGATCATTTGTTGCTGCGATATTAAGTGCATGCAAATTTTCGGCTTCAAGAGAAACGGAGCTTTTTAACCTGATAATAAAGTTATTATCGTCGATTCGTTCTTTTACGTAGTAATTCGATGAGAGGCCAAGTAATTGCAGGTTTGTATGCTCAGTGAAATTACCGGTCACACGTGCTACGGCCGCACCATAAGTGTTTTCTGCTGCTATAATGGGGGTTACGGTAACGTGAAAAGTAGGGTGCTCAGGATTATCGATGATGTTCGGCGTAAGGTCGCCTGTTCCTGAATCTGGTAATTCTGGGGCAGTCATTTTTGTGTCTTCAGGTGGTGGGGGCGGCGGCTTTTGCATTTCATCAGTCGCGCTATTATCGCTTAAATCTTCAACGCTGGAGCCAGTGATTTCATCGCTGGTAATAATAGTATCTTCAGGTGCGGGTGGTGTTTCTGTTGTTTCTTCTGCAGGTTGCTCTTCGGTTGTTTCTTGAGTTTCACTGCCGTCTGCCACATTCTCAGTGCTTTCTTCAGCATTTGCAGTAGCGCTAGTTTCTTCTGTGGTTTCTCCAGTGGCTTCTTCTTCCTGTGCACCTTCGGGAGCGTTTTGTTCGTCCTGTGCTTCGATTTCGGCTTCTTCGGCGTTTTCTTGCGCCGTTTCTTTAGTGCTTTCACTTTGTGAGCTTTGATCTTCTGCTGCGGAATCTTCTATAGAAGAGAACAAGTTACCAGAAACGCTTGATACGCTTGTGAACTTTGTTGCTATATCTTCAGCGCTAATTTCTCCAACGTATTCAATGGTTTGAGAGTTGCTATCAAAACGGGCTGTTTCGTATTGATTGGATAGGGTTACAGTGTTTCCGCTAAAGTCATGTAGTACGATTGCGCCTTCAATAACGGTGATCTCTCCGCTGCTGACGTCTCCGGCAATGATTGTTCCGCGGATACCAATTGATCCTGATGGCGTATCAATCATCACATCGTCTGGATCTTCGCGTCCGATCAAGCCGGATGTAAAGACAAAGACTCCTTTAAGAACAGAAAAGTTGGTCGTGCCTGATTGTGTGGCCGGGTCAAAGACATATTCGTCAATGGCTAGGCGTGCATCTTCGGAAATGGCAAAGGTTGTTTCATCAATAAACATGATGTTAACAGCGCCGTTTTCTTCGGTTTCAACGATGTCGCCTTGGTGTATGTGAGTGCCAACACCGATGGTTTCTACCGTGCCATCCGGGTGTATAACGTGGGCTTCGCCTGTAATTTCTTGTACGGCGCCAATAGGAGATACATCACTGGCGCTTTGATTTGCGCGGGCATATTCTTGCGGGGAATGAGCAAAAGCATCAACAAGTTCAGGAGTAAGGGCTTTTCCGTTTGGAGCTATAAGGAACGGGGGAAGTTCTTGTGCAAAGTATCCTTCTACTACTACAGAACCATCCGGTGTTTGTAGGACAAGATCGACGCCATAACGAAGCATGTCAGCTTCTGTTACATATGACCCGTCAGGTAAAGCCAGCTGTTCGCTATGCTCTGCGTTTAAGGTGATTGTGTTAGCATTATTTGTGTTTTGCTCAAAGTTTCCGCTATCACTAGCAGAAGTTTGCCCGAACGTTGTATGTGCCATGTTCCCTGTATCCCCACATTAACTTATATGTTTGCGCTTGTTGCGACCCCCATAGTCGCGCACTTGGTATTATGCGCAAATGTGCCAAGTTACAATTAATGGTAAGGCAAAGAGGTTAAGATATGGTATACCGCAGCGCGAAAAAACAGGATTATTTTTTCCTTGTAGTTTAATGATAGGTTTGTTATCCTATTTTTGAAATCGCCATTAGTGCGTCTGGCTTATGGCCGGTTTTTTGTCTCACTCTTCTTGGAAGGGGTGAGGCTTTTTTGTTTTTATTACAAAAGGTTAAAATGAAAGGATGTTTATGTCTAAAGAACAGATAGGCAGTATTGCCCGTACACTGCTGACAGCTGGATCGGGAATTTCTTTGGGGTTGTTGGTTGATCGTTTTGATGTAACTCCTGAAGCGCTGCAAGCTATTTTAGAGTTAATGGAAAGGATGATGGGGTCAATTCAAGGTTTTCTGAGTTTGCTGGGTATCTTGGTTGCGCAAGGGTGGTCGTTGCATCAGAAAATACAAAAATCTAAAGAAATCAAAAATTTAAAAAAGGGAGCTCAGTATAATGATTAAAAAAATAGTGCTTTTGGCATCAGTGGTAATTTTAGGGGCCTGTTCAATATCTTGTAGTGATAAGTTCACTAATGCTAATGAACACATCTTAAATACGGCGCAGAGCGTTTATGAATTGCGCTTAGCTGGAGAAGTTAAGGCTGATAAGGCTTTGCTGTATCAAAGTGAAATCGAAAACGCCTATAAATATACTAGTGATGGAAGCGTATTATGCGATAGCAATGAAGATGCCGCCAAGGATAAGTTTGAAGATGCTGAAGATATTTTGAATGCCATTGATAATCAGCTCAGCGTTAATGAAATGCAGCAGCTTGTTGAAATAAAAGGAGAATAAAACTATGGCCGTTACTACTGAAAATATTACGGATATGCTCAGGCAAGTTGTTGAGCTTTTGAAAATCGATGATGATGAGAAGATTGATTTGGCGATCGATATTCTAACGCTTGTTATTAATTTTGTTGGTGCAAAAAATATCGTTGATGTGTTTGAAAACGGGGTTCAGAATGCCTTTGAGGGTATTTCTGAGCTTATTACCGGAGAAAACGCTGATTTGACGTTTGAACAACGTGCCGAGAAAATGAGGCTTACACGCTCCAAACTGGATGATTTGTTTGAAGAAATGGGCACAGTTCAAGGAAATTTAGCGCTTTAGTATTTAAATGGATGCTTGCATTTGTGGGTGATTGTCTTCTTATATATTGTTATCGTGAAAGATTATAAAAGCTATAGGAATAATTATGAATAAGATACATCAATCTGGTTTGTTATATATGGGCGTTTTTCTGGCTATGGGCATTGCGCTTGGCGGGTATTTTATTGGCCAGACAATGTATAACGCAAAGGTGGCTTTGAACACGGCGGAGGCTAAAGGTTTGGCAGAGCGGCGCGTAACGTCTGATCGTGCGAACTGGGATATTGGTTTTAGTGTTTCTGGCGCAAAGAAAGAAGATATCCCCGCGCTGTATAAAAAGTCAGAAGCTAATCAGAAAATTATTATTGATTTGTTGAAAGAAAACGGCTTCACGGATGATGAGATTAAAATAGGTATCATAGATTATTATTACGAAGAGTATCGTGATGAAGATCGGAAATTAGTAGATGAAAGGCATCAGCTTTCCGGTTCAATCAGTGTTGAAACTGATAAGGTGCATTTGATTTCTAAAGTTAGGGGCGTGGTTAATAAGCTTATAGCTAAAGGGATTAATATAAATAATGGCGCTCCGAGCTATTATTTCACCAAGCTTAATGATATCAAGCCCGAGATGTTACGCGAAGCTACGCAAAATGCGCGCATTGCCGCTAATGAATTTGCAGAGAATGCTGGTGTTAGCGTTGGTGGAATAAGAAGCGCGCGGCAGGGTGGCTTTATTGTCAGAGATGCAGGTAAAGATTATGGAGATACCGGTGAGATTGAAAAAGAAGTGCGCATAGTTACGACAATTACATTTTATCTAACCGACTAATTAATGAGTTTTGCTATATTCGAACCTTGGGTTGTTAATGTGCCTTTTTTATTATGGTTGTGTAAAATATGCTTACTTGTCAAGAATATCAAATCCAGAACATCAAAAACATATCCATGCGTGTTCATTATACGCCTGGTCTTGATGTTAAAAAGCCCCTCGTTATTGGAGAGCATGGACTTCTCGGTGGTTGTAAAACCCGTTACAGCGAAGCTATGATGTCGGCCATAAGAGATTGTGGTTTTCCAACATTAGAAGTCGATGCTACCAATTCCAATAATAACTATAGTGGCGGAGAGCTTAAGAAGTTTACTATGGAAAGGCACGCAGGAGACCTCCGAGATGCTTTTTTGTGGGCTTCAAAACGAGAGGCAGCATGGCTCAGAAATAAATTTGCTCTTGCAGGACACAGTATGGGAGGTTATTCCGTTTTAGAAATGGCAGCTCAGATGGCAGAAGATGTGAAGTTTGTTGTTGCCTTTTCTCCAGTTATTTCAGGAAAACAAGTAAAAGCGGCTTGGGATCCACAGCATTTAAAAACATGGAAACGTGATGGTTTTTTTGAAGTAAAAGGTGATTTTTTACAGGAAGGCACCCTACCTTGGAGCGTCTGGCAAGAATGGGAAAAGCATGATGTTAGAACAGTGGCTGACAAGCTGACGATGCCTATTTTATTTGTTGTTGGGGCTGATGACGTTGTTATACCGGCTAGAGATGTAGAAGAGTTCGCAGATTCTTTGCCTAACGGGCATCCAAATAATCGGGTTGCTGTCATTCAAGGCGCAGACCATCTTTTTC
>Ga0070728_10003699_pt1 | contig 16595 bp, 20 predicted proteins | sample tdDd471_FD_66723 | JGI IMG/M metagenome (GOLD analysis project Ga0070728, IMG submission 66723) | Marine sediment microbial communities from the Atlantic coast under amendment with organic carbon and nitrate - tdDd47.1 | ecosystem: Environmental > Aquatic > Marine > Coastal > Sediment | place... | reverse complement strand
GATTGTTGGAAATCATTTCGCTCATTGCAATTATGAAAATAGGCAAGGTGAAGATTAATGCTATCCAAAACTTCTTCAACAGTTTTTGATAGATTTTTTCTTCTGCAGTAAGGTCTGGTTCTATGGGCACCAAATCCATGCCGCAAATAGGGCAGCCACCTGCTTCATCTTTCACAATTTCTGGGTGCATCGGACAGGTCCATTGCGCTGAATTTGAGGTTGATAGACTTTGCTCTTCCACTAAATCCATTCCGCAAACAGGGCAATCACCAGCTTTGTTGTAGGTTTTATCGCCTTCGCAGTGCATCGGGCAGTAAAAAGTCCCTGTGCCTTTGCCTTTTGGGATTTCTTCTTTAATAGGATGTTGTTCCCCTTGTTTATATATGCTGTAGTACATACATACTAATTTTCCTGTTCACGAATAGACTTTATGCTGAAATATTTTGCATCCCCGAAACATGGCGTAAGAGATCAATATCTCGTTTTTAACGCAATTTCACCAAGGTCTTTCATTTCATCCTGAGTGGTAAAAACCGTCCTTCCCTTTTTTTCAAGAACTTGCCATGCTATAGTACTGGTAATATCGTCAATAGCACCTGGTGTTGAAGCGTCTTCAATATAATCAAAAGTCCTTTCGTCCTTCATCATTACAGGCTGTACAAAATCCTGGTGTACAATCAAAAGGTCGCCACGTCCGTCAATCGCCGATTGATAAATTTCTTGCAAATCGGTTTGTACTTTTCCTTGAGCAATTGCTTCCTTTACTTCCCCTATCGCTTCTACTTTTCGCTGTATTTGTAAATCTTGCACCAATTCCCAAGCTTGGTGAACTATTTGATGCGGTGCTCTATTATTATAGTCAATTTTGACATAACCATAATAGGCAGCAGGCTTATCCGCCACTTGCATGAGCAGGCCATAATTGTCAATGGTACATACCACCACACATTTCAAATCTGTGTCATTGTGAACTTTCACAAGGGCTTTGTCAATCTGGTTAAAGTATTCTTTTATCAAGTTATCCACATGATCAGGGTCACTTCTCTTCTCAGGAAAGGATATGATATGGGCGTTCTTCGGAAAAGGGAAATCGTCATTTTTGATTTCCTGCAATACGCCATCATTGATTGCTTCATATAAATGAACGCCTCCTTGTGAAAGCTCCATTACCAGGTAAGGAATACTCCGACTATAAGCCTTAATCAATGATCGCAGCGCAAATGTGTTAGATATTTGCACAGTATTATGCAAGGTTGTTTGGGGCAAGGTTACAATCTCTTTGGTGTTGTTTGACACAAAAATATGGAGACTGTCTAGGTTATGATGTATATCAACTTCATTTTGCACCGTAGCTATTTTCTTCAAAAGCTCCGTTACTGCTTTCTCTCCAAACTCTTGAACTACCCTTTCCTCGGCTTCTCTGAGTAGGTTTTTTAAAAGAATTTTATCCTTTTCATTGTCTGGATGGGTGCGATGGGTGTTGAGTGAAATGGTAACGCATGGTGTATTTTTTTCTCTTCCCAATTGTTGAATCAATGCTTTAAGTGCCATTATTTTTGATTTTAAGTGCTTGTTCGGAGGTAGGCTTTGAAAACAACCTGTCTGCCTGTCAAGTGCCAGATAAACTCAGCGCTCGCGCCAGGCAGGAATATTCAGTTATGGGCCCTCTCAAAGCTCATTTTATCCTCCAGAGCAGTGCTGCGGAGGATAGATAGCTGTAGGGAGGTTCTGTCAATCCATATTTGCAGAGCCTGTCTGGCAGTCAAACAGGTCCGAACCGCTACCCGTAAACAAGTACTTAGCTAAGGAATAGAATTTTTACGTGAAAGTCAGCTGTAAAATAATTAGTTTATATAAGCGGAATACATCCATACTAGCTTTTCCTGTTCACTAATGTAATCGCTCATCAGTGCATTGGTACCTTCATCATCTGCATCTGCGGATAAATCCAGAATTTCTCGTTGCAGTGTGATAATAATCTTTAATGATTCAAGGGTATCTTTCACATCCTGTATGCCATCAGCCACTTCGGTACTTTCTTTGACGTCTGCGTCTTTTAAATACTTTGAGTATTTATGATTCGGAGTGTGACCAAGTGTCCGAATTCGTTCTGCTACTTCATCAATTTTCACAAATAAATTTTCGTACAGTTCCTGGAATTTATCGTGTAACTCAAAGAATTTATCCCCTTTTATGTTCCAGTGATATCCTCTGGTATTTTGATAAAAGATGGAATAATCTGCCAGGAGTTCATTGAGTTTTTCTGCAAGTACTTTGGATTTTGCTACGTCCAGACCGATTGAATTTAATTTTGCCATTTTCTTATGTTTCATTATTTATAATTTTATTGCCTATTTTACTTTCCTAAACACGGCTAAAGGAGTTCTTCTGCCTATATTCAGCATAAGTGTATCACCGTTTATCGTGTAGTTATCTGCCAATTGGAAGACCTCTAGCAGATTGCTTTCATCAATGGCAGCATCCAGACAGGCCATTCTAGTACTTACCAATTTTGCAAACCGGATGCGATTCCCTTTTTCTAAAGTATAGTTACCATAGAAGGTGTTACAGCCAGCATGTCCATTTACCCGATTGACTGCACTGTTTAAGCTGAAATGAATCTTCTTGCCTGTAGTTGTAGATTGATCAACCTTAGTGCCGTCAAGCTTTGTGAGTTCCCAAGTCGTATCGATAATTGTGGCTGAGGTGAACTTATTACCTGATGTCGTATCTTTAGTGGTATTACACCCAGCTATTATTAAGGTCGCTAAGACAAATATGGCCAATCGCGTTTTCATATTATGCTGAGTTTTCTGTTGTTGCGAAAAGGTTTAGAAAAAAGCCCTCTTAAGAACTATGGCTATTAGGGGCTGGGTGGGCCTTGGTCAGCCACAACATCCATCTCTTTTCTCCTATAAAACCATTTCAGAATGAACTGTCTAATTTTCACTACAAAGATGAGCGGGAATTCTGTAAAGACCTGGGAAAGAATAGAGCGAAGCTATTAAAAATCGTATTGTAAGTGATTGTGTTATTCAGGATTGCAATAGGCGCGGGTCTGATCAATGGCCATTTTAGTAGTTTCTCCTGTGAAAGCGGAAGTCAGAAACCTGCCTGGCATTCGCCAGAATCTATCTGGTGCTAGACAAGCAGACAGGGCGGAATGTTTCTAGACCTTTCCAGGCGTAGCGTTTCCAACCTCCGATTTCGTATTTCCGATTTTGTCCAGCTTTAGAAGGGCGCCCGACACTCCGTATTACCACCAAATTTCTGGAAGCCTGCTTCGAAAATTGGAGTTGACCCTCTCACACCATAAAACTTAATTTGCCAAACAGCTTTTTGTTCCATCAGTTAACTATTAGTGATAACCAGTAAGATATTGGCCATGCAAAATAGGCTATCATTTTCATTTGGTTTTTTCTTCTTGCTAACATTTTTCTATTCAATACTAGCATACCACCCTATCTAATCGAATATCATGCTCCTCAACGGGTATATTTTCCATCAATTGAAACGGATAATGAACACCGATTTTAACTGCCGTTCGCTGTCCAGTCAAAAAAGTATCATAGTAACCCGCACCATACCCCACACGATACCCTCTATTATCAAAAGCTAATCCCGGTACGATAATTAAATCATAATTGCCAGAATATTCCGCAGCATCCTTAGGGTGGTAAGTACCGAAAATGCCCGCCTCCATACTTTTTAAGTCAGTTAAAACTAAATTCTGGATCTGCCGTTTCTTGAGTGTTTTGGGAACGACCACAGTCAGTCCCGCATCTAATGCTTGCTGTAGAAGAGGTAACACATTCACCTCCGATTCCATTGGAAGATAGCTGTGGATGACCTGCATCTTTTCTTCCAAGATAATATGCCACAGTTGATTGCATATCTTCTCGGACTGCCTATTGCGTTCCAATCCGGACATTTCGCTCCGCTGCTTCAGGAAGGTTTCCCGGATGAGTTTTTTTTGTTCTTTGACAGCATTTATTTTTTCTTCCATTTGTTGCCGTTCTTTTGTTAAGAGAGTTGAAAAAACAGCCTACCCTTTCAATATTAGGCTATTCATTCAAAGCCTATTTTCTACTCCTGCCAATAATTATTAGCTTTTGCTACGGTCTGAAAATGTATGGCGATGACCTGTGAAGCCTGAATAAGGAACTCAGGGTTTGCTGCATAATCTTTTCTGCCAGCTTTCAGTACCTCCATATCGGGTTGGGTATATTTCACTCCCATTCGTGCTAGTTTAATGGCCAATTCGAAGCCCTGTTGGGGCGTTTTTGTGCTTAGATTGTCCAACCACTTGTCCATAATATATATACATTTTGATAAAGAGGGTCTTGCCGTCCTTGGTCGGAAAGCAGAACACTTTTATTGATGAAAAAATCATTGATGTTATCCCATTCAGTGGGTATGCTGTCGTTCATCGAAACAAGCCAGCCAATCAGGGCTTTTCCTTTTTCAAACATAGGGTCTCTTAATCTTTATTCTTTCCCCAGAATTTATCCTCCCAACTTTGAATAGGAGGTAGTTTTTGATGGATTCCTTCCAAGCGTGCCAATTGCTCTTCGTTGGCATTTTTTTGAATTTCGTTGAACAAAACACGTTCCTCAAAACGGATATGGGCGACCAGTTCCTCTTCAATTAGCGACAGGTTGATTTCGACTCGTTCCTGGGAGTTGAATAACCGCCTCAACCTGACGTGCTCTCTTTTAGCTCTTTTTACCATCTTATTTTTTCCGCCCAGAATGGGAAAAATGTGTGCTTCCTCAAAATCGAAATGCTGCTGGAGATGGTTTTCCCAGAACCAGTCTATATACTTTTTGATTCTCGGAATTTCAATATTCCGTTTCAGCCCCTCGCGTATTTTCCACGACAATAATAAACCATGATGGTGTTCACGGCTCAATGGTTTCAGAGCGGTATGTCGCTTTATTGGTTTAGGCATGAGGCAGTTTCATTTCTTAATACAAAAGTCTTTTTTAAATAAGTAGATGATCAATCGCAGTTTCTCTTGTGAAGGTGGAAGCCTGCCTGACAAACGCGAACTTGCTTCTCTGACAATTTTAAATAAATCAGCAATTATAAATATATCTTCCTGTTTCTCACTTCTATTATCGCATTCTTTTTCAGTTCTCCGATGGCTCTGATGACCGTTTCGACCCTCAGCCCTACAAGGTTGGCAATGGTCTGACGGGTAATGTTCACTTGAAATTCTCCATCCGACTTTGCATTCGTTTTGAGATAATTCAATAGAGTCAGTACTCGGTGCTCTGCTTCGTGTCCACTTATCTCCTTGGCAATCATGGTCTTAAATTGGAGGCGCTTGGAAATGACGCTCAATAATTCGATACAGATCGCAGGGTGCGCCTTCAGCATTTCGATCAACCTGTTCTTCTCCAGGCAGATTAAGCGTGTATTTCCTATTGCTTCGGCATTTGCGGGGAATGGGAAGCGGCCCAATATGGCTGGCTCTCCAAAGCTCTGGCCTTCCGTAAAAATCGCCTGGATAGTTTCATTCCCATTCTCGTTGTAGTTGTTCATTTTCATCGTGCCCGACAAAACCTGGTAATAGAATACTGGAGTCTCGCCCTCAACGAATAGGATCTCACCTTTTGTCAAATACCTTTCGACTGCTCCATACTCCCGAAGTATTGTTTCGTCAATCATTTTGGATAATATGATATAAGTCATAAAACTCGGACAAATTTATCCGTTATTTTGATAAAAAAATCACATACCGTATAAAATTTAAAAAAAATGATAAATCAATGACTTCAAACCTAGTTGTAACCGAAGAAAAAAAGCGCAAAGCGGGAATTGCCACCAGATACCATGCATTTTACAAAAGGCAAGAAAACCAGGGCATGCTCTGGTTCTTAATTTCTTTGATCTCCTTGCCTGCGGTGGTAATGCCAATAAGTATTTTAGCAATGTCTTATCTTTCAGGATTTGTTACTTTCATCGGTATTAGCATGTTAATGTTTTTTACCAATATCATCTTGACCATTGCCGAACAACCTACAAAGACTAAAATTACTTTTTACCTGATTACAGTTTTGTTTCATCTAGTTGTTCCGCTTGTTGTTTTCCTTTTTGGGTTGTTTTTGTAAAAAATAGTAGACTTTATTATGAAATGGGGCCATTATATATGGAATTCCATTCCTTCTATTGCCATCATGCAATTGGGAAATTCAGCTTGGCAGTGAATCACTTTAAATTATCAATCGTACTCCTCCTAATTCAGAAATCAGATAGGGGAATTTATGGCTTGGAGAGCCGATAAACATAAAATTTATGGGAATCCCCCATTCCCGAGAAAGTCGTTGTACCATTTCGGGGCCAAAAGTGCCATTGATCTTAATGTATTCTATTTTTATTTTAGGGTATACCCGATCTAATACTTCAATATCGCTTTCAAGTCGTTTGGGAGGTTGCTCATTTTCTTTGATTATGGTAACGACTTTTAATTTTTTGGTATGCTCATTTTGGATGATGTAAAGCATGACCTTATTGAGCGTCGCCACGTCCTCTTCATGGGTAAAGAAGACAAATTCCTGGGCATTAATTTCATCTATGGCCTGTATGATTTTTTGCTTAGTCTGCTGAACGAATGCCTCAATTGGGTTAAAGAGGTACTTGATAGCATTCAGGATGAAGTTTAAGATTATGATCCTATTTAACATGAACAGAACAACCAATAAAGTAGGTATAAGATATTCCAAAAAGACCCGCAGGTAATAGGGGTTCATAGTGACGTTACCGATCAGAGCAGCCATGACGGCAATAACGGCAAACAACAAGCCAAGCCAGGAAGATTTTTCTGGTCGGGGTAAATTTTTTCGTCTAATTTTTAGCAGATAGTTACCTAAGCCAAAAAGTGTCATAACGGATAAAAAAGCAATGGTATAAACGCCTGCTAATGCGGTCAGTTCCCCTTTGGTAATCAATAAAATAGAAACACACAACAAAAAGAAAAAGATGGGGATTCGATAAGAACTCCCCTTTTTGTTCTTTTTTAGCAAAAACTGTGGTAATATTCTGTCTAGTGTCATCCGCTCTACCAAACCCTTGACACCCACAAAGGAGGTCAATACTGCTCCACTGAGTACCAAGGCTGCATCCAGGGAAATGAGACTTGAAAGCCATCCGCCACCTGAAAGTTCTCCCATGTGAGACAATAAGGTTTCCTTATGCGCTTCCACTGCAGGAATGGGAATAAGGGCCAAAGCGAAAAAAACCATCAATGGGTTGAAGATACTTATCACTATCCACATATTGCGGAGGGTTTTTCTAAAAACCCCTGCTTGTTGTTCCTCCACAAAATTGGCAGAACTCTCAAACCCACTGATTCCCAGCATCGCTGCACAAAATCCAAAAAAGAGAGCCGTAGTGAAACCACCTTGCACAGGGCGATTAAAATTATTGATGAGTATTTCCCAGCCATTGGAATAGATGTAGGTAAAACAAAAGGTGCTTAGTATAATCAAAGACAGTATATGAAATACAAAAATAATGGATGCGACCAGCGAAGATTCTCCAATTCCAATGATGGTTAAAACCATGAATAAACCTAAAAGTGAAATAGTAGCGATGCTAATGGGCAGCATTTCAAAGAAATGGTGTACATAGTGTATCCCTTCACTGGCCGAAATGACTGCAGTTGCCATATAAGACAGCAAGGTTAGGGTAGCAGCCACTGAAGCCGTAGATTTACTAGTCGTATTCAACAAGGCATTATAGGCACCTCCATTTAGGGGCAATGCACCTACGACTTCTCCGTATATTTTCCTAAATAAAAAAAGTACTCCCGCAACGATCAGCAAAGAGAGCCAAGCGTATTGCCCAGCATAGGTTATTGCTAATGCTGAAACATATAAACAAGAAGAGCTAATATCGTTGCCACAAATGGCAGTAGCGGGAAATTCAGTTAACTTGTTTGCCGCTTTCACAATCAGATTGTTTACGTTTTTTTCCCTCAGCCTACACTAAAAATTATAAGGGTAATATCGGCGTGAGTCATAAAACAATTCCGACTGGTGTTCCTTTCGCCATACGTTCATTTTCTTTACCAGGTTCTTGGCTTCAATTGACCATTCTTCTGCCAGTTCGGTGTCTTTGGCCAATAGGTCTTTTCCTTCCTTCACCATCTTTCCCGCGGTCTCTTTGGATTCGCCTTTGAGCTTTTTGGAGGCACTCTCCATTCTCTTGATGGATTTCTCTAATGTTTTTTTTGCCTTGGTAGGCTGTCCAATCGCGTAGACACTGCTGACGAATAGATAATCATGGGCCAGTGAAGTCTCTACTTGAACAAAAGCCTTTTCCATTTCGGCTATATCCGCAATTTTTCCTTTTTTTATTTTGGCTTCAATGTCGTTGAGTGTAGCCAAAGATTTATTGACCTGCTCTTTGGCCTCTTTGGACAAATCGACACTTTCCGTTTCAAGATCTTTGATCGCAGCTTCAATGTGTCGGCCAGCTTCTTTGTACTTTCCAGATTTATAGGCTATCAATGCAGCATCAAAATCTACCTCAGAAAAGTTAGGCAATTCCTCTGCAACCTCTTCGTCGACAACGGTTACATTGCTTTTTGGTGCCTCATTGCAAGCTAAAAAAAGAGAACCTGTTAACAATAAAAAAATTGAGTTTTTCATGATTTTGTATTTTTCAAAATTATTTAATAATCAACAGGGGGCTTTATCATTTTTTGTGAATAGTCAAGTTGCCAGAACCTTCTAGCATAAGCGCCATGAATTTCTCAAATGTAATCACGGTGCTTTTAGCTTTTTACAGAAGTCAGATCAAGCCGTTCTATTTTTCCATTATATATAGTGGCATAAAGTGTAAAATCCTGATCTTTTGTATGCAACACCCCTTTTAGATAAGATAGATTCGAGGCCTTACCCGACAGCAGGCTTGTCGTATCAAAGCTTCTCACTGGATGCATCTCAAATAAGGATTTCAAGAAATGAGTAGCTTCCGTACGGTCGGTTAAAGTTGTATTATCGGGAGCAAAAAAAATCACCTCAGCAGGAAAGAAAGCACTCAGCTCATCTGCCTTACCTGATTTCAGAGCTTGGACTATACCTACATCAGCTTGTCCTTCTCTTTCAAGTAATACTTCTGTTCTTATGGTAAGGATCGCAGTAACTAGAATAAGCGAGGTAAAGGCAAGTGCTATGACGAATATTGCTTTTAGACTTCTCATGAATTGACGATTTCTTTTTGAGAAAAGACAGGCTACTAGGTGTAGGTCACATTCTCTTTTTTGAGAAGTTGTTTTAAAAGATCACAAGCCAAAATCGAGACTTTTTGCATAACTCCAATTTTAAAATGTGACCTCCAGTCAAAGTCTTGTCTTTTGAGCGAAATCAAAATTGCACAACCTGAATAACTGACAAAAAATTCCTAATCATATAAATGAATATCATGATACAACAAATTAAAACTTCCGACGAAAACATACTTGCCATTGAAGTTCTTGATGGCTTTACGGAAACAGATGAAAAGCTTTGTCAAAAACTTTTCAATAAAAAAAGGGATCAAGGCTTCCTGCAAATAAATGTCCTCGTGAAACTAGACGAGATGAAGATCTCACACAGTAGCACTAAAGCCTTTTTTGAAGACTCCCTCTGGGCTATTCGGAACTACAAACACCTAGGCCACCTGGCCATCGTTGCACATTCAAAAACATTGAAAGCAATGGTACCCATTGACAATTTGTTCTTCAAGCGTTCTAGTCGAGGTAGAGAAGAACGCTACTTTGATGCTTCGCAAATGGATAAGGCTTGGGAGTTTGTTAATTCTCAGGTGCAGCAGAAAAAATTGCAAGTCTAATAGACTTAAGGTGAACCTCATTAAGCAAAATGATATGATACGGAAATTCAGACCAGGAGATCGGGTACAGTTGCGCCAAGGTGGCACCACTATGCTAATCATTAAATACGTTCTTGATCATCAAATGAGCGGAAGCACTTTCAGTGATTATCATGTTGAATGTGTCTGGTTTGAAAACGATCAGCGCAAAAAACAAATATTTGACCAGCGCACCCTTTTTAAGATAAAACATGGGGGTGGTCTTTTTGAATATTGATCAGTACCAGTTGGTAACGACAAAGTCTGCTGCCGATGATTATAGAACGGGATCAGTCACTATTTTTCAATAATAAATAAATTCTGTCCAGATGAAAAAGTTCATATTGAATTTGGCTCTTGTGTTATGTGCAAGCACCGGATTTGCACAAAATACCCTTTACCAGACTAAATTAGAAAAAAAAGTTGTCCCGGCGGTCGTTCTGGAGTCTGTATCAACAGATTTTCCTGAAGGCGTTGTTGCGGAATACGCTGCGATACCAGTGGAGATTATTGAAGATCGGGTCTATACCAGAACTAATGAGCATGCAAGCGATGAGGACTACAGTACTTATGTTGTTATCCTAACGGGCAAATCCGGTAATATTCATGCTACCTATAATCGAGATGGGGAATTACTGAACACTTCCGAATCTCTCAAAAATGTTCCTTTACCGCATCCAATTCAGGTATCTGTAGCCAGGCACTTTCCTGGATGGAACACAGGCGCTGATAAAATGTTGATGACTTCCATTGCAGGCGGCAAGCAGAAAACCCATTACAAAGTAAAACTGTACAAAGGCAAAGAGACACATCATGTCGTATTTGATGCAGATGGCAATATCATTCGCGGTGCAAAAAAAGCAAAAGCACACCGTCAGATTAAGTTCCTTGAGAACGAAATAGATAAGGGAGAAAGTTGAGAAAAGACATTTCCAGTCTATAGGAAACTGCAGTCGGGTTTTATTATAAAATAGAGGCACGCCTTTTGGTAGTGCCTCTATTTTCATATTAAGCGCAGATGCTGGGAGGAATATACACGCCTAATGATTACCGCTGGAGACTACTAGAACAATTTCTTAAGCACTAGCTAGCCACTGCGCCTCATACTTTTTCACCATCAGCGTTCTTGCTCTCAGCAAGCGCATCTTAACCGCACTTTCCTTGATATGGAATTCCTCACAAAGATCTTCAATAGATCGGCCCTCTAGGTATTTGAGTCGAATAATTTTAGCCTGCTGACTAGGCAGTTCGTCGAGTAGTTGAGGAATTGCCATTAGTTTTCTTTCGATTTCTAGCTTCTCTTCCACACCATCTGCAGCAATAATCTCAAAGGGATTTTCCTCAAAAGAATCCATTCGATGCAAAGCCCGTCTTCTATGTAAATTGATGACCAAATTATGGGCAATCCGAAACAGCCAGGCTATCCAAAGGTCAGGATTATTAAGCGTAGGCAGTTTGTCCAAGACTTTGATAAAAACCTCCTGAGTCATGTCAGCAGCATCGGTCTGGTTGTGCAGTGCTTTTAAACAGTATCGGTTCATTTTTTCATAATACCGATGGTACAGTTCCGTGAAGTAGGCTTCGTTATTGGTTAGTTGATATTGGGTGACCAAAGTACTATCGGTAAGAGATGCTAAATTAGTATAAGCAACAGTTCTCATGACTAACTTTTTGGTAAAGATTAAATGGTTTAAATAACAACTCCAAGTTAGTCGGAAGAGCAATAGGGATTGAGGGTTTTCGGTGAATCAGGAGGATGCATCGGTGAGTTCCAGCCTAGATTCGTTAAAACAACTTCTATGTCAAAAACTCCTGTTGAATAAAGTGAATAGCTGTATTTATATCCCTTTTAACCTGTTTAAACTGTTTCCAAAGTAAGGCAGCAGATGGCTGTTCTTTACTTGTTTCCAATTCCAGCTTTTGCAAAGCACTTCCCAAGGAAGAGGCGAAGCCCATATAAGAAACGGTACTTTTCATGCTATGTGCCGCAGAAGCGACGAGGCCAAAGTTTTTTGCGGACAATGCTTTTTCAATTTCTCGTATTTCTTTTTCTGATTGGCTTAGGAAAATCGTTCCCATCTCCTTGATAGTTTCCCGGTCGCCTTTAGCAATATCCAGAACGTAAGCTTCATTAAAGTCCAATACCGCTTTATTTACGGTAGTGGCTTTGGCTGGTTTATACTTATTTGGCGAAGCAGTTGATTTTTTTCCCGGTTTTACAAAACGTGTAATCAATTGCATCAACTCTTCTTCGTGCAAGGGTTTTGCAATATAATCATTCATACCATAGCTCAAACATTTCTCCCGTTCACCAGCAAAAGCATGAGCGGTGGTTGCAACAATTGGAACCTGAAGTCCCAATTCCTGACGAATCTTTTGCGAGGTAGTATACCCATCCATTTCTGGCATTTGGATATCCATCAAAACCAGGTCATATACCTTTTCGGTCAGCATCTTCATGGCAATGCGACCATTAGCGGCATGTTCATGGCAAAAGTCCCACTCGTCCAACAAGAGTTCTGCAACTCGGCGGTTCATAGGGTTATCCTCCACCAAGAGGATACAAAACTCTTCAGGTTCCAGGCCGATCTTAGAAGGTTCATTGCTTTTTAAACCATTTTCCAGGTCTGGTGCGAACTGGTAGGGTATTTCTACAAAAAAGGTAGTTCCTATATCCGCTTCACTGTCCACCTTGATGGTACCATTTTGGATTTCAACGAGTTGTTTGGTGATGGTAAGTCCCAGGCCGGCTCCTCCGTATCTACGCGTAGTATCCGAAGATCCCTGAGCAAATCGTTCAAAAATATTTCCTAATTTTTCTGCGGGAATACCGATGCCCGTATCCTGGATTTCAAATCGAACCACTGCCATATGTGCTTTCTTTTGGCGGATTGTTACGAACAAACTAACCTCCCCCGCTTCGGTGAATTTGAAAGCATTACCAAGCAGATTGACTAAAATTTGAGTGAGGCGGGTCGGATCGCCCAAAAGATGCTTGCTTACCTTCTCGTCTATCTGAACCCGAAACGCCAGTTGATTTACCTTTTCCCGATAGCGGAACATATTTTCAACTGAATGTACGAGGCCGTATAGGTTAAAGGGGATTTTTTCCAATCGCAAAGCACCTGCCTCTATTTTGGAAAAATCAAGAATGTCATTGATAATGGATAGTAAATTTTCGCTGCTGGTGCGGATGCTCTGCACAAATTCCGGCTGATTATCCTGTAAAGGGGTACGATTTAATAAGTTAGAAAAACCAATAATGGCATTTAGCGGCGTACGGATTTCATGGCTCATATTAGCAATAAACTGTTCTTTCAAGAAAGCAGCGTGTTCTGCTTTTTCCTTCGCTTCTACCAAATTGTTGAGCAGTTCATGTCTACGTTTAGCCGTTCTCATCAGATAAAAGATAGAAAAAACGGCGAGGAGAAAAACAAAAGCTACGCTTACTAAGCTAATCAACTGTAATTTAGCAGCAAGACCGCTCTTTCTATCCAGATAATTCAGCATATGTTGCCGATGATGGTGACGCAAGGAATCGGTCACTTGCAGAATACGGTCACGAAGGTTACTCCCCCAATCCAAATCTAATACCTGTGCAGCCACTATTTTCCCTTCTTGCCGAGAAGTGTTTATAATCTTTCGGTGAAAGGCAATTTTTTGCTGTACTAAACCTTCTAATTTCATCAGAGATGGGCTGGTTAGGCTATTTTGAAAAAAGCGCTTTATACTTGCTAGGTCTTTTTCGATACCCTGAATAGCTTCTTCTGCTTTTTGTACCAATTGATCCTCTTCGGATTCCAGAAAATTATTCTGTACGTGGACTAATTCAATCAAATGCCGATCCAAACTGCGGAGACTTTCGGCGCCATCATATACGCCCATCATATTTGTGCCGGAAGTTTCCAGTTCATGGAGGGTTTCCAGCGTTACTAAATGAGCGGCCAAAGCCAACGATAGAGCAACTAATAAAACTATGGCCAGTTGCCAATCTTGCTTTTCAAACTTGATCGCCTTGTTGTTTTCCATGATCATAGTAGCAAAATTTACAGCAGACAAACCAAAAGTCCACCCATTAAAAAATATTCAATCTTTCCATTAATCCCTTTTTGTAACCTTCACTGACTGGGACCGTGTGCTGACCAAGGAGTAGCGAGTTTTGTTCCATGTTAGTAATTTTGTCGATGGCTATGATATAACTCCGGTGCACGCGTAAGAAATTTGCATCTAGTAGCCGTTCCTCAACCGCTTTCATGGTTAGGTGAACTGGATATTTTTTATCTTCGGTGACAAAGACCACGTAATCTCCCAGTGCTTGTACCCAAAGGATTTCCTCGAATTTAATACCAATAAGTTGATTATTTACCCGGACAAAAATAGTGTCAACGCCTTCACCCGGAGTAGGTGAATGGATGTGAGTCCATTTTTCCTGAGCTCGTTGTACTGCTTTTAAGAGCCGGGGAAGTTGAACTGGTTTCACAATATAGTCCACCACCTGTAGATCGAATCCTTCTACAGCATATTCTATTTTCGAGGTGATCAATATAGCGAGTGGCGAATAATTCAAGCTTTTTAGTAATTCTAGCCCAGACATACCAGGCATTTCCACATCAAGAAGCAAGAGATCGGCTGGTTCTTTTTGCAAAAAATTATAAGCTTCCATCGCATTTTCGCATTCCGCACTAATTTCCAGGTCATCAATTCCAGTCAACATTTTTTTTAGTGCTAGGCGGGCAAGCGGATTGTCGTCGACGATGATGCAGTTCATTGAAAAAGTTTAAATGGGTTCTGCCGGTAGTTTCTTATCAAATATAGCAAGCTAAGAAGTTGTTTTAAAATAGATAGATAATTCATTTGAAGACCCTTCAAGGAAAAGACAGCCCAATCTTGCCAGGTCACTCCTAAAAGCATGTTTTAGAATTACAATCATCAGTGAAAAGATGTTCCTAATAATTACCAGGCAATTCTATTAGGAAAGGTACCAAAGGTAATCCAGCACTATTTATTACATTATTATCGGGGAAAGGTGCCCAAGCATAACTCACCCTTGTGACCAAACAGCCTTTTGGATAGGTAAGGGTAATGGTGTTCCCCACTATAATGAGCTGTAAGGGCGCAATGATTTTTTCTTGCGTTCCCTCTGCAAAATAACCTTGTAGGCTAAAGCCTTTTGCTGTTTGACCACTACGAAGAGAAAGACCAGCTCCGGTCTGCGAAAATGACAGTGTGATACTTTGTTTTTCTGGTGTCCACTGATGGTTGGATACAGTGGGGCTATTCGCTAGGATACTATACTTATAAACGCTGGCCAGTGCCAATCTAGCCAAACGATCGCCAATCACCTGCTTTTCCCTGGGATGAACATCTGTTGGATGTCCTTCATCTATAGCTACTACCATGCCTGTATGTTCGATTTCCAAGCACTTGGCTTGTTGCTGGCGGAACGCCGGCCATCGGCTACGGTTGCCAATACGTGGGAGTTGTACAAAAAGGAAAGGCAGTTGTTCATTATCCCAGGCTGTTCGCCAATCCTTAACCATCATCTCGAATAAGGAAAGATAGGAAGCAGGATGAGTAGCATTTGATTCTCCTTGATACCAAATGACCCCACCTATGGCATAGGGTGTCAAAGACCGAATTCCCGCATTAAATAAGTAGGCAGGAGCAAAAGGATGCGCCATCGCTTTTTCTTGTCCTTTCTCTTGCAGATAAGTATCCATATTCTCCCTTACCCTTTGCACAATCCAGGGGTGATTTTCGGGGGCCTCCATCCAATTGGTCTTTCCGAATAGCGCTAACTGAGGATGTGCTAATAAGCTTGTTTTGCTAATCCAAGACTGAATCGGAGACCCTCCTACTGCATTTTGAATTAATCCAATCTTCACGCCAAGAGAATCTGCCAATTGCTTTCCAAAATGATATCCTACCCCCGAAAAATCGGCTGCTGATCCTGGTTGACACAGTTGCCAAGAGGGGCTTGTCATAAAGTCACCCTTCTCCACCATCGCCAATTCTTCCGTTGTAAAGGGCGTGGGGCCCAAGGTATGTCGTCGGCTCATCCTAAACAAACGGATATTAGGGTGATGGGCTTTGCTGATAGCCGCTTGACCTCCACTCGAATTTTTCAAGGGCCATTCCATATTCGATTGCCCGGAACAAAGCCATACCTCCCCTATCCATACATCAGTTATAGTTATGATTTCTCCCTCAGTTTTGATGGCCAATTCGAAAGGGCCACCTGCTTCAGTAGCGGGTAATAATACCTTCCATTTACCGTCTTGATCTGCTGTAGTAACTCTTTTCTCATCTCCTAGCTGAACGGAAAGCACCTGGCCTGGGTTTGCTGTTCCCCATACGGGTATCGACACATGGCGTTGTAATACCATATGATTACTGAATAAGGAAGGGAGAGTAACCTTTGACCAGGCCAAGGGCAGAGAGAACAGGATTGTTAAAAAAAATAATGCCAGAAGTCTTTTTTCCATCAGTTGCTATGAAGCTATTTAATGTGTCTTTAGTCAACGACAATTTCATAATAATGGCAATTTTCTGTTTGACAGCCACCTCTTTCCCTTCAGTGGAGCAAGATGTTTGTAGTATCATTAAAGAACTTAATAGTCCTAAGAAAAAATAGGAAGAGATGGTATATCGCATTGTCAATCATTTTTAAACAACTTCTTTCTTAGAGCATGTTTGGGCAGACCTCAATTGCCTCCAAGCGGCCAATTTTGTTTTAT
>Ga0070728_10003698_pt1 | contig 16601 bp, 12 predicted proteins | sample tdDd471_FD_66723 | JGI IMG/M metagenome (GOLD analysis project Ga0070728, IMG submission 66723) | Marine sediment microbial communities from the Atlantic coast under amendment with organic carbon and nitrate - tdDd47.1 | ecosystem: Environmental > Aquatic > Marine > Coastal > Sediment | place... | reverse complement strand
CGCTGTCGCTCGACTCTTTGTGGCGTGTGCAACAACCAGGTTCACGGGCTCACTCTAGGGTGCATAGACGGCGATCCCGGGGTCGAAATCGAGCAGCATATTTTTGTTGGTTCGAAGGCTCCCTGCGGTCCGTATAAATCTCACCTGCCTTTCTTTCCGGCCATGCTTCACGATGTCTGGAAAGCTGGTCTCATTTTCGCCGGAGCTCGCTTAGTCGCGAGTGCGGCATAAATTCGACCGAAAATTTTTCCGGCCATGCTTCGCGATGTCTGGAAAGCTGGTCTCATTTAACATAAGGAATTTGCAGCTTTGCTTGCAGGGGGGGGTGTTAGAATAATAAGGGTTTATAAGCGGGGAACTCGGAATGCTTTTTATATCTCTAGCGTTGCTGTTGTTGATAGGGTTATCAGCACAGGCAGCCACCGTATTCTCTCAAACACCTATTAACTCGACCGGTCAGCTTTCTGATTTAGATTATGCGCTGGGCGTTCATCAGGCTGATGATTTCAGTTTGGATTCTGACGACACTGTTTTATCAGTCACCTGGAGAGGTCTCTACGCCCAATCCAGTCCCACGGACGGGAATCCGCCGAATACACCACTGTCAACTGATGACTTTACGATCAGATTCTACATTGAAGCAGGTGATGGCCTGCCGGGATCATTACTGCAAAGCTTTTCCGTGGGTAATCCTGCTACCCGCATTGACACAGGGCTGGACTCAGGCAGCTCAGATATTTACCAATACACGGCGAATCTGGATGCAGGAATATCGCTCTTGGCGGGCGTCAATTATTGGATTTCAATCGTTGCCGACACAACCGCTGATTTGAATGACGATTGGTTTTGGGTTGGCTGTATTACTTGTGAGGGTGGTGTCCGACCTCCGCTAGGAGCATCGGCAACTTTTAATGAAACATTTCAGCCGGATTGGGTAGGTAATCGTGCCGAGTACCACTTCCAACTTAGCAATGCGGCCGCAGTTCCTGTTCCAGCAGCCGTATGGCTGTTCGGTTCAGCCCTCGCTGGTTTGGGTTGGTTGCGACGAAAACAAACCGTGTAAGAAAAGCTAAGACATAGTTTCAAAAAACTCGACTCAGTGTCGGGTTTTCTTTTATGACCGGTACCGTGTCTCTACCACCTGACTGTATCGACACCTCTTACCCAACCGTCATTACCCCTTAAAAAGTAGCTTTCACGCTGGATAATCCAGAGGTACACCAGCAGCTTTCCAAGCTTATTGCCTACCCCGGTTCAGTGGTCTCCGGAAGGATTCCAGTCGTTCCAGATTGCTGAAGTATCTGGCAGTGATAAGGATTATCTACCGCTATTTACCATAAGGAATATTGTGGCTTTACGGTAAAGACGGCGGATTTTATGTTTAAGATTTGATTGATAGCGCTATACCAGACGTATCTTTTTTCGCAGCCGGCCTATTCGCTGCCAAAGCCCAGACCGGATTGCGCGGCCGCCGGACACTTTGCTGCCGATATAGTCGAGGATTGCCTTTAGGCGATCAATCGGACTCTCCAAGGCGACTGCCTCTTGCGCATGCAGAAACGCCAACAGCAGTGTAAAGTAGCACTTCTATTATTGTCGCTGGCGTCCACTACGGCGTAATCAAGAGAAACTTTGAATCAACGAATTCCCTTTGTGCTTGCGCTTGCTATAGCGATAGTCATCAGCGCTCTGCTAGCGGCCAGTTTTGGATATGGCTTTGCCGTCAACAGGTACCGGCTCTTCCCATACCGCCTGATTGTCGAAATTGAGAACGCACTCGAATGGTCGGTAAACCAGGCTACCGGCACCGCGGCATGGTACTACCCAGATACTGAGCGTACGGAACGCATCACGATACATGGTGAATTGACGGACCCGGACGCACTCAATCTGGTGACTTCGCTTGCCGCAGACAATCGACTGGCGCAGCAAGTCATCGATATGGAAGGCAACGTGGTACACGAATGGCAGGTAGACTGGTTCGATATATGGTCAGATGCGACTCACCTGCCGGCCGACGTGATACCCAAATCACGCCCCGGCACGCATATCCACGGTACCGTTTTATTGCCCGACGGCGATCTGATCTATAACTATGAAAAACTTGGCAGCGTACGCATGAACATCTGTGGCGAAGTCGTATGGAAATTGCCTTATCGCACGCATCACTCTGTATTTGTGGATGAAAAGGGCGACCTTTGGTTCAGCGCATCAAAAATGTCGGATGGACGGCTGCCAAATTTCCCGAAACACGAAGCACCGGTGCGTGAGCCTTTTGTATTGCAAGTTTCACCGGATGGCGAGGTGCTGCGGGAAATTTCGGTGATGGAACTGCTGGACCAGAATGGCCTGCGGGCACTTTTGCATATGCGGGCGGGCGACATTAGCAATGTAACTGCTGGCGACGCACTTCACCTGAACGACGTCGATGTTTTTCCCGAAAGCCTCGAAGAAGGTTTGTTCAAGCACGGTGATGTCATGATTTCCCTGCGAAACATTAATACAGTCCTGTCATTCGACCCGGAGAGCCTGAGAATAAACTTTCTGAAAATTGGCGGCTTCGTCAGGCAACATGACCCCGACTTTGTCGACGGCAATACGATAACGCTATTTGACAACAATTACGTCGGACCAAGTTCATACGGGCAGCAAAGCCGGATTATCATGCTGAATGCAGGCGATGGTGAATCGGAACTATATTTCAGCGGTAGCGACTCGATCCCTTTCTATACGAAATTGATGGGCAAACATCAGGCGCTACCAAACGGAAATATGTTGATTACAGAGTCAGATAATGGTCGGGCATTTGAAATTGATGAGTCCGGCGAAATAGTCTGGGAATTCGTCAATCTGGTCGGCGATGGGAAGGTCGGAATTGTTCAGGAAGTTCAGCGGCTATCGACCGAGGCAGCAACACTTTTCGAGAATGTAAACTGCAAGTAGCGCAGAAAACCGGTAGCAAGCGATGTCGAAGCAACGAGTAAATGTCGAGTTTTTAATGTTCTTGATGGGAGCATTTTTTCTCGTATTTCTGCTCGGCTATTTTGTTTACCGGGAAAACCTTTTCCCCAAGAAATACATTGAGGCAGCGTTGCTGCCGGCCCAGCAGGTTTTGGCAGTACCTCATCACCTGTATCCGATTGTGTATGACGAAACAGGTGTAAAAATCGGGGATGCCGGGAAAATGCAACCGGGCCTCACGCTTATCTCAACTTACTGGTCCGATTTTGACTGGCAGGCTGGTATAAAACTGGTCGATACCGACGGCCGGGTCATGCATCAGTGGAGCACAAATCCTGCTAGCATCTGGCCCGAATCAGACAATGCCCGGCGACAAGCCGACAATTACGTACACGGCACTTATCTGTTCGACAATGGCGATGTCGTTTTCAATATTGAGTACGCGGGCATGGTGCGGATGAACTCCTGCGGCGAGATCCTCTGGAAACTGGACTACAGCACCCATCACTCGGTGTTTCGCGACGACGACGGCAATTTCTGGGTCTCGGGAAACATCACTCGTGCGGTAGATCCTGACGGCGAGGAGTACATCAAGGACTACCCTGGCTTGAATTTGCCGGTTTACGAGGATGTCGCGATTCAGGTGTCTCCTGAAGGTCAGATACTGCGTGAGATTCCACTGTTCAAGGTGATTTACGATAACGGCCTGCAGCGCTATATCGCCAAGCACGGAGCGCCGCGACGAGGCGATATCCTGCATCTCAATGACGTAGAAGCGCTCGGTGCAGCAGACGCAGATAAATACCCTATGTTCGACGCTGGCGACCTGTTGTTATCGTTTCGCTTCATTGACCTTGTCGTCGTCATGGACCCCGATACCGGTCGCGTTAAATGGTTCGACAGCAACAGCACCATCGAGCAACATGACCCGGATTTCATGGGTGACGGGCGCATAGGTATCTACGACAACAATGTCGGCTATACACCGCGTGGCGATATGCTGGGGGGCTCCAGAATTGTCGCCGTTCGTCCCGATACCGGCACCATTGAGCAACTACTGCCGCGCACCGACAAGCAAAAGTACTCCAGTAAAACCGGTGGCAAGTGGCAGCAACTAGCGAACGGCAACCTGTTGCTCGTCGAAGCGCGAGCTGGTCGGGCATTTGAAGTAACGGCCTCAGGTGATGTGATCTGGCAGTGGTTCACCGAACATTTCGATGATTCGTTGGTACCCGAAGTGCTCGAAGCAACACGCTATGACCTTACGGCAGATGACATCGCGGCCTGGCAGTGCAGTACGCCCGGTTAAGGCTTCTTTTCGAACAGTAAAACGCTGATACGCAAATAGCGCTGGTCATGCTTCAGAGCATATTGCTCACCCATTATCGACTTCAGTTCTTCGGCGGACATGGCGGTGGTCGACGTATAGCCCAGTACGAGCCAGACTCGATCATGCTCCCGCACCAACTCTCTTACGTCGACGGCGTCAGCCTGCCGCTCACCTGAATAATGATGCCCGCCCTGAGGAGCGGCAGGCCGCTTCTTCAGATCATCGCGCACGGTGTAAAAATTGAACGGTCGTTCCAGGGTGAATTTGTGAAACAGCACAATATCGTTTGCCGTCGCATTTGCATCCACGTAAGCCGTGAGCGAACGCCAATCGGACTTCGTGTTTGCTCTATAAAAACGAGGGGTTGCCAGTGATGCAGTGATAACGAGAACTGCCAGCATGCTGTACCTAAGCGAGGCACGGGGTAAAGCAGTAATCCCGCAAGCGACCAGAATATACCAGGCAATCGATGCACCAATCGTATGGCTGCTGAGGTATATAGGCTGCAGAAACTGCGACAGTAGGAACGGCAGAACAATCGGGGTCAGTAACCAGATTAACAGGAAGCTAAATGCATCCACGTCCGGAGCGTCCTCTGCTTCCGCGGCGTTCGCCGGCGAATACAAGGTTGAGAACAGCAATACACCGAACAGGGCTACCGATAGCCATAAAGCCGTCTCCGTGCCAGCGTAAACTTTGAACGTACTAACCAGAGCTGTCAGCCCAACCTCCGGGATCCAGAAACCACCCTGCACACGGGCTATCTGCGACAATAATATGCCCAGCCACGGCAGAAAAAACAGCCCCGTCAAAGCCTGCAAACCGGTCCACTGCCAGAATGAAAGCGGAGAGCGTGCGGGCTGACGCACATATATCTGCAATGCATACAGATTCTGGGCAGCCAGTATGAACATCCCGTAAACATGGCTGTAAAGCAGCAGGGTTGTTGCCAGCACGTAGGCAATCATGTCGACCCTATCGACCTGTTTGCGATACAGGCGCAGGAATAACCAGCATGACAGCAGGCTCAGGCATGCCAGCATGCTGTACATGCGCGCTTCCTGAGCGTAGCGAATCTGAAAAATTGAGACGGCCGTAAGTAACGCAGCAACAAGTGCTGTCTCGCTATTACGTAGCAAGCGGGTAACCGGGAATACCAGCAGAACAGCCAACACGCTGAACACGACAGACGGCAGCCGCATGCCAAACTCAGTATCCCCGAACAGGCTTAGCGAGCCGTTCAACACCGCAAAATACAGCGGCGGATGAGAGTCCTCACTGACGGCATCCAGCATCTCGCCAAAAGGCAACGCTGCAGAGGCATAGGACTGCCCCTCATCAAGCCACAGGCTTTTGCTGGACAGGTTGTACATGCGCAGGCCTATGGCCAACAGCAGTATCAGGGCGAGAAGCGGGATACTTGAACGACTGGCTAGCGAGCGCATGAGGGTTCCGAAACTGGGTCACTCGCAGATTAGCATAAGTGCCGGTGGCAAATTGATTTGACCCGGTTCGGTCTGACTATAGATCTGCTTGGGCAGCAAATCTAATTGCTCAACCAACAACATTTCTTGTGCTGCTTACCGCTTTCACATGCACAAGGATCGGTACGACCTCATTTACTCCTAGCGCCCTGTCTCAGTGTAGGTCGCTACGCGGCGAAGCAGAGTCCGCATCTCGTCTTCTTCCCAGCCCTTAGGATCCATGCGGTCGAGCCACAACAGTTCACATCCTATTCAACTGAAAACCCCAAAAAATTTCTTAGGGTTATCCTGCTACCAAATCAATATGCCTTTTTTGTGCATTTTGAAGGATCAGACTCGGATGAATCAGGACAATCTGACTATGTAGAGGCTGCGTATGCTCAACCGCTATTCCTTAATATAAGGATTGTTGTGGCCTGAATACATTGAGGTGGGTGCTAAGCTGTAACCAATTTATAAACGGGCGGTATGCGTTTTATTCTTTTGCAGTCCTGCTGGCGTTTCAGCTCAAACGTCGTCTGCTTTAACTGTGACTCTTGAGCATGACGATCATCAGCTGCGCTTTGGCAGCAACACCCCGATTGACCACCCGCCCCCGATAGTTTTGGCGCCGATTTCAACTACTCCACTGGAAACGGTCTTGTCTATCAGTATTCCGCTGTGCCGCACGCTGTCAATTCCAGTGCATTAGCTTTTAGAGAGCCATGCGTATTGGCTCTGTGTATCGTCGGCGAAATCCGCCCGTTGGGGCGATTCAGGCCGACTCAAATTTTTCCGACCATGCTTCGCAATGGGCGGAAAAATGGTGTCATTTAACATAATGCATACAAAGTACTGTCTTTTAGTTTCTGTGTAGCGTCCTTTACAAATATAAAGAAACCTTTATATTAGCGTTCCCATGCACCTTGATGACTCCATAAATTCACTGAAAGCCGCCGCGGAGCCAACGCGCTTAAGGCTTCTGGCCCTGTTGGCGGCAGGGGAGGCGACCGTGGGTGAACTGCAGGAAGTGCTTGAGCAGAGTCAGCCGCGGGTATCGCGACACCTGAAGATTCTGTGTGAGGGTGGTCTGGCTGATCGTTTTCGCGACGGTCACAGCGTCTATTACCGTTTGCCGGCAGATTCCTCCGCGCGTGCTTTTATCTCGGTACTCATTGGCCGGATGCCCGTCGATGAACCTGTTTTGGCGGCTGATCAGGCCAGGATGGCTGCGGCCAGAGGTATCAGGGCACGGAAGGCCTGGTCGGAACGTGCGGTTTTGGTTGAATCCGGCAGGGCGCTGATTCCCGGTTTATCCGCAACGGATGATCTCGCGGTGGCTTTTGCTGAAGTTCCTGGCGAGTTTGGTGATCTGCTCGATATAGGCTCGGGCACCGGTGCAGTGCTGTGCCATCTGGCACCGCGCGCCGCTAATTCTACGGGTGTCGATATTTCGCCCGCCATGCGTGTAGTCGCCCGCACCCGGGTGCGGGCCGCTGGTATTACCAACTGCACGTTACGGCAAGGCGACATGCATGAATTGCCCTTCGCTGATAAAAGTTTTGACACCGTGTTGCTGGATCAGGTGCTGTCGCTAACGGACAAACCCAGATTGGCAATTGCTGAAGCGGCACGGGTACTGCGCCCAGATGGCCGGCTGATTGTGCTTGATCGTTTCGGGCCCGTGCAGGCCAGTCTCGGCGCAGGGCATGGCCTTGGTGGCCTGGCAGAAAACCAGCTGGCCGTGATGCTGGCGGAAGCCGGCATGCGTGCGAGCCGGCGCCGTGATCTGGCCGGCCGTTTACCCGGATTTGCATTGCTGACTGCATTACCCGCTATTGAATTGGGAACAGGAACTTATGACCACTAATAATAAAAAAGCACCGGTGCAGGTGTCTTTCGAGTTTTTTCCTCCGAAGACGGAAAAGAGCGAAGAGACGCTTTGGAAAACAGTCGAGCGCCTCGCGCCGTTGGAGCCCAGGTTTGTCTCGGTCACTTATGGTGCAGATGGCTCAACGCGTGATCGTACCCACCGGATCATTAGCCGGATCAATAGCGAGACATCGCTGACAGGCGCCCCTCACCTGACCTGCGTAGATGCGACGAAAAGTGAAGTCGACTCGATAGCGAAGGGATATTGGGATGAAGGTGTGCGGCATATTGTTGCCTTGCGCGGTGACCCGCCCCAGGGTGCGGAAACCTACGTGCCCTATGCGGGTGGCTATGAGTATGCGGTCGATCTCGTTGCCGGCCTCCGTAATGTTGCGGATTTCGATATCTCGGTTGCCGCTTATCCCGAGATTCATCCCGAGGCGCAAAGCCCGCTGGCCGATCTCGATAATCTGAAACGCAAGCTGGATGCGGGCGCGAATCGGGCCATCACACAGTTTTTCTTTAACGCTGATTCCTATCTTCGTTTTCGTGATCTCGCGACTACCGCAGGCATAACAGCGCCCATCGTCCCGGGTATTTTGCCCATCTCGAATTTTGCATCGTTACTACGCTTTGCCGCAGCTTGCGGCACCGCTGTCCCCGACTGGTTGCATGAAAAATTTGCCGGCCTTGATGACGACCCTGAAACTCGCCAGATGATTTCGGCCAACGTCGCGATCGAGCTCGTGGAAAAACTGCAGCGCGAGGGCGTGAATGAATTTCATTTCTACACGCTGAATCGTGCCGAGCTGACCTATGCGATTTGTTACGCCCTGGGCGTAAGGCCCAGTCAGGAAAATACGGGCACCGGCGAATCTGAAAAAAACAATAACGGAGGTGCCGCATGAGCGATGCACTGACAAGACGCAACGCCCTGATTGAATTACTCGGCCAGCGCATCGCCATACTTGATGGCGCGATGGGCACCATGATCCAGCGGCATAAACTGGGTGAAGAAGATTTCCGTGGCGAACGTTTTGCCGACTGGGAGTCCGAACTCCGTGGCAACAATGATCTGCTCACGCTGACGCAGCCGCAAATCATTGCTGATATCCACCGTGCTTTCCTCGAGGCGGGCGCCGATATCATCGAGACCAACACCTTCAATTCAAATCGCGAGTCGCTGGCTGACTACGGCATGCAGGACCTGGTGGTTGAGTTTAATGAGAAGGGCGCGCAGCTTGCCCGTAAAGTGGCTGATGAGGTAACGGCCGAAACCGGCGCGCAACGCTTTGTTGCGGGCGTGCTCGGGCCTACCAGCCGCACAGCCTCGTTGTCGCCCGATGTGAACGACCCGGCTTTCCGTAACACGACCTTCGAAGCATTGCGCGATACTTATCTGGATGCTACCAGGGCACTGGTGGCCGGTGGTGCGGACTACATCCTGATCGAGACGGTATTCGATACGCTTAATGCCAAGGCGGCCATATTCGCGGTCGAGGAGTACCGTGATGAGTCTGGTGATGACATCCCGGTGATGATCTCCGGCACGATTACGGATGCGTCGGGTCGGACGTTGTCAGGGCAGACCACCGAGGCGTTCTGGAATTCTGTAGCGCATGCCCGGCCATTGGCTATCGGGCTCAACTGCGCACTGGGCGCAGAAGATCTGCGACCCTATGTAGTTGAGTTGGCGAGGATTGCTGGCACATTTACCAGCGTACACCCGAATGCCGGGTTGCCGAATGAGTTTGGCGGCTATGACGATACGCCGGAGTACATGGCAGGTGTGTTGCGTGAATTCGCAGCGCAGGGCTTGCTGAATATCGTCGGTGGCTGCTGCGGTACCACGCCCGAGCACATCGCGGCCATCAGGGAGGCGGTCAGCAGTTGCCAGCCACGTGTTATTCCCGACATAGCGCCGGCATTGCGTCTGGCCGGTCTTGAGCCCTTTACGGTCACTAAAGATTCGTTGTTCGTAAACGTGGGTGAGCGCACCAACGTAACCGGGTCCGCCATCTTCAAGCGCCTGATCCTGGGTGATGATTACAACGCCGCCCTGGCGGTTGCACTTCAGCAGGTGCAAAACGGTGCCCAGATCATCGATATCAATATGGATGAGGGCATGCTGGACTCCGAAGCCGCCATGCAGAGATTCCTGAACCTGATCGCGGCCGAGCCCGACATCGCGCGCGTGCCGATTATGGTCGACTCGTCCAAGTGGTCGATTATCGAGGCGGGTTTGCGATGTATTCAGGGCAAGGCAGTCGTTAATTCGATCAGCATGAAAGAGGGGGAAGCCCCGTTTCTTGAGCAGGCCCGTCTGGTCAAGCGCTACGGTGCTGCGGTTGTCGTTATGGCCTTCGATGAAGAGGGTCAGGCGGAAACCATCGAACGCAAGTTCGATATCTGCGCACGCGCCTATAAATTGCTGACCGAGGAAGTGGGTATCGCAGGCGAAGACATTATTTTTGATCCGAACATTTTTGCGGTTGCGACGGGTATCTCCGAACACAACGATTACGGTGTTGCCTTTATCGAGGCAACCCGGCGGATCAAGGAAAATTTGCCCAATGCGCTTGTAAGCGGCGGCGTGAGCAACGTGTCGTTTTCGTTCCGTGGTAACAACCCGGTGCGCGAGGCCATGCATTCGGTGTTTCTGTATCACGCGATCAACGCGGGTATGGACATGGGTATCGTTAATGCGGGTCAGCTCGCGGTGTATGACGATATCCCGGCAGAGCTGCGCGAGGCAGTCGAAGACGTAATCCTGAATCGCCGGGATGACGCCACTGAGCGCCTGCTGGCGATGGCCGGCAAGTACCAGGATGCCGGCGGCGCCAAGGCAGAAGAGGCTGTTGCCGAATGGCGTGAATTGCCTGTCAATGAGCGGCTCAGCTATGCCCTGGTTAAAGGGATCGATGAATTTATCGTCGCCGATACCGAAGAAGCCCGTTTGAACACGGTGCGGCCGCTCGATGTGATCGAAGGCCCGCTGATGGATGGAATGAATGTTGTGGGCGACTTGTTTGGTGCCGGCAAGATGTTCCTGCCGCAGGTCGTCAAGTCGGCCCGCGTCATGAAGAAGTCGGTGGCCCATCTGATCCCTTATATAGAAGATGAAAAAGACGGTGGCATAGTCAAGGCGGGCAAGATCATCATGGCGACCGTCAAAGGCGATGTGCATGACATCGGCAAGAACATCGTGGGCGTTGTGCTCCAGTGCAACAACTTCGATGTGGTTGATCTGGGTGTGATGGTGCCTTCCGAAAAGATACTGGAAGCGGCCAGGAAAGAAGGTGCGGATATGATTGGCCTGTCCGGTCTGATTACCCCGTCGCTGGATGAGATGGTCCACGTCGCGCGCGAAATGACGCGTCAGGAAATGAATTTGCCATTGCTGATCGGCGGCGCAACGACATCTCCCGCCCATACATCCGTGAAAATAGACCCCGAGTACCAGGGTGCTGTCGTCTATGTCAAAGACGCGTCACGCTCAGTCGGTGTCGCACAGAAACTGATCAGTGCCAACGATCGCAACGCCTATGTTGCCGACATCAAGGATGAGTGCCGCAAGCGTCGTGAGCGCCACGCGGGTAAGTCCGACAATGCTGTCTACCTGAGTCTGCAGCAGGCACGGGAAAACCGCTCTGCCATTGACTGGGCCGCTTTTGAGCCCCCGCAGCCGAAGCAGCCAGGCATACAGGTAGTTGATGAAATACCGCTGACCGTGCTCAGGGAATACATCGACTGGATGCCATTCTTTAATGCATGGGAGTTCCACGGGAAGTTTCCAGCCATCCTTGATGATGAGGTAGTGGGTGAGGCGGCTACTTCACTTTATACCGATGCTCAGGCCATGCTTGAGAAAATCATCAACGAAAAATGGCTAACGGCGCGTGCGGTTATTGGTCTCTTCCCTGCTAACAGCAAGGGTGACGACGTGGAGATCTATGCAGATGAAGAGCGGACCGAAGCTCTCGCAACTTTGCATCACCTGCGGCAGCAGCGCGCCAAGTCGGGCGGTCAGGCCAATCGTTGTCTCGCTGATTTCATCGCGCCGAAGGATTCAGGTAAATCAGACTATATCGGTGCCTTCGCCGTTACGGCCGGGATTGGCATTGACAAAAAGGTTGCGGAGTTCGAAGCGGCTCATGATGATTACAACGCGATACTCCTGAAAGCACTCGCGGACCGGCTCGCCGAAGCCTGTGCGGAATACATGCATGAGCGTGTGCGCAAAGAACACTGGGGTTACGTTGCTGATGAATCGCTGGGTAGCAGCGAATTAATAGCAGAAGAATACAAAGGCATACGCCCGGCGCCGGGTTACCCCGCCTGTCCGGATCACACCGAGAAGGCAACGCTCTGGAAGCTGCTGGATGTGGAAAAAAATGCCGGTATAACGCTAACCGAATCGTTCGCCATGGTGCCAACAGCTGCCGTCAGCGGTTTTTACTATGCTCACCCCGAGTCATCGTACTTTGCCACCGGCAAGGTCGGCCGCGACCAGGTTGAAGATTATGCTGCCCGCAAAGGCATGCCGCTGCAGCAGGTGGAGCGCTGGCTGGCCTCGATACTGGGTTACGATGACCGGGCGGCCTGAACACAGGCTTTTGGCCGCCTGCCTGTCGTTGGCTGGGCTGCTGCTGACATCGGCGGGTCTCGCCAACGATAGTGTGATGGAGGTGCCGATCGCAGATGCCGGCTCAGGGCAGCCCCTGCAGGATTGTCTGCTCAAAGCGTTTAATGCGGCTAATGACGATGCAACTGTTGGTGCAATCAGGGCGCAATGTGCAGAGTCCGAGGCACCTGAGCAGGTCAATTCCTTCAGGGTAGGGCCCGCGGACGGCAGGACGGCAGTAGACGAGCGCATTATTAAGGAAGATGCGGTCATGGATCGTGACTTCATCCTGACAGCGCATCAGCCCAATTACCTGCTCGCCACGTATAACAGCAATGTGAACCAGGCGCCCTATCAGGATCCGCTGGGCAGTGATGAGCCGCTTAACAACGGCGAGGTAAAGTTTCAGATCAGCATCAAGGCGCCTATCTTTCGTAACCCGTTTGGCTGGAAAAGTAACCTGTTTTTTGGTTATACCTCGACGTCCTGGTGGCAGCTTGCTAATTCGAATGTTTCCAACCCTTTCAGAGAAACCAACTACGAGCCGGAAGTTTTTCTGCGCAGTACCGAACAGTTCAACGCGCTCGGTTTAAAGTTTAGCGGCTGGGATTTGGGTTTCAATCATGAGTCGAATGGGAGCAGCGGCGATCTGTCGCGTAGCTGGAACCGCGCAATGGCCAGTACCGTGATTGATCTGAATGATGTCGCCGTAAGATTGCGCGCGTGGTACCGACTGCCAGAGGATGCCGACAGCGATGACAACCCCCAGATGTATCGTTACATGGGGTATGGCGATTTGCTGGGTGTCTGGGCGCCCAGTCGCAATACTTATACGCTGATGTACCGGCCCGGCACCCAGGGCGGTGCGGTGGAGGTTACCTGGAGCCGCCCTATCTCGAAAATATGGCGGATTTACGCGCAGTACTGGAATGGTTACGGTGAAAGCCTGATCGACTATAACTATCGTACGGAGCGCATAGGTATCGGATTCGCGTTAAGCGATTACCTCGAGCGGTAGTGGTCAATTACCTGTATTCGCCCCACAAACTTTGCAGTTCTCGCGGGTGCGAATACCGATAGTGCGGGAAGATCCGGCCAGTCCGTCGTAAACCCACAGCCGGTTCTGCAGATCTGAATCCAAGCCGAGCAATAGCTTGATTGTTTCGGTAGCCAGCATGGTTCCCACCGTACCGGCGACCGGAGCGATGATGCCCTGACCGGCGCAGTCATTCAGGTTTTCATCGTCCTCGGTATACAGGCAGCGGTAGCAGGGGCCATCAGCCAGGTCGTTACGAAATACAGCGACCTGGCCTTCCCAGCGGATAGCAGCGCCGACGATGAGTGGTTTGTTGTGGGCGTAGGTTATTTCGTTGATAAGCCAGCGGCTGACGAAATTGTCGGTGCAATCGAGCACCGCATCGACCGAGGCGACGAGCTCCGGTAACGCATCACGGTCGAGCCGCTCGCCCATCGCGATCACGTTAATATCGGGATTGACCTGCCGCAGTTTTTCAGCCGCGGTGGTCGCTTTGCGTTTGCCAACATCGTCATCGCGATACAGAATCTGGCGCGGCAAATTGCTCGCATCAATCGAGTCAAAGTCATTGATAAGAAGCTGGCCTACACCTGAGCTGGCCAGGTAGAGACTGGCAGGGGTGCCAAGTCCGCCGGCCCCGATAATTAACACGCTGGCATCGCCCAGTCGCTGTTGCCCGTTCTTGCCAATGGCGGGGAGCGTGATCTGGCGGCTGTAGCGAATGTCGTCGGTCGTCACACTTTTGCTCCGGCAATAACTAGATATGTCCAGGCCATGCGCTTACTCCGGGGCGCCAAGGCGCGCTTCGGTGACTCGTGGTTGTCCTGCCAAATCAGGGTAGGTGTAAATTTCGGTGAAGCCAGCCTGCGTAAGCAGGTCAGCAATCCTGCCTGCCTGGTCAAAGCCGTGCTCCAGTAGCAGGCGTCCGCCAGCCTTAAGATGAGAGGGTGCATGTCTGATAATAAAGTGGATGTCATCCAGACCATCAATGCCACTATACAGCGCCTGCGGTGGTTCAAAGGCCAGTTCCGGATCGGTTAGTCCCGGTTGCTCAGTGGCTATGTAGGGCGGGTTGCTGACGATGAGATCAAAGCGTTGCTTGCCGACCGGCTCGAACCAGCTGCCTTCCAGGAAGCGTATGTGTTCACAGCAATTCGCAGTCGCATTTTCGCGGGCGACAGCGAGTGCCCTATTGCTGCGGTCGGTCGCAGTCAGTCTGCAACGCGGGCGTTCCGTGGCCAGGGCTATTGCAATGGCGCCGCTGCCACAGCCGAGGTCCAGCGTCTCGCAGTGCTGATCGGCCGGGATATTCTCAAGTGCCTGTTCAACGAGCAGTTCGGTTTCTGGCCGCGGACTGAGGACGTCGGGTGTGACATGAAAGGACAGCGACCAGAACTCGCGCTCTCCTGTGAGGTGGGCTACGGGGCGACCCGTGAGCCGTTCACCAAGCAAGTGCGCGTACTTCCCCGCCTGTTCTGCCTCGATTACGCGCTCCGGATTGGCATAAAGATGAGCGCGGTCCACCTGCATAACGTGGCTGAGCAGCACCTCTGCATCCAGGCGAGGCGAGTCGCTGCTGTTCGCTAATTGCCGCCGGCCTTGTTGCAGCAGGGCAGTAACGGTTGCGGTCATGCTGTGGGGGCGTGAGTCAGGTGGCAATGTTGGCGCCGTCATTTTTGGTGCGTTTATATACAAGGGCTTTTGTTTATCAAGCATTTACATCTTATAGTACCCGCCAGTGACGCTACAGGCGCGCAATATTTTACGGACGAGATACGATCATGAGCCGCAACAGCAAGAACCCGGAAACCCGCTGCATACACGCTGGCGACACCGTTGATCCGGTGACGGGTGCGGTCATGCCTGCGATTTATACCAGTTCGACTTTTGAGAATGCTGCATTCGGCGAGCCGCGCGATTATATCTACTCGCGCGGTGGCAACCCGACGCGCGATGCGCTGGAGCGCTGTGCGGCGGAACTGGAAGGCGGGCGGCGTGCGTTTGCCTATGCATCCGGGATGGCCGCTACGGCAGCGGTGCTCGACCTGCTACCTGTCAATTCACACGTGGTTGTGCCAGACGAAGTTTACGGTGGCACCTTCCGGTTGATGACGGATGTGCGTGCCAAATCCGCCGGTCTCGAAGTGAGCTTTGTCGATTTTAAATCCCCGGATAACGTCGCGGCTGCGTGCAAGCAGAACACGGCACTGGTCTGGTTCGAAACGCCGACGAACCCATTGCTGAGTATCTATGACATCAGTGCGATTGCGGAGGTGGCACACGCGCATGGCGCGCTCGCGGCCGTCGATAACACGTTTGCCACGCCCATCAATCAGCGCCCGCTGGAACTGGGGTGCGACATTGTTATGCACTCGACCACCAAGTATTTTGGTGGTCATTCCGATGTGCTTGGCGGCTTGAATGTCGTTGGGGATGAGGCACTTGGTGAGCAGCTCGCAGGCGTTACCGCGGTGACTGGCGGGGTAGCCGGGCCTTTTGATGCCTACCTGACATTTCGTGGCATTAAAACCATGGCGCTGCGTATGGAGCGCCATCAGGCCAATGCGCTAAAAATTGCGCAGGTGCTGGAGGTTCATCCAAAGATCAACAAAGTGATCTACCCGGGGTTGCCCTCGCATCCAGGTCACGAGCTTGCCACTAAGCAGATGGATTCCGGCTGCGGTGCCGTGGTCGCTATCGAAATTGATGGTAATCAGGACAGCGTCGCCGCCTTTATGAACAAGCTGGAGTTATTCGCAACTGCTGAGGGTCTCGGTGGGGTTGAGTCACTTGTGGGGCATCCCCGCACGATGAGTCATTCACGTGTGCCGGAAGATCAGAAAGCAGAGCTGGGTCTGGTTGAGAACCTGGTTCGATTGTCCGTGGGTATTGAACATGTTGATGATCTGATCGCTGATATTGATCAGGCGTTGGGATAACCAGCAAGAACGGCTACGCGATGTCGCCCACTTCGAGTTGTATTGCTTGCCAGAGTTGGCGCCATTCTATGAGCAGCAGGGCTTTAGCGATGAGCTGGGCGGTGTTGTATTAATGCGCCGGAGTTAACAGGTGGAGCAAGCTATCAGCGGGTACCATAAAGACGAAGTAGGCGACTGGGTGGCGGAACTGGTATGCGGGCATTTTCAGCATGTCAGGCACGATCCGCCATGGGTTAATCGTCCATGGGTGGTTGAGGAGTGGGGCCGGGAGTCTATGCTCGGAAAAAAGCTGAATTGTATGAAGTGCGATTCAGGAGAGCCTGAAGACCCCTGCCCACGCTAAGTTCAACGGTGCCGACAACAATTTACTAGTACA
>Ga0070728_10003697_pt1 | contig 16601 bp, 13 predicted proteins | sample tdDd471_FD_66723 | JGI IMG/M metagenome (GOLD analysis project Ga0070728, IMG submission 66723) | Marine sediment microbial communities from the Atlantic coast under amendment with organic carbon and nitrate - tdDd47.1 | ecosystem: Environmental > Aquatic > Marine > Coastal > Sediment | place... | reverse complement strand
AGGTGTTTCACAGCCCGCACGAGACCGATTTCATGGAAGGGCCAAGTATAAATTAAGGCTAAAGGCTAAAGGCTAAAGGCTAAAGGCTAAAGGCTAAAGGAAAATATCTGGGTTCCTGCTCAGGTCAAGGGAATCCGTCTGTTTTCATATAATAAAGCGCCCCCACAATTAAATGTGGGGGCGCTTTTTATTTCATCAGGGAGAAAGGGTTGTATAAAAACGTTCTTGGATCTTGGTAAACGAGCCTGATGCGCTCCACCTGTTATGAAAAAACATAGACTGACAAGTAGATGCCTTATTGTGCCATACCCGCCACTGTTAATACCCTTGTTCTCAGGCAGATCGCTGTGAGCGAGAAAAGAGAGACCATGTGCCCTTCTGCGTATTTTTCATGGTCCCACGACTCCCACCAAAACAAAATCTGGGTACCCTCTTTTACAGCCACATTTAATTGATCAATTTGCTGGCTTTGGCACAGCACGACCCCTGTACGGGATAATGCCGGAACCCTGTAGGATGGGCAAAGCGCGAAGCGTGCCCATCATTAGGTCGATTAACCTCTATTGATTATCTCCACCAAACATCAGCTGCCCGACATTTATCATCCCTCGTGATGGGCACGGCACTACCTTTGCCCATCCTACGTCCCCGCTGTAATGCCACAGGTGTTTGGCAAATTGGTGCCTGCAATGGGCAGGCTTTGGTGCGGCACATACCACCACACCGAGGATACCGCAGGAGCCCATAGCTGTGAATGAGAGGTAATCAAGAAACAAAAAGCACCCCTCCATCCATGAGGGGCGCTTTTCTGTTTATCGCCGGGAAAGAGGCCTTGGCTCACAAGCCAACACCTTCCCCCTTATATCTATAACCTATAGACTTTCTTATACCTTGAAACGAGAGACCATGGACGTCAGGGACTCGGAAAGACGCGAGAGTTCCTCCGCGCTGGTGCTCACCATGGTGCTGCTTGCCGCAATTTCACCACCGGCGGCATTGACCGCACCGATCTCCTGGGCGATATCTGCCGAGACCGTGGAGCTTTCCGCCACGTTACCGTTCACCTCTTCAATGCCCTGGGCTGCCTGGGACACGTTGCTGGCAATCTCCCGTGTGGTGACCGCCTGTTCTTCAACGGAAGCTGCAATCGTAGAAACGATGTCATTCACCTCGACGATAACATCGGAGATGGCGCGGATTTCCGTCACGGTATCCTTGGTAGAGCTTTGAATACCCTCCACCTGTCGCTTGATTTCCTGGGTGGCATCGGAGGTTTGTGAGGCAAGGGCCTTGATTTCGTTTGCGACGACCGCAAACCCCTTCCCTGCTTCCCCGGCACGGGCCGCCTCAATGGTGGCGTTCAAGGCCAGAAGGTTGGTCTGCTCGGAAATATCGGTGATCGCTTCTGTGACTTTGCTGATTTCATTGGCGGAGACCCCTAAAAGGTCTACTTTCTCGGTGGCCACCTTTGCTTTGGTCACCGCACCCTGTGTAATGCCGCTGGCTTTTTCTGAGTTTGCGGCAATCTCCTGAACCGTGGTGCTCATCTCTTCGGAGGCGGCTGCCACCATGCCCACGTTGGTTGCTGCCTGCTCACTGGCCGCAGCAACAGAGGTCATGCTTACGCTCATCTCTTCAGCGGCCGCAGCCACGCTGTCAGACTTGGATGACGCCTGTTCTGCCCCTTGAGAAAGCTGGGTCGCTACGGCAGAGAGCTCCGTGGAGGCGCTGTTGAGACCCATGGCGTTTTCAGCCACATCGCGAACGATGGTCTGGAGATTTTCAATGAAGACGTTAATCCATCGGGCCAGCTCTCCGGTTTCGTCCTCATTGGTTATCGCAAGGCGTGTGGTGAGGTCCCCTTCGCCTTCTGCAATATCCTTGAGACCGTTGATGGCCTGTCGCAGAGAGCCGGTGATGGCAAAGGCCATGATCAGGGTGATGGGAAGAATGATGAGCAGAAAGAAGGCTCCGGCAACTCCTGCAACCAGGGTCACGCCCCTGGAGACTTTGTCTGAAATCACCTCTTCGATGTGGGCCTTCTGCGCCTCGATGTTGTCAATATATACACCGGTTCCCACCCACATGGAGGTGCCAGGTATCCCTTCGGCATAAGCCAACTTGGGCTGGACCCCTTTCCCCGGCTTATCGTAACTGTAGTGGACAAAGCCCCCACCGGAGCCGGCCGCCTCTATAAGCTCTTTGATATAATACACGCCGTTGGGATCTTTTGAGTTCCCCCTGTCTTGCCCGGCCATGGATAGTTTGGATGCGTTGCACACAACCTTGGAACCGTCATAGACGAAAAAATATCCGGACTTGTCCTCTTCATAACGGAGAGTGGCTATCAACCCCTCGATAGTGGTCCGAACCTCATCCGGATCGGTTATGCCTTTCAATGACTTTTCCAGAAGAACCGCCATGGCGTGGGATGCCACCTTGAGTTTCTCCTTCTGCCCTTCGAGCATCACCTCTTCGGCTTCTTCAATGCCCGTATCTGTTGCCATTCCTCCGATATTGAATGAACCGAACAACATCCCCATAAACAGAAGAAAGATCATACCAATGATGATAAAGATCCTTGCTTTGATTGAAACCTTCTTAAACATTGCCACTCCTTGTTGCTTTTGGTGTTACATCCTGTTCACAGCAACATGATGCTGCCGACCAAATCTGTCAGGTTCCTGAATAAACCTGATGCGGGGCCTTCAAAGCATTTCCCCCCTTGAATATCTCCGCATAATTCTCTTCACTTTTCTCGCTTTTCGGTAATTCGCCCCCCATTTCGAGCCACCTTATATATAAGGCACCGGCCACAAGGTGCACCAACACAAGACCTGTCATCCAGGGTTACATGAGACATAAAATATCAGTTTCAGAAAATGAGGTTTTGTACGTTACGTATCGCCAAATAAAACGCTTAATTTAGCTGAATTTAGGATTTTTTTTGAGACACCGTGATTTACCAATAAAAAACAACCGGTTACCCGCCCAACAATTTGAGACACACACTACTGATACAGCAGCCCGAATAATGTCAGACAGTTCATCTTCAGATCCGTCACGAGGCTGTCCTTTTTTGATATGAGGGGTTTCTGTTTGTTTATCTCATTCATCTATCCTACGAGCGGTAAAATTCGCACACACGCCATACCGACGATATGATTCTGATTCAGAATTTACAGAGTGAATATAAACAAAAGCCTTATCCTCATATTATAAGGCCATTCTGATAATAACCCTGCCAACAGTGGCTCCTGATTTAATTCCCCGATAATCCTGCCACTCAATATTTAGTATATCTATTTGACACATCAGGATGGTCTATATATGAATAATTCGATACTGACCGGCGGCGCTCTGCGCTCTGGAGTCAAGGGATTCCACGCTGATTCAAACCACCGCCCGCTTCAAACGAAACTGGAGACTTCATGTTTTTTCCTTCCGGATACAACTGACGGAGCACACTGATTCGCCCGTGATCGGCGAATTACCGTAGCTCAAAACCACGCTTTACGCAGCCTTGCTGCATGATCAATGCGTACGTCAGGTGATATCTGGAAATGCCACCTTCCTTTTCTTCGAAGGACCATTTCCTCTTCACCTCTACAAGCGCCCATGCGCCACCGGGCGTTGCAATCATCGGACACAATTCCCCGCATCTTTCGGGGAATAAACATCTCGAACGCCCGAGGCATACCTGCGCCTCGCAACAGATCAACTGGTTCCGCATATCCCTTCTCTCTCTTACAGGGGTCACCGGAAACTTCGGTTGTGGCAGGAGCACCTTGGTTCGGGCGTCGGAAATAGACGCTGTTTGAAGAGGAGACTATGTAATATGGCTGAAGCACTTGAAGTGACCGGAAACACCTCTCGTATCCGGGACAAGGCACTGGCGATGATTCCAGACGGAAACTTAAGCGCCTGCCTCACCTGCGGTACCTGTGCAAGCGGATGCCCCGCCACGGGTCAGGTGGATATGGACCCCCGGAAATTCCTGCGCATGGCGGTTCTCGGCATGGATGACCAGTTGGAGCGGCATCCCTGGGTCTGGATCTGCACCATGTGCAAACGATGCTATGACGTTTGCCCCATGAGCATCAACATCCCCCAACTGATCTACGACCTGCGGGCCGAATGGCCCCGCGAGGAACGCCCCAAAGGGATCCTCGGCTCATGCGACCATCACCTCAAATCCTGCGGAGGTGCCATGGGGGTGCCCTTGGAGGATTTTCAGTTCACCATCGAAGACCTTGCCGAAGAGTGCCGCGAACAACCCGGTTTCGAAGATCTCAAGGCGGACCTCGATCGTGAAGGGGCTTTTTTCGCACTGAACCAGAACTCCCGCGAGCCCGTCACCGAGCCGGATGAGCTGCTCCCCTTGTGGAAGATCCTTCACACCGTGGGTGCTGACTGGACCTACTACTCCCAGATGTGGGGCGGGGAGAATTACTGCATGTTCCTTGCCGACGACGAATCCTGGGAAAAGATCATCCGCACCCAGGTGGAACACATCGACAAACTCGGCTGCAAGGTCTTCATCAACACGGAGTGTGGTCACTCCTTCTTTGCTGTCTGGCAGGGCATCCGCCGCTTCAACATCCCCCACAACTTCGAGTTCCGAAGCATCATCGAGTATTACGCCCAGTGGATCCGCGAAGGAAAGCTCCCCGTAAACTCCGACTGGAACACCCAAGGCATCAAATTCACCGTCCAGGACCCCTGCAATATCATACGAAAATCCTTGGGCGACAAGATGGCTGATGACCTGCGCTTCGTGGTGAAACAGGTGGTGGGTGAAGAGAACTTCATCGACATGACCCCCAACCGCTCCATGAACTTTTGCTGCGGTGGCGGCGGCGGCGCCCTTCAGGCGGGATACACCGAAGAGAGGCAAGAGTACGGCAAGGTAAAATTTGACCAGATCATGGCCACAGGGGCCGACTACGTCATCACCCCCTGTCACAACTGCCACGCCCAGGTAGAGGATATCGGCCACCACTTTAACGCCGGATATCACACCGTGCATCTCTGGACCCTCATCTGCCTCTCACTGGGCATTCTGGGCGAAAACGAACGCACCTACCTGGGACCGGACCTGGCCGAATACGGGCTGTAAGGAGATTGGAAATGACTGAGAAGAAAACCATGGGATCGGTACTCATTGCCGGGGGCGGTATCGGAGGCATTCAGGCGGCCCTCGACCTCGCAAACTCCGGGTACTATGTCTACCTGGTCGAAAAATCCCCGTCCATCGGCGGTGTCATGGCGCAGCTGGACAAAACCTTCCCCACCAACGACTGCTCCATGTGCATCATGTCCCCCAAGCTCGTAGAAGTGGGGCGTCACCTGAATATCGAACTGCTCACCCTCTCTGAGATCAAGGATGTATCGGGTGATGAGGGCAATTTTTCGGTGGAGGTCTTTCAAAAGGCCCGCTACGTGGACATGGACAAATGCATCGCCTGCGGGGCCTGTACCGAAAAGTGCCCTAAAAAGGTGGAAGACGTCTACAACCAGGGCCTGGTCAAGCGAAAAGCCATCTACGCCCTCTACCCCCAGGCGGTGCCCCTCAAGTACTGCATCGACGCCGACAACTGCCTGAAACTCACCAAAGGCAAATGTGGCATCTGCGAAAAAAAATGCCCGGCAGGCGCCATCAACTACGATGACACCGATAAAACCTTAAACATTAACGTGGGCTCCATCATCCTCGCTCCGGGATTCAAGACGTACGACCCCAGCGGCAAGGATGTCTACAACTACGACCGAAGCCCGGACGTGGTCACTTCCATTGAGTTCGAGCGGCTCCTCTCCGCCTCCGGACCCAACCAGGGCCATGTGGTGCGCATGAGCGACCACGCCGAACCCCGGAAAATCGCATGGCTCCAGTGCGTGGGGTCCCGGGACATCAACACCTGCGACAACGGCCACTGCTCCAGCGTCTGCTGCATGTACGCCATCAAGCAGGCCATCATCGCCAAAGAACACGACCCGAGCCTTGAGTGCACCATCTTCTATATGGACATGCGAACCCACGGCAAAGGCTTCGAGAGCTGCTACAACGAGGCAAAAGAGAAGCACGGGATCCGCTTTGTCCGCTGCCGCGTGCACTCGGTCTTCAACGAAACCGCAGGCGGCGTAGGCCAGGTCATCGACTATGTGGATGAGTCCACCGGCAAGGTGACCCGGGAAATCTACGACATCGTGGTCCTCTCCGTGGGGATGGAAATCTCGGAAGGCGTGAAACACCTGGCCGGAAACATGGGCGTGGAACTCACCCCCGGAGGATTCTGCAAAACCGACTCCTTCAACCCTGTGGCCACGTCACGCAAGGGCATCTACGTCTGCGGCGCCCTCCAAGGCCCCAAAGACATTCCCCAGTCGGTCATCGAGGCGGGATCTGCCGCCCTGTCTGCCGGAGCCTCCCTTGCAAGCGCCAGGGGCACCCTCACCCAGACCATCACGAGCCCGGAAGAGGTGGACATTACGGGGGAACGCCCCAGGGTAGGCGTCTTCGTATGCCACTGCGGTATCAACATCAGCAGCGTGGTGGACGTGCCCGCCGTCAGGGATTTCGCCAAAGACCTTCCCTTTGTGGAGTATGTGGCGGACAACCTCTACTCCTGCTCCCAGGACACCCAGGACGCCATGACCCGGGTGATCAAAGAGCAGAACCTGAACCGCATCGTGGTGGCAGCCTGTTCCCCCCGAACCCACGACCCGCTCTTTCAGGAGACCCTGATGAACGCCGGTCTCAACAAGTACCTCTTTGAGATGGTCAACATCCGGAACCATGACTCCTGGGTCCACAAAGACTATCCGGCCGAAGCCACCCTCAAGGCCCAGGAGATGGTGCGCATGGCCGTGGCCAAAGTGGCCCTCTTCTCGCCTCTTACCGAGGCGGAACTCTCCATTGACCAGAACGCCCTGGTTGTGGGCGGCGGCCTCTCCGGCATGACAGCGGCTAAGGCCCTCTCCAGCCAGGGGTATCACGTCTCCATTGTTGAAAAGGAAGAGACCCTGGGCGGCCAGGCCACCAACCTCTACATGACGGCCAAGGGCGAATCGATCCAGGAAGGCCTGCAAAAAATGGTGGGAGAGGTGGAATCAGACCCCAATATCGACCTCTTCCTTGGTGCCGAACTCTCTGAAGTGGAAGGATTTGTCGGCAATTTCACATCCACGGTAAACCAAAAAGAGACGAGCACAACAACACAGCACGGGGTCACCGTCATCGCCACCGGGGCTGCCGAGCACAAACCCGACGAATACCTCTACGGGCAAGACCCAAGGGTCCTCACTGGCCTGGAGCTCGACAAGAAATTCATCGAGGACGACCCCATCCTGAAAGAGGCCGGCTGCGCCGTCTTCATCCAGTGCGTGGGGTCCCGCGAACCGGAACGGCCCTACTGTTCCCGTATCTGCTGCACCCACACCGTGGCTTCCGCCCTTCACCTGAAAGAGAAGAATCCCGAGATGAAGATCTTTGTTCTTTACCGGGATATCCGAACCTACGGCGAACGTGAAGCCCTCTACCGGGAAGCACGTGAAAAAGGGGTCATCTTTGTCCGCTACAGCGTGGACGACAAACCCGTCGTTGAAAATTCCGGTGAGCACCTCACGATCACGGTCACCGATCATGTGCTCAAGCAGCCCATTGCCATCCAGGCGGATCTTCTGACCCTGGCATCCGCTGTCACGCCCTACCGGGACGCGAAACTGGCCCAGTTCTTCAAGGTGCCCATCAACGACGAAGGCTTCTTTGCCGAAGCCCACGTCAAACTGGCTCCCTCGGACTTTGCCGTGGACGGCGTCTTCCTCTGCGGGCTCGCCCACTACCCCAAACCCGTGGACGAATCCATCGCCCAGGCCCAGGCAGCTGCGTCAAGCGCCACGCGCCTGCTCTCCCGCAAAACCATCAACACCAGCGGCAACGTGGCCGAAGTCACACCGGCCCTCTGCAGCGGCTGCGGCGTCTGCATGGCGGTCTGCCCCTACAATGCCCCAAGCCTCATGGCCGAGGGCAAAGACACAGGCAAAGCAACCATCAACCCCGTGATCTGCAAAGGATGCGGCGCCTGCGTCGCCTCCTGCCGCAGTGGCGCACTGCAGCTCAAAGGATTCGAAGAGGCCCAGCTCATGGCCATGATCGACAGTATTTAAACAAAGCCTCCGGCGGCGAGGTGGGCCACCTCGAAAGCTGGTTGCCATTGAGTTTTGCCCCTCGTACCTCGGGGCAAACCTCAATGGCGGGTGATTCAAATTGTATCGTTGCTCTTTTCTGAACTCTAAATCGAATGCGAATTCGCTTAGAAACGAAAATCAGTAGCGAAATCAACGGGCGAAGCCCGAAGCGAATGTGACGGGCCTGAGCAACGGAGGCCTGGAGCATTCGCGAACCGAGGAGATTATCAATGAGTTCGTTTGAACCAAAGATTGTCACGTTTCTCTGCAACTGGTGCAGTTACGGCGCCGCCGATTTGGCGGGTGTGAGCCGTTTTCAATATCCCCCCAACATGCGGGTGATCCGCGTCCCCTGTTCGGGCCGCATCTCCCCGAAAATGATCCTGGCGGCCCTTCGAAAAGGAGCTGACGGGGTATGGATCTCCGGGTGCCATCCCGGGGACTGCCATTATATCGAAGGCAATTATTACGCCCGGCGCAAGTTCACCCTACTCAAAGAGATGCTTGAATTTAATGGCATCGAACCTGGACGCCTCCACTTCTCGTGGATCTCGTCTGCCGAAGGGGTGAAGTTTGCCGAAGTGGCAAACAAGGTTGTTGATGAGGTAAGGCAACTCGGGCCCGCCAAGGTATTTATCAAGGAAAGCCCGGAGGAGAGTGCCGCATGAACCCAATCGTAGACAATATCCGAACCATGGCAAAGGAGCTCCTCGAAAAGGGAGAGGTGGAAGCGGTCATCGGCTTCAGGCAGGGAAGCCTGCCCCTCTCCACCGAGCCAACCATGGCCACCACGCCCGAAGAGGCAAACAGTCTCACTTGGGATGCCAACTGCCGTCTCAACCTGGCCGCTTACCTGACAAAGGAGAGGGGCAAAGTGGCCGTGGTGGCCAAAGGGTGTGATTCCCGCAACATCGTGGGCCATATCGTTGAAAACCGTATCAAGCGAGAAGATGTGGTGATCATCGGCGTTCCCTGCACTGGCATGATTGATGCCGGGAAAGCCGCGACCATGGCCCAAGCTGAAATCCTGGATGCAGTGGAGAATGATGAGACGATCATCCTCACCACGGCAGCCGGAGAAACCCGCGCCGCAAAAACCGACCTGCTGCGCCAAAACTGCTCTCTTTGCACCCATCGAAACCCTGTCATCTCCGACATGATGGCAGGCGAACCGGTACCCGAGCAGGCCGACATCGACCGCTACGCCGACATCCGTGAGATCGAGTCTAAACCCAGCGACGAAAAGTGGGCCTTCTTCGATGAGGCCTTTTCGGCCTGCACCCGATGCTACGCCTGCAAAAACGCATGTCCCTTGTGCTACTGCCCCACCTGCTTTGTGGACGAGTCACGCCCCCAGTGGGTCGGCAAGGGCACCGATCCCGTGGATGTGCGCACCTACCACATGCTTCGGGCGGTCCACTGCGCCGGTCGCTGCACCGAGTGCGGCGCCTGCGAATCGGCCTGTCCCATGGGCATTCCGGTACGACTCCTGACCCGCAAGATGGAAAAAACCGTGGGCGAGCGCTGGGGCCTCGAAGCGGGCCTTAGCACCGAAACCCGCCCGGCACAGGACACCTTCCGTCTTGATGATCCGGAAGAATTCATAATGTAGGGCATAAAAGCATAGCCTCCGGCGGCCAGGGGATGATCCCCTGGACCCCAGGTTGCAGACACCCTTTGCCCCTCGTTCCTCGGGGCAAAGGGTGTCTGCGACAAGACAATTAAAACTCAACATGACGACACCCCATTGTCGTTTACGGGCGAAGCCCGTCAGTGAATGCAACCGGCCCGAGGGACGAGAGCCAGGAGCATTCGCGAACCTGGGGTGCAGGGGGTGGCGAAGCCACTGTAGCAAAAGCTCCTGCCCGCCGGAGGCATTTTTCAAACCATCACTGGGCCACGCATGGCCCGGATGCAATAGAGGATAATAACGATGACTATTTTAAGCATCGACAAATCAAGCTGGAACGAGGGGCTGGACCGCGCGCGGAGCGCTTACACCCTCGTGGGGCCGGCCTTGGACGGAGAGGTCCTGGGCTTTCGGGAGCTCGCAGACAGTGAATACCCGAGCATGGACGGCCGCCAGACACAGCTGTCTCCCAAGAGCATTGTTTTTCCGCCATCTCAAGTCATGATGACCTGCTCCCTCAAAGAGGGGGATGCAAAACAGAATATATACGAAGCGGTGGCAATCGACACGAAGGCACGCGCCGTTGTGGGTATAAGACCCAGCGACGCGAAAGCCTTGTCACTTGTTCGGCTCAATTTCGACACCGACGAATACAAAGACCCTTACGTGGTGGAGGCTTTTAATGCATGCACCTGGGTCGGCCTGGCCGTGAATGCGCCTTCGGCCACCGACTTTTCCACCAGCTGCGGCACCGGGCCCTTTGACGAATCCTGCCTGGACGTGATGCTGGTGGAGGACGGCGACCGTTACCTCGTCAGGGTACTTACCGACAAGGGAGCAGCATGGGCCGCTACCGCGGGGTTTGAAGCCCAAGCGGAAGAAGGCGCCGAGGCCCTGATTGCTGAAAAAAAAGAAGCGGCGGAAAAAGCCATCACCTCTTCCATCGCTTTCAATGGCATCCAGAAGAAAACCGTCCTGGAGCTTTACGAGGCGGACCACTGGAATACGACCACCTTTGCCTGCCTCAACTGCGGGACCTGTACCTATGCCTGCCCCACCTGCTGGTGTTTTGACATCCAGGATGAGGTCCATGGGGACAAAGGCTTCCGCATAAAAAACTGGGACTCCTGCATGACCTCCCTTTTCACCCTCCACGGGTCCGGGCACAACCCCCGGGAGACCCCCTTGCAGCGCACACGCCAGCGGTTCATGCACAAACTGAAATATTTTCAGGACAAGTACGACCGCGGCATCATGTGTGTGGGGTGCGGTCGGTGCATTGAGCAGTGCCCCGCCGGCATCGACATCCGAGACGTATGTAAAACCATGAACAGTCAGGCATAGGGGAATAAGAGCATGCAGAATCCATACGTACCCTACCCGGTGCGCATCGACGCCATCGACGTGGCCACCGAAGACAAGAGCCTCAAAACCTTTCGGTTCAGCTTCCTGAATCCCGAAGACGAAGACACATTCGCCTACCAGGCCGGCCAGTTTGCGGAACTCTCAGTGCCCGGTCAGGGCGAGATCCCCATCGGCATTGCCTCCTCTCCCACGGAGAAGGGCTTCGTTATGTTTACCGTCTTCAAAACCGGCAAGGTGACAAGCACCCTCCATGAGATGAAGGTGGGGGACATCATGGGAATCCGGGGTCCCCTGGGCAACTGGTACCCCTGGGAGACCCTTGAGGGCAAAAACATCCTCATCGTCGGCGGTGGGTTCGCGTTTACCACCCTGCGCTCCTCCATCAAGATGATGCTGGAGCCGGAAAACCGATCCAGGTTCGGCACCATCGATGTTGTCTACGGCGCCCGGACCCCCGGGATGCTTCTCTACAAGGAGGAACTCACCGACTGGGAAAAGCGGGATGACATCAACATGCACATCACCGTGGACTCAACCGACGACCCGGACTGGAGCTATCACACCGGCTTCGTCCCGGCTCTCACGGAGAAGGTTGCCCCTGCAGCATCGGAGGATACCTACGCCATCGTCTGTGGCCCACCCGTGATGATCAAATTCACCCTGCCGGTACTGGAAAAGCTCGGCTACAGCCACGACCGTATCATCATGAGCCTGGAAAACCGTATGAAGTGCGGCATCGGCATGTGCGGTCGCTGCAACATCGGCAAAGAGCTTGTCTGCAAGGACGGACCGGTCTTTTCCCTGGCTGAGATCAACCTCACACCGAGTGAATTTTAGGTTCGCGAATGCTCCGGGGCTCGTTCCTCGACCCTTCACATTCGCTTACGGGCTTCGCCCGTGGACACCATTGACAGCTTTAAATTTAAGAAGTTCTATACAATCAAAACATTACAACCAAACATTCATGTACCGACTAAACAAACGGCGCAGTCATAACACGGCCCGTTTGCCGATTTCAGGCATGAGAAAAGGAAAGACCAACAATGTTCACCGTTACCGAAGCAGCCCAGAAAGAGATCGCCAAATTTTTCGAAACCAGAACCCCTGCCCCCATCCGGGTCTTCCTCAACTCAGGTGGATGCGGCGGTCCCTCCCTTGCCATGGCCGTTGATGAACGAAAGGAAGGAGACAGCCACTTCCTCGTGGCCGGCATGGAGTACGTCATCGAAACCCACTTCCTTAATGAGGCCCAGCCCCTGGTGGTGGACTTCAAGGAGATCGGCTTTGCGATCAGCTCCAGCTTGAAACTTGAAAGCGGTTGTTCCTCCTGCGGAAGCCACGGTTCCTGCTGCTCTTAAAAAGGTGAACTCTCGGAGCTGGCGGAATAATCACAAACTACGCGAGCTCTCTTTTATAACATTTTGTCCTGTCTGATCCGGCAAGCAGGTGGTTGACGGCTTACGGCCCCCTGCTTGCCGGTGACGACTCCATATCACAGCTGGAGACGACCCATGATTCAATCCATTCACCTGACCCATCGTTTTGAAAAACAACTGGGTGCCATGCGCCGCGCAGAGAAAATGGCGGTGTCTGCAAGCCGCAAGGCGGATGCGATTATTGCCCGGATTATGGACAATGGTCAGAGCCCGTTAAGTGAGGCGGGAAAGCTCAGCAACCACGGTGAATGCCGTATAAAAAATGCTGTGAAATATGATATCGGAAAAGGCTACCGCATGCTCGGCGTGAAACAAGGGGACAATCTTTACCTGCTCTTCGTGGGAACCCATGACGCTTGTGCTGCATGGGTCGAAAACAATCGGGGATTGGAGAAACCAGGAGAACTCAAGCGCGTAAGAACCCTGGCGGCAGCCCAGGCCCCTAAAAAAGAACCCGCGCCCCATGCGGCCGCCTCCGACCCGGATTACGACGACCTGCTCCTTGCACGCATCACGGACCAGGACCTTCATCGTGTTTTTCGAGGGCTCAGGAAAAGCTGATCGACTCTGCCCGACCCATCGTTGCGTGGTGTTTTATGATGATGTATAATGTAAGAGTTTATCGGCTTACACTCATACAAAAGACGCTTCCCGTCAGACCATGAGTTACCCGTCCCCCACGTGCAATCACTGTCCACTGACGTTCAAACCGAATCAACACGTCCCTAAGGTGACATCCCTGGGGACTTCCGCTCGCTGCCCCTCAGCCATCATGAGAACATGTGGACAACTGTCAACCTGGCAATGCATGACAAACCAATGCAAACCCCGGAGAAGACGATGCCCCTCCTGCAGTCCCTTATCGATGAAGCACAAAGACTTCCCACAATCCCGATGGACACTGTGAAACGTCATGCCTCCAGCCTCCAGGCCATGACTCAGGATGTGGATGACGCCCTTTGCGCCATGACAGAGATCGGATCTCTCATCGGCTACAACCCATTAGGTATGATGACGGAGAATCACCGTCATCACGGACTCTTTATGGCCACTGTTTTTCGCTTTGGTCTCTACGAGCTCCTGGCACGAACCATACCCTGGGTATACCGTGCTTACGGCAACCACAATTTTACGTATGACTATTTTCCGGTTGAACTCAAAGCCTGGAAGCACTCTGTCCTCTCCCACCTGGGAGAAACGGATGGTGCCCCCATACAGACTGTTTACGACTGGATGCTCTCCAATCATGAACACATGATTGCCTTAGCAACGTCGGACACCCGTCTATCACCTCCCATCCCGATCGCCTTGATCCAAGCCAAAGAACACTATTTGGAAGCACTTTTAAAAGGTAACTCAAGCCGCTGCTTAGACATAGCGAAGCAAAACGTTCTCACCAAAGACGACCTGGAGAACTTCTATATTCATGTCCTGCAACCAAGCATGTATGAAATCGGTGTTCTTTGGGAGAAAGGGATCATAACAGTGGCAGCGGAACACCTTGCGACCTCCATCACTGGCAGAGTCATCTCCACCGTCTATTCATCCCTCAGCATGCCGCCTGCAAGGCGTGGAAAAGCGGTGATCACGTCTGCCCCAAATGAACGGCACGAAATGGGTGCCTGGATGGTCTCGGACCTGCTTGAAGTGAAAGGGTGGCATGTGACTTACTTAGGGGCTGGCACCCCATTGCCGGACCTCTTGCAATGCCTGAAGGAGAAGACACCCGACCTTCTTATGATTTCAGTCACCATGCCTTTTCATATTTACCATGTTGAGCAGATCATCTCAGAAGTCCAAAAAGACCCAACACTCCAGCACATCAAAACCATGGTGGGCGGCTACGCTTTGAAACAATCACCCAACACGTGGAAAGCTACGGGGGCCGACGGGTGGGCTTCATCCGCGGATGAGGCCGTGCAACTTGCAGAGCAATGGTTTTCTCCTGGTGAATCAAGATGATAGACCTCCAGACAAATTCCGAGTTCACCCCCTTCATCAAGGATTACCTGGAATGCGAGACGGGCACAGCCATCCTTGTGCTTGCAAAAGACCTCACCATTGAACGAGCCAACAAAGGATTCCGTCGGCACCTCAACATGCTTGACGCTCATATCATCGGCGCACCCATTCACTCCTTTCTCCTTGTGGAGAGCCAGGCGCTGTTCGACACGCTCTCCCAAGGCGAACACCGCTCCTTTTCATTGAGTTTTGCGCCTGAGCAGGGCGTTGTGACGGTTCTCCATGCCCATATCTACGCCACCGTAAACCACTTCATCATCTTTGGAGAACACCCCGTTGACACCCACCATGAACTCATTGACAAGATGAGCCAACTCAACAGTGAACTTGTAAACGCCATGCGAGAACTCCGGCGAAAGCAAAATGAACTTGACCATGCACAAGCCGAGGTCAACACCCTCAGTGGCTTGCTGCCCATCTGCTCCAACTGCATGAAAATCCGAGATGACAAAGGGTACTGGAATCGAATTGAAACGTATATCAGCCAGAATTCCAAAGCCCGGTTCACCCACGGCGTATGCCCGGTGTGTATCGAAAAACTGTATCCCGGCCTGGACTTGGATGAACCACTGGAATAGATGAGCCCTGTGTGCCAACATGAAATAATCCTGACAAGTGCATATGGGGCTACAAGGCTCGAAAACAACCGATTTTCTACGCTATCCCCCCCCCTTTAATCGTTCACGCACGTTACCTCCAGATCAAACAGATCGGCATGACTGGGATACCCGTGCCCCCCACCCCTACGCAGCTGCCCTGCTCGACGCCAAAGACGTCCATGGACAGAACCCCCTCCACGTGGTATCACTTTTTCCTTTCCGTCTTTTACGTAAACGTAAAGGTCACCCTTGAATCACAGGAATCCCCATGCCATCTCGATCTGAATCCATCACCGGCCTCCTGGTCGCCATGCAGGCCTTTCTCATCTGGGGACTCTCTCCCCTTTACTGGAAACACCTCTCCCATGTTCCGGCTTTCGAAACCCTCATGCACCGCGTGGTGTGGTCCCTTGTCTTCCTTTTCCCCATTCTTGTGTTCCAGAAAAAGACACGGTCCTTTATAAAGGCTGTCGCGACCCTTCGCACCCTGGCCGTACTTACCCTGACCACCTGCCTCGTGGGAACCAACTGGTTTATCTTTATCTGGTCCATCAACCATGGGCATGTGCTGCAAACCAGCCTGGGCTACTACATCAACCCCCTGGTCACCGTGTTTCTCGGAATGATATTCTTAAAAGAACGGCTCAGCCCGAAACAAAAGGTTGCCGTTCTTTTGGCAGGCATCGGCGTCACCTGGCTCACCATCGACTACGGCATGCTGCCCTGGGTCTCCCTGGCCCTGGCATTTACCTTTGCGTTTTACAGCCTGATCCGAAAAGTGGTCGATGTGGGCCCCCTGGTGGGCCTGACCGTGGAGACACTTCTCATGACCATTCCTGCCGCCGCCTACCTGGGATCCCTGGGCGCAAAGGGTCAGGGAGCGTTTCTCCACCTGGGCGCCTCCACCGATCTGCTCCTTATCGGAACAGCCTTGGTGACTGCCCTGCCCCTTCTCCTCTTTAATCTGGGAGCCAAGGCCCTGACCCTTTCCACTATTGGCTTCATCCAGTACGTCGCCCCCACATGCACCTTTCTTCTGGCGGTTTTCTATTTTAACGAGCCCCTGGATCCGTCCCTGGTGCGCACCTTTGTTCTCATCTGGAGCGCCCTGGCCCTGGTGACCTGGGACTCCATCACCACCTACCGGTCCCACGAAAAAACCCCCTCCGGTGAGAAGCAGCCATAGTATGCAGCCTCCCCCTCCTGCGGCCCTACCGGGACCAAACTTTTGCTGATTTTTACAAACAGGTCTTAATACATAGTTCCGGGTTAATCCTGAATCAAAGAAGGCGGATGTGATTTGACCCGAGGAACGAGGGGCAAAGCGCATCCGCAACCTGCTTTGAAGATGGCACACCTTGC
>Ga0070728_10003688_pt1 | contig 16611 bp, 15 predicted proteins | sample tdDd471_FD_66723 | JGI IMG/M metagenome (GOLD analysis project Ga0070728, IMG submission 66723) | Marine sediment microbial communities from the Atlantic coast under amendment with organic carbon and nitrate - tdDd47.1 | ecosystem: Environmental > Aquatic > Marine > Coastal > Sediment | place... | reverse complement strand
AACTACATCTTATGTTTGGTGTTATTGCAATTTTTGCTGATCAATTAACAAAAATCAATGCTTCTTGAATATTACTTTTGCAAGAGGCTCGTAATGTTAAAATTATAACGGATTCCAAATATGTTGTAGATGCTATCAACAAAGGCTGGCTTTATAACTGGCAAGCAAGAGACTGGAAAAAATCCGACAAAAAAAGGGTCTTAAATGTCGATTTGTGGAAAGAGTTGCTTCCCTTATTAGAATTTCATAACGTTGATTTTCAATGGGTGCGGGGACACAACGGTCATGCAATGAACGAGAAGTGCGATGCTTTGGCGAAAAGTGCCGCTCAAGGACCTTTTCTTTGGTCTTGCCACAATAAAATGGAATTTTAGTTAAGCCACTTTTCTTTGTTCCCACCATACAGATTCATAATCAGCAGGGGATTTGTAACCGTTCGTTGAATGTTTCCGTTGACGATTGTAATAAATTTCTATGTACTGAAAAATAATCCGCTCTGCCTCCGCTTTGGTTTTAAACTGACAATGATGAATCAGTTGGGTCTTAATCGTATGAAAGAAAGATTCAGCGACTGCATTGACGCTCCTATGTCAATTGAATAAGACCGTTTCTTTTCAGCTCGCGTTTAAAATCAGCACTTGCATACTGAATGCCGCGATCACTGTGGACAAGCAGGCCTTCGCCTGGCCAGCGGTTAATAATTGACTTCTTCAGAGCCCTTATTGCTGAATGTCGCTCAAGTGATGGACTGAGATCCCAGCCAACCACAATCCTGGAGAACAGGTCTATGAATACTGTGAGATAGTGCCATTTTTTCCCAATTTTCAGGTACGTTATATCAGTTACCCAGGCTTGATCTGGTGCTAGTGTTTTGAAATTCTGATTGAGCAGGTTGGGCGCGACTGGCTCATTGTGTTTGGAATCAGTTGTTACAACAAACTTCTTTACCGTTTTGCAGCGGAGTCCCATCTCCTTCATGAGCCGTGCAACCCGCTGCCTGCTAACATTAGAATACTCAGGAAAGTCACGTAAATCTGCAGTAATCAGAGGACTGCCAGCCATGCCCTTATGATTTGCAAATAGGTCCTTTATGATATTCTGGAGAAGTTGTTTTTCTGTCTTTCTTTTCGATATTGGCTTTCTTAACCAAAAATAATACCCGCTCTGCGAAACACCCATAACCGGACACATCTTCTTCACCGTAAATTCAGAGCGATTTCCTTCTATGAACTTGTATTTCATTTCGGTGCTTTGCTGAAGATGGCCATGGCCTTTTTTAGAATATCTCTTTCCATCCTGGTGTCTTGCAGTTCTTTTTCAAGTTCGCGAATCCTTCTTTCTTGTTCGGTTAGTGATTCTCTGCCATGCCCAGGAAAAGCCAAATTCTCATGAGATCTATATTCTCTTCTCCACCAATAGAGAAGATCTTTTGATATACCCAAATTCTCAGCTACTTCAGTTACTGTTCTGTCTTCCTCTTCAGAGAGAAGAACAGCATTCCTCTTAAAGTCTGGATCGTATTTTCTCCGTTGATGAACACTCATAGTTTTCCTCCTGTTATCTTAATAACAGTAGCTTAACTGCGTGTCCATTCCTTTGTAGCAGGATCAATTGGCATCACGATATAAATGGCATCTAAGATAAAAGCTTATCCATGAAAAGTTACAGGGGCAAGCGATATCACGATGGCAGAGGCTGGTGTTGGCAATATTAACCATTTAAGAAATTCTGCAAATTTACATAATTCCTATTAAGTTCATAAATACTCCTGCCTAAAAATCTTCTCCGAAAGGGAGCAGTAAGGTAAATATATAATTTAAATGAAAATACAGTGTTGTTACGTATACAAACAGAATATCTTTGTCACCACGCAACTCGATTTGCTACCGTGAACGACAGCTTCCTCCAATCTCAAACGTCCACAGAGCAATATGAGAGATTGACCGAGGCTTATAAGTTCAGATACCTCCTATTGATCTTGAGCGAATGGTCCATCTTAATCCGTAATGTGATTGCCATACCGCTCTGAAACCCTTATTTGTTAATTGTTATCAAGTGACAACACCCTATTTAATAAGGCGAATGAGTATAATTGTTCCAATTTTCCAAAGAATCAGACTGAAAAACTATGAAATTTCAAAGAGTATGTGCATGGTGCAAAAAAGATATCGGAACAAAGGAAGGGTGTGCGTCAGAAAGAACAATAACACACGGCATATGCTCTTTATGTCTGATAAAAGTTACCACAGGAATTCGGACTCGGTCGGCTTCTCAAATATTGAATTACGTCCAAGAACCTGTCTTTCTGATTGACGCTGATGGGATTGTTATTGCCTCAAATGAGAGCGGGTTGATTTCGGTTGGAAAGGAAATAGAACAAATTGAATATAAATTGGGGGGGGATGTATTTGAATGTACTTATGCTCTTGAAGATGGTGGGTGCGGCAACTCTGTGCATTGTAAAACCTGTGCTATAAGAAACATCGTGATGGATACTCTATCCACTAACCGAGGATATAAAAACATTCCGGCCTATCAGAGCATCAATACAAGTGATGGGCCAGAAATAATGAGATTCTTAATATCAACTGAGAAGGTAGGAGAACAGATACTTCTAAGAATCGACGAAATGTGTAAACTGATTACATGACCTTGATGCTGATACATGCAACTACCAGAAATAAAATGTTATTTTTCATTTCCAGGAACCATTGGTACTCATTTTTTTATCTAAGAGTGTAAGGAATGGTGCTTGACTTTTTTGACATTCTAAATGTGTTAAACTTGTACCAACAACGAAATGCACCTGAGGAACTAGTGATTTCCAAGTTATTAATTGAAAATAAAATATGACAAATGGGTGTAGAACTATTAAAGATCCTGAATTGTATAGCCCCTATCGAGTTTGACTGGCTAGTCCAATAAAGGGTACTAACAGAACAGCTTGTTGTTGGAGTACTGTCTAATAGCATTGGCGTATCATGACAAAAGAAGAAATCTACGAAGGGTACTGGAAGCAACTTGTGGGGCTTAAAAGGCAGTTCAGTGGTCGCAATCTCGAAAAAGACACAGCGTTTCTCAATCTTAGGAAACAGATTGAACAAGAGCGTGATAATCTATTGAAAAAGCATGGCTACGAGCCTTTTCGTTAAACCGTTTTTAGGCACTCGTTTACCGGATGAACCAAAAATGTGCACTAGTTTGAAATCGTCTCCCATAAAAGCAATCTCTTTTGATTAATTTCGATTCTGACATTCTTGAGGGCCTGGAAGTATACTGTAAATTTATTATAATCAGGGATGTATTTTTCAACATGAGCCTGTTACCGGGTCAGCGCTACCTTCTGTTCTCAGGATATCAGCAGGCATGTTTGGCTTTTTGTCGATAAATCTACAGGTGGTTGCCTATGGAAAGTATATATATCGCGGCTTGTAGATCAGGACTGTTGAATCGGAGGATTAACAAGAGCAGGCGGCTGTTGAAAGAATGCACCATGTGTCCACGACTTTGCCAAGTCGATCGTTTAGGCGGGGAGGTCGGGTTGTGTCGCACTGGAGCCAGTGCACTGGTTGCCAGTTATGGACCGCATTTCGGCGAAGAGGCTGTGTTGGTTGGGGATCACGGTTCCGGTACTATTTTCTTTTGCGGCTGCAGTTTACTTTGCGCATTTTGTCAGAACTACGATATCAGTCACCCTGAAAAGTATAGCTGCGCATCGGTCGAAGACCTGCAGTTGGCAGAGGTGATGGTAGAGTTGCAGGAGCAGGGCTGCCATAACATAAACCTGGTCACACCAAGTCATGTGATTCCGCAGATTCTAGCTGCACTTCCACATGCCATTGACCGTGGCCTCACTGTGCCTCTGGTCTATAACAGCAGTGGCTATGACAGTGTGACCTCACTTCAATTACTCGAAGGTATCGTTGATATATATATGCCGGACTTTAAGTTCTGGTTCACTGATTCCGCCAGAAAATACGCAGGAGCAGCGGATTATCCGGAAACTGCCCGAATGGCACTGTGGGAAATGCAGCGGCAGGTTGGTGATCTGCAGGTTAATGCTAAAGGGTATGCTTATCGAGGATTGTTAGTCCGACACCTGTTGATGCCTGGTGGTGCCGATGAGACAGACGCTATCCTTCATTTCCTGGCAAAAGAAATATCACCTGATTGTTATGTCAATATCATGGATCAGTATCACCCAGCCGGCAGAGTTGATGATTTTGCAGAACTTGGGCTGACAGTTTCTCCTAAAGAGTACCGTCAGGCTGTCCAGCGGGCTAAGAAATATGGACTGACCAGGCTTGATAGCGATAATTTCGCTCGTTTTGTCAAACAGTTTTGGAATACCTGAAGGTAGTGTTTCAGCTCTAAACATTTTAAGGCGATTACTCAGAGTTTGCGCGCTCTGCCATACGCCCCTTTATAACAACTGCGGTTATGTCGTCCTCCACCGGGCATCCCTCACGAAATGCAGTCAGAGAGTTCAGCAACTTTTCCAGGATCTGCTGAGCACTATGGTGAGCATGGGATCGGATTATTTCCCGAACTCGCTCCTTGCCGAAAAGACCTTTCTTTGCGGAGCGAGTCTCCCAAATGCCGTCTGTACCCAGGAGCAGCACCAACCCTTCTGTCATTTGCTCGATGCCACTTGAATAATTTGCATCAGCAATGATTCCAAGAGAAGGTCCACCTTCTCTCAACTCTCGAAAAGAATCTGTTTTGGGATTGTACAGTAGGGCAGGGTCGTGGCCGGCGCGGACCCAGGTCATCTTGCTTGTGGCGACATCGTATCCGAGAAAGAATAAAGTCACGAAGTTGCCTGACTCTCCAACGTCTCTGGATAAAAGCCGATTGACATCCTGAATAATTTCACAATAGCTGCCGCCAAGCTCACAGCGGGTTCGTATCATTGCACGCACACTGGTCATGAGTAAGGCCGACGAAATACCATGGCCCACTACATCGCCTACAACAAAATCCACTCCAGACTCATCCTGCCCGCGACTTATAAAGTCGTAATAGTCTCCCCCGGTTTCATCACACGGTATACTTACCCCGGCTATATCAAGTCCAGGTACACAGGGAGGATAATCGGGCAGCAGGCTTTTTTGAACCGCACCAGCGAGATCCAGGCTCTTTCGTAGACGCTCCTTTTCCCTGAGTCCACCAGCCATCCGATTGATGGAGTCGCAAGTATAGCCAATTTCGTCAGTCGAATGTACAGGGATCCAGGTATCGAGTTTACCCTCCTGGATATCATGCAGAGCTGCGACAATAACGCGAAAAGGATGAGCCAGAGTAAGGCTTACCAGAAGAACCAGCATCAGACCGGTTCCAATAAAGAGGAGGGCGTTAGTGGTCAAGGCTGAACTGAAGAGATTGACTACCTCCAGCGAGTTCAACTGAGTTGTAGCAAGCACCCGGTGCATTCCCCTGGCCACTAGAAGAGTTACGATACAAGGTACAAAACCGGTAATGATAAATAGCGTTATGAGACGGGTTATAATAAGTGTTCGGGGGACACCCGAGATAGAAAACACTCCACCCTTTGGAAAAAATCTCACCATAAAATATCTCTGTAAAATTGCCTCCACCAGGAAAAAAGCGAGGCTGCAGGTGATGATTCCAATAATAAGACATTGTGCAGCCATTCGACCCACCAGAAATGCCGGAGCACCATCATGGCTTAGAATCATAGGGAAAACTATCGCTGCTGTAAGCCAGGAAAGAAGGTTAATCCCCATATAAAAGTAGGGTACTATCAAAAGTCGTTTCCTTGCCTTTGCTATTAGTAAGGGTGGGGCCTCCGTCACTTCCTTATAGCTAAAACATTGCCGGATCGGTTTTTCAAAGAGCAATGCTACAACGATACAGAGAGAAAACACAACCGGGTCAAAAATCGTGCTGACCAAATCAGTACCCTCCCTAAATTCGGGTAACAACCGCTCCGTGATATCACCCTGAACCAGTCTAATCATGAACACTCCAAGGAAATTGCCAAATAAATTGGCCAAAAGCGGCAGATTCTTTTCTATCTGTGTCTTCATTTGGACGATTACCAGGTAAAGTTCAACGAGTGTCTGAAACAACAACCCTTTTGTTTCAGCATTTGAATTACCTCGATGGTGCTATCTAATTTGATGTTACTGACAGAGATTCTTCGCTGTATCTTATATGTTTAATTCAGAACACTGCGGTCCAAAGCCGGACGGGATTGGCAATTGTGTTTGTTACTCTTTTTGCTTGATCATGTTTAACGGCTTAAAGCTTGGTTCGTAATATATATTTTTACCTTTTACACTACCTTCACCTGTCTGAAAAATAGCTTGTTTCGGACAATAATTTACACAACGCATGCATTGTTCACAGGTTTTTAACCATTTAGGTTTATTATCTACAATTTGTATACTGCCGGTCGGGCATATTTGCGAACACAATTTGCATGAATCGCATGTTTCATCCGTTCTGAAATTCCGCCATAGATTACTGACACCTAACCATTTGAATGAATAATAATCTTTGTAGAAAACAATTTTGCTATATCCGGGTGGATAAGAAAAATTATGGTACGAGGCATTCCCTTTTAAAATGTCTTTTGTAATTTCTTTTGCCTTGTTTACTCCCTTGTCGATTATTAATTCTGCTTCTTTTTTAGGTGGCGGGTTCATTGCTACTGTCCAGTTTGCAGGCATTCGAACAACAGTACTGTATATAATTTCAAGTCCCTTTTTGCTTAAAATATTGGTAGTTTCTTGAATGGAAAAACCAGACTCTTCTTTTTCGCCAGCAGTAATCAATATAAATGTTTTATTCTGATTTAAAAATTTAGGTAAATTATTTAAATACTTCCTGCAAATTCGTGGTATTCCAAATGCATAAACTGGAAAACAAAATCCAATAAAGTCGGCATCTCCGTTAATTTCAGATTTATCTGTGATAGAAGAAAGGGTGGCGATGCAGCCGTTTTGAATAAAAATTTCTTTGCATGTATCTAAAATTTTATATGAGTTGCCGGTTCCTGAAAAATATTTTAGATCCACATTCATAATGAACTCTTCTTTGTCCTAAAGCCCCGACCATTTCAATAGAATAGAAAGCTATTATTTGGTTATGACTCTTAATCCCTTGGGGCATTCATTGTTAACGTCAGAAACTTAGATAGTGGTTAGCGTTCTTCGTTCAATTTGATGATTGGAGTAGCCTGTGGGCCTTTAGGAATGTGCTTTTTCTATTGACTGTTAAGTCCCCAGTCATAGGGGATGAAGTCAATAGTATAGTTTGCTCTTACCCTCTCAAGTGCCACTTGCTGGTTTTTGCTCAAATACAGCTCAATATAGTCGAGCAGTGATGGTGTGCTAAGTGGGTAACGCTCTTGGTACCATTTAGTAAAGTCTTCTTTATACCATTTGAAAATTGAAGAGAGAAAGATCGCTTTCTTGTCGTGATCAATATAAAAATTACGCTGTTCTGCTAGGAATTTCCTGGTTTCAAAATCCAGTTGACTGTCCAAATCGGCTCCTGTGAAAGGGGTGCGGGGGAGGTGTGGACATCCTATGGAGGCACAGTTTAGTGCAAAGTGAATCCGTGGTTCATCGTACCTCTTTCGAATTACTTCGTTCTCTAGATAGTAGAGGCTGGTAGTTGCTCCTCCAAAGGTGAGGCGTTGAAAATAAAAAAATCCTGCATTATCAGGGAAGAAAAAGAGGAGGACGGGATTTTTCACTTCAAGTACAGACTTAATCGGATAGTAGGTGATAACAGTTTTTAAAGCTCCTGCATTATATGCGTTGATCCAGTAGGCAAGCTCGTAGGGTTTGCCAGGGAACAGTTCGGGGTTGGAATCGGGACTGTATCTGGTAATGGAGTCATAATATAGATCAAGATTATCAGGTTGCTGTTTAAGGCCAGCATAGTCGACCCTGCCCTGCTCGTCGACATAGGTGGTGAGTACGCCTTTGTAACTGTCATGGTTAAAACTGCTACTCACAGCTAGCGGCTCATCCACTGGTATTGGATTGATGGCTGTACATCCTGACAGGAAGTGCAGCAAGAGACTGAGACCAATTCCTACCTTTGCATACAGGAGATTGCTAATCAAGATATATCGTCCTTTTTGATATTTTCATTATCTCTTTCATCGTTAAACCTGTACAGATTATTGTAGGCGCAAAAGGAAAAAATGCCCTTTTCACTGGTTATAGCATAGCAACAGTTCGCTATCCGCTCCGGATCCAATGCAGTCTTTTCCATAAAGGCTTTTGCGAAAATAAGGATGTGTTTACTTTTGAGCACGTTATATGGATTGTTTCCAAAGATGGGTGCCGCCTGTGCGATGAGTTTCCAAGCCTCCTTGCTGAGGAGATGGCGCCCAAAGAAGTGCCTCTTACCACCAAAGGTGGAGAGGATTTTTTCACGACTGTCTTTGCCTAAAAAGTGGAGAGCACCGTCTTTGTTGACATGTTTGAAAAGAGGTTCAAGAGCGTTATCCACGAGGAAGACCGGAGACATGGCGTTGCAGGAGTTGTGCCCTAAATGCTCAGAGATAAATGTGTCTGCTCCGATGGACGTCTGTTGTTCAATTAACGCCAGTAGATCATTAAGGTTATAGCCTTCGTACTGCTCTTCTATGTTAAAACGCCCGGTCAGCCGGGTTGCTGACTGGAAGTTTATTGCCCGTACCACAGTGATATTTTTAATGGCAAAATTAATGATGTCACCAATCTCGTGATCATTTACCCCTTTGGTTACGACGACGGCCAGGGTACAACAGAGCTCACTGGTGCCGATAACCTCAACAGCTTTGTGCCTTACGGCGGTCATATCCTGCCCCCTTATGGCAAGGGTAGTTTCAGGCTGTAAGCCATCAAATTGTAAGTATACGGCTGTAAGTCCTTCCTGCTTCAAGGTATCAAGATAGCCTGGTTCACTTGCTATCCGTATCCCATTAGAGATAACTTCAATGTTGCGGTAACCCATTTGCTTTGCGATGGCAATAATCTGGGGAAGATCGTCACGAAGAGTTGGCTCTCCACCGCTTATCTGCAGTGGAATGGGTGTTTCAGTAAGTTCTAAAAGCTGCTTAAGGGCCCTTGTGACTTCTGCAATGGGCTTGTCCTTAATGTTGGGGCTCGCATCGGAATAGCAGATAGGGCAGGCCATATTACATCTGTTTGTCACCTCGACCATGGCCATAAAGGGTTTCTTTTCTTTAGGTAAAAACTGGCCGAATAATTTGGGGCTTGTCTCTGGTAGGTTTTGCGTCATTTCAAGATCTGATGGCAATAGAGTGATAGAGTGTTATCCATACACAGGCTCATTTCACTATGCGTTATTTGTGACGAGGAGGTACTGAGCCTTTACGGTGATAAACAACTGCTTTTCTTATATCCTATTGCAGAAAGGATATTTGTCATCTGCGGAGGTAGAATAATGTCCACTTTGTGGAGCTCTCTATCAATTTTGACCAATTAATAAAATGAGATGATAAGATTGTGAGTGTATCTTTGTTTGCCTGGTCATTTTTCGGGCTAATATATTTTGAAACGACGGGTTAAAAGAAAAGACGTCAAATATTTGCTTGATTCGGGTGATATAACCAAGGCAATATGGATCATATTGCTCGATCAAGATATTGAGATGTATCCTGATTCTCTACAGTTCAGCCCATATCTGGACGATCGATCAATCTGTTACCCTGAAACAACATATACAGCAGGAAGGAAAGATTAGAAATATTTGAAAATTCTTACCTATTAGGTCACCAATTGTGGCAACCATATCCATAGCATGAGTTCTCAACTCTTCACATTTCTAGTGGGGATATTCTTCTTTTTTTAATGTGCACTTGTGTCTTCTATCGTTTTAGCCAAATCAGAAAAGTAGTTCGCCACTTTTTCATTTCTTTTAATTCGTTTCTGACTCACATTGGAAACCCCACCAAAAAGATCTTTTCCAACCTTCAAAATAGTATCAACCATTTGCGTAGAGGAGCTACGCAAATCTTAAATTCAGCGGAGCGCACACCACGCGCTTCCGCTGAAACGACTAGTTAGCAGCATTTTATTCTTTTACTTTATCCATAACTTCTTCAGCTTTCTTTTCAACTGTTTTGGAGGCTTTATCAATTTCTTTTCCTGCTTTTTCTGCACTACCTTCGTTTTCACAACCTGCTAGTAAGAAGGAAAGGAGTACGCTTAAAAATAATATAAAAATTCCTTTTTTCATTTCAATTCTCCTTTTTGAGTTTTTACCTACTTAATAGATAGTTCGACTGGAACTGCAATTACTCTACTGTTTTATAAATCGATACAAAAGTAACAGTATTTCGGCGCCACCAACAACTAACAAAATAATGCGCTGAATTACTGGCAGGGAAAAGAGAAAAATCGTGGCGAATTTTTGGTTCCGTGTTCATGGCTTGGTTAAACACTTTGCCTCAAATTTAATGAATATAGGTAGTCTGCTCCGTTGCATGGCTTCTCTGATTGTCTTAACCAACCAAAAGATTCATACAGATTTATAGCCGCAGTCAGATTCTTGTTTGTTGTCAATACGATCTGTTTGTATCCAGCTTCAATAGCTGCGGACAAAACCGTGTTAAGCAGTATTCGTCCAATACCTTGACTTTGATAATCACTTCTTACATAAAAACCAGTCACTTCTCCAGTAAAAAGAGTGCACCTCTTCAGGATGATAGCCCCTATCGGTCGATCACCATCCACGGCAACAAAATCTTTAGTAAGCATCTCATGTTTTGTTCCTAATGAGGCCAAAGCATAATCAATATTCTCAGGATCTGGCTGAATACCAAAGGATTTCATAATTTCGAATGCAAAAGCCGTCACCTCGCCATTATCTTCCGGCTTAGCTTCTCGAATTTGTATATTGCGCTTCATAGGTGTTTAATGTGTAGTTCACCGACGCGCAACAGCGCGTCCAGCGTAACGAAGTGAAGCGATGGTGATACGACTTGATACTATAAAAGGCCACCTCTTCCAGATAGTAAAATGGTTATTAAGCAGACAATCATTAAACCCCAAAAAGAGGAGGCCAGATAAAATTCTATACAAAACAACATGAGTATTACTGTGGAATAGATGTCCACACAAAGAAAATGTATGTGTGTATAATCAATCAACAAAATGAGATCGTTCTACACAAAAACATCAACACGAACCCTGACACATTTATGGGTATTATTCAACCCTTTAGAGGGTACTTGGTGGTTGGGGTAGAGAATATATTTACATGGTATTGGATTGCAGATCTCTGCAGAAAAGCAAGTGTCGATTTTGTCCTTGGCCATGCACTGTATATGAAAGCAATCCATGAGGTAAGGCAAAAAATGACAAGATTGACTCAAGAAAAATCGCGGCACTACTTCGAGGAGGAATGTTTCCCCGCGTATGAATATCCCAAGACAGTGAGACTTACCCGTGATCTTCTGCGCCGTAGGAATCACTTTATGAGAAAAAGGTCTGAATTGTTTGCTCACATTGTAAATACAGCATCTCAATACAACCTTGAAGAAGATATCGGAAAGATACGGAAGAAGAGACACAGGGAAGGGCTGGTACAAATATTTCATCATCCTGACGTGTAAAAATCAATATCTGACTCACATCCAGAAGGAGCTAAGAAGGGCTGTAACAAAAGCTTGTTTAACCAAACGCGTGACAGCACACACCTTCAGACACAGTTTCGCCAGCCATTTACTGCAGGCAAACTACGATATTCGCACGATCCATGAATTACTCGGGCATAGTGATGTGAGGACTACCATGATTTATACCCATACCGTTAAAAGCGTTACCTTGAAAGAGGCTAAAAGTCCGTTGGATTTTTGATTGTAACTTCCTCATTAAACTGATGCTGAAACACCAAGTATCTACTTGAGACATTCAGGTTGGGTTTAGGCCTGGTTTTCAAAACTTAAAATCTGCGATAGATTTCTATACTTAACTATTTTTTCCTATTTTTTTTATCCTTCACCCTGAATTGTTTTTAATTTCTGGCAAGCAATACCACTTAGTGGTATTGTATATGTTTTAGTTAACATTAACGTCAGTGGAAGTGATATTAATTTAACACAAGGGGGGATATATGAAAATCAGACGCCGGGATTTTTTAAAGTTATCCGCAATAGCTGGGGCTTCAGCTGCTTTGAGTGGATGTGGTGATACCAAAGAACCTAGTATGAATTCTCTCACCGCTGCTGGCAAGACGGAGGTCAAAATAGGAGAATTGCCTGGTGAATGGAAACCGTCAACTTGCCAGGGGTGTACCACCTGGTGCCCAGTTGAGATTTTTGTACAGGACGGCAGAGCCGTAAAGGTTCGGGGCAATCGCTACTCCAAACAGAACGAAGGGAGTGTCTGTCCGCGTGGTCACCTCTCATTGCAACAGCTTTATGATCCTGATCGGATCAAAGTCCCAATGAAACGCACCAATCCCAACAAAGGTCGTGGCGTAGACCCTAAGTTTGTACCAATCAGTTGGGATGAAGCTCTCAATACCATTGCCGACAAGATGATGGAACTGCGTTTGGCAGAAGAGCCGGAGAAATATTGTCTTATGAGGGGGCGCTATACTTACTTGAGGGATGTTATCTATGATGTAATGCCAAAAGTATTCGGATCTCCAAATAACATTTCTCACAGCTCAACATGTGCCGAAGCAGAGAAGTTTGGGGCATTTTACACCGAAGGGTTATGGGATTATAGAGACTATGACCTTGATAACACAAAGTATATTCTAATATGGGGTTGTGATCCTGTTGCCAGTAATAGAATGGTCCCTGCGGCCATCAAGCGACTAGGGGATGCTCTGGATCGCGCTACAGTTGCAGCAGTAGACCCGCGGCTGACGACCAGTGCAGCAAAGGCCAATGAGTGGTTGCCTTTGATGCCTGGCTCTGATGGTGCCCTGGCACTTGGAATTGCACACGCAATCCTGTCTGAAGGGCGTTGGTATAAAGACTTTGTCGGTGATTTTAAGGATGGAGTAAATCGCTTTATGCCAGGTATGAATGTGAGTGAAGCTGACTTTGAGGAAAAAGAGACCAATGGAGTGGTCAAATGGTGGAATATTGCTGTTAAAGATATGACCCCTGCAGAAGCCGCAAAATTAAGTGGTGTTGCAGAAGAACAAATTTATCGTGTTGCTCGTGGAATGGGGGCAGCTGCTCCTAATGTCTGTGTCTGGATGGGCCCTGGTGCTGCCATGCATGCGCGGGGTGGCTACTCGGCCATGGCTGTTCATGCTTTAGGCGGTTTAGTGGGTGGTATAGATAATGAAGGCGGGTCATTACAAACAGCTAAAATTCCGGTCAATAAATTGAATAAAGATATTCTTAAGAAACATCAGGATGATCTGGCGATAAAACATTCAAAACTGGAAAAAATAGATCAACGAGGACGCCTTGAATTGCCGGCAATCAGCAAAGGAAAATCAGGGGGAGGAGTATCTACCAATAATGCCGCCACCGGTATTCTTAATAAAGATCCGTATGATATCAAGGTACTGGTCGGTTACATGAATAATTTCGTTTTTTCCTGTAATGGTACCGACCGATGGGAAAAAGCACTTGCAAGCGTACCGTTCACAGTGCATTTGACAACTAATGTGTCTGAGTTCTCGATGTTTTCAGATATTCTCCTGCCATGCACTGTAAACAAATACGAGAGATATGGCTTTGTAAAAACCAAAGCTAACAGGTTTGCTACCTGCACACTGTTGCAGCCTGTAGTTGAGCCAGTTTGGGATGTTATTGTTGATGAGACAGAATTTCCATTTTTAATTGCCGAGAAGCTTAAAGAACGTGGTTTTCCAAATCTGTACGATTGTTTGGTAGAGATGTATTCAGACCCTGAAACTGGCCAAAAGCCAGCAAACAGCAAAGAGTTCACTGTCTTTGCGCTGAAGTATTATACCAAGCCACTGTGGGATGGCGAGATTGACACCCATGGCGACAAGATAAATGGCTGGGATGATATGTTGCAACGCGGCATGTGGAATTCGGAGGCGTATAAATATAGATCTCATTGGGGTGGCAAATTTAAGACAGTGAGTAAAAAGTTTGAGTTCTATAGTGAAACATTAAAGAAAGCTCTCAGTTCCCATGCAAAAAAGCACAACGTTTCAGTAGATACAGTGCTTGAAAAAGCCAACTATACAGCAAAAGGTGAGTTGGCCTTTGTGCCGCATTACGAACCACCACTTCGTCATGGCAGCAAGGAAGAGTATCCCTTAGTTTTTATTGATTATAAATCCAGACTCAACAGAGAAGGACGCAGTGCCAATTGCCCATGGTATTTTGAATTCAAACACGTCGATCCTGGTGATGTGGGGGGGCAGGATACTCTTCGGATCAATCCTGTGGACGCTATTAACCTGGGCATCAAAGATGGTGATAACGTACGTCTTTCGTCGGTTGCTGCGAGCGGTGAATGCGTTGCCCGCCTTTGGGAGGGGGTTCGTCCAGGAACAGTCAGTAAATCTTATGGCCAGGGACATTGGGCTTATGGAAAAACAGCGACTATTGATTTTAATAGAGCTGTGCCACGAGGTGTGAATAACAACTCCATTATTCCATGGGAATTGGAACGGCTATCCGGATCAAACGCACGAAATGGTGGACATGCAGCAGTGCGTGTCGAGAAGATATAGCTAAAGGGAGGACAAGATAATGACACAGTATGCAATGGTAATAGATTTACGTAAGTGTGTTGGTTGTGGTGCCTGTGCTCTTGCTTGTAAAACAGAGAACAATACTTCCTTGAGGAAAAACGGCCAAACCCATAATTGGGCGGATTTTGTTCATGAAACATCAGGAAGATTCCCGAACACCATGTACAGGACACTGCCGGTTCTTTGCAATCACTGCAGTGATGCGCCGTGTGTTGAAGCATGTCCGGTTGAGCCAAAGGCCATGTTCAAGACACCGGATGGGATCACGATGCATAATGACGAGCGTTGTATCGGCTGTCGCGCTTGTCAGGAAGCATGCCCTTACAGTATGGATGAAGTCCTAAAAGACGGCGCTTTCGGTGAATATAGTGTGATCAGTTACAATGAGGAAGGGGAACCAACTCAACCTTTTTATACTTCAACTATAGAGCTGATTAAAGACTGTACCTCCACCGGGGCAGAACAGGCGAAACTGGCGGGTGCAACTCCACCCCATGAAACCAAATATTTACACCCGGATTATAAAGCTGTCCGGAGGGATAATATCGTTGAGAAGTGTATTTTTTGTGACCATAGGCTGAAGGTGGACAAGCAACCGTATTGTGTGGATTCCTGCCCCTCAAGTGCCAGGATTGTCGGTGATATTCATGATCCTGAAAGTGAAGTGTATAAACTGCTGATGAAGCATCAGGCGTATGTTTTGAAACTGGAAGAAGGGACTTCACCAAATGTCTATTATATTCGAGAGTATTCCGCTCGATAAAGGGTAATGTCAAAAGCTCATGTGTGCTTTCCGCTTAAGGGGGGCACGCATGTTTTTTCTTCTTGGTAATAGAAATTTATGAAAGAAATTAATAAAACAATACAGCGTGGTGATTGTTTCAAGCTCTTGGCTGCATGTTTCTATGAGCCGGATAGGGCACTTTTTTTGGAAGAGCAGGTTGGCAAAAATATTTGCCTGCTGTTTGAAAATCTCGTCCCCGAGGGTGTCAGGCCAGCCATACAAATGCAGGGAATAATCGAAAAGCTAACTCAGGAACAGATGAGCATTGACCATGCGGCCCTTTTTGTCGGTCCGTTTGAGTTGATAGCACCTCCTTATGGGTCTGTTTATATCGAAAAGAAACGAACAGTGATGGGGGAAACAAGTGTAATTGCCAAACGTTACTACCAGGAGGCAGAGCTGTCTGTCGATATAAAAGAACCGCCTGATCATATCGTCATTGAACTTGAGTTTATGTATTACCTGTGCAGCAAGGAAGCAAGCGCTGCACAAAATGGTCAACAGGCTGAAAGCAACCATTTCAGAGAACAACAGGTGCGTTTTTTTCACCAGGCTATAAAACCGTGGGTCGGTGATTTTTGTGCAGCAATTCAGGCGGGAACAGAGAATGCTTTTTATAAATCGCTGGCAGAGTGTCTCGATAGTTTTCTGAGTTCCTGTGAAAATATTTATAGTACTGCTCAACCAACAATCGCAGCATGATGCGAGAATGATATGTCATCGCTCGCATCGTTTGCAAAATTATTTTCTGTTGAAACGTCTTCTGGAGCAGTCCTTTTAGCCGAGAGATGCCTCAGAAGACGCCTCAATACCAATCAATGTACAAGGTGTTTGGATATTTGCCCGTCTGGCGCATTGAGCTTACATGGTCGGGAGATCACTCTCAACGAGAATGAATGCAGCAGTTGTATGGCCTGTATACCCGCCTGTCCCCAAGATGCGCTGGTAAGTAATTATGATTTTGATGAATTACTCACCACTTTTGAGCAAGGTAGGGATCTCATAGTTTCATGCGTTCACCAAAGACAGCATGATCCCAACGAGGTTGTCGTCCCCTGCATAGGTATTTTCTCAAGACAATTACTGGCGTCAATCATCGTCAAGGATAGTGGATCAGTGCGGTTTAATGTGGCTGG
>Ga0070728_10003687_pt1 | contig 16612 bp, 14 predicted proteins | sample tdDd471_FD_66723 | JGI IMG/M metagenome (GOLD analysis project Ga0070728, IMG submission 66723) | Marine sediment microbial communities from the Atlantic coast under amendment with organic carbon and nitrate - tdDd47.1 | ecosystem: Environmental > Aquatic > Marine > Coastal > Sediment | place... | reverse complement strand
GGCTGCGCCACGACCTTGAAGAGGTGCAGACGCTGCGGCTGCTCCAGCAAAGTGCCGCGGAAACGCTGGAAGAGGGGCTGGCCGGGGTGCAGGAGGCGCGCAGCGCGCTGAGCCTGGCCCTTGCCGACCGGACCGACCTGCCGCGCCGCTTTGTCGAGGACCCGGTGCGCACCGCGATCCTGATCTCCTCGACCGAGACGCTTGACGGCTTCGCCAGCGGGCTGTCGCAGATCGTCGCCGGCGACATCGCTGAGAGCCGCGCCGACATCGGCGCGCTCAAGGGACAGATCCCGCTGCCGGTGCAGGGCCTGGTCCTGCACCGCGCCGGAGAGGCAGACGCGGCCGGGGTGACGCGCGCCGGGCTGGTGGTGGCGGCCCGCCCGCGGGCGCTGGTCACCTCGCCGACGCCGGCAACGATTCGCTATCGCGGGCCGCTGCTGGATCTGGGAAACGTGATGATCCTGGAACCACAACCCGATACGCTTTTCGTGCTGTCCGGCCTGGCCGAGGTTTACGGCGAGGCGGGGCAGGTGATCCCGGCGGGCACGCCGGTGGGGCTGATGGGCGGCGCGGTCCCCGAAATCGGGGCGATTCTGTCACTAAGCGGTGATGGCACTGGAACTGAGCGTTCGGAAACGCTCTATATAGAAGTCAGACAAGGCGGCAGCCCGGTGGACCCGGAAACGTGGTTTCGAACCGATAAGGATGGGTAGACGAACATGAAGAAATTCCTGATGGCCGCGGTCGGCGGCACGGTCGCAGGCATCATTGCGACAACGCAGATTGCCGGGCCGTTGCTGGCGCAGGAGAGCGCGCGCAACACCAATGTCTACGAACAGCTCGACCTGTTCGGCGACATCTTCGAGCGCATCCGGTCGCAATATGTCGAGGAGGTCGACGAGGCCGAGCTGATCGAGGCGGCGATCAACGGTATGCTGTCCTCGCTCGATCCGCATTCCAGCTATCTCTCGCCCGAGGATGCCGCCGCGATGCGGGTGCAGACCCGGGGCGAATTCGGCGGTCTGGGCATCGAGGTCACGCAGGAAGAGGGCTTCGTCAAGGTGGTCTCGCCGATCGACGGAACCCCCGCCGACGAGGCCGGGATCGAGGCTGGCGATTTCATCACCCATGTGGACGGCGAAAGCGTTCTGGGCCTGACGCTGGATGCGGCGGTGGAGCTGATGCGCGGCCCGGTGGGCAGCGAGATCGTCATCACCGTGGTGCGCGAGGGCGAGGACGAACCCTTTGACGTGTCGATCATCCGCGACACCATCAAGCTGACGGCGGTGCGCGCCCGCACCGAGGGCGAAACCGTGGTGGTGCGCGTCACCACCTTCAACGACCAGACCACGCCGAACCTGGAGGCCGGGCTGGCCGAGCAGATCGAAGCGGCCGGCGGCATCGACAACGTCAACGGCATTGTCCTCGATCTGCGCAACAACCCCGGCGGGTTGCTGACCCAGGCGATCAAGGTGTCCGACGCCTTCCTGGAAAAAGGCGAGATCGTTTCGACCCGCGGCCGTGACCCGGCAGATGGCGAGCGGTTCAACGCCACCCCCGGCGACCTGGCACAGGGCAAGCCGATGGTGGTGCTGATCAACGGCGGCTCGGCCTCGGCCTCGGAGATCGTCGCGGGGGCCTTGCAGGATCACCGCCGCGCCATCGTCGTGGGCACCAAGAGCTTTGGCAAAGGCTCGGTGCAGACGGTGATGCCGTTGCGCGGCGACGGCGCGATGCGGCTGACCACGGCGCGCTATTACACCCCCTCGGGGCGCTCGATCCAGGCGCTGGGCGTGTCGCCGGACATCGTGGTGGCGCAGCCGCGCCGCCAGCCGGCCGTGGAGGAGGAAGAACCGAAACGGCCGCGGTCGCGTTCGGAGGCCGACCTGCGCGGGCGGTTGAACAACGACAGCCTGACCGAGGACGAGATCCGCCAGATCGAGGCGGACCGCGCCAAGGCCGAGACCGCCGCACGCCTGCGCGAGGAGGATTACCAGCTGGCCTATGCCATCGACATCCTCAAGGGGCTGGGGGCGCTGAGCACCAAGTAAGGCGCCAAGCGGACCGCGAGACCAGGGGGCCGCGCCACAGGGCGCGGCCCCTGCCATTCGGACCCGACGCCAGGCCGGGGCGGATTCTGACGGTTCGCATCGGCGCAGGCTCACGTCGATTTCCGCGAGAGCGTCAGGCCTCTGATGTTGGGGCGCCAGCCAAATCCGATCTTGCCCGGTTTTTCCGCAAGAAGCTTATTGCAGGCTCCGCGCATCATCATCCGGGCGGTGCACGACGATGTCGAACCGCTCATCGGGGGTAGGGGCCACGAAATGGTGGGATAGCTGATCGAATTGCGCGTCCGTCAGGCTGAACGGGTGCGTGCCGCTTGCGTTTCGCGCCCGCAACCTCGCCTTGCACAGCTCGTTCGGGATATCCAGGTAGTGAAGCTCGCAAGGCGCTTGCGCGCGTTCCGCAATGCCACGCATCCACGCCCGGGTCGCAATGGTGTTTGCCGGGAAATCGAGAACGACGGACATGCCCGAGCGGAGCAAAGCAACGACATGCGGCCCCATGATGCCGCGCAATCTGGCAGCGCACCGCGCGTAGTCCGAAACCGACGACATCTGATCGCCAAACAGCGTGCCGAGCCAGTCGTCCTCGGCGATGACAACCGTTCGCGCGGGCCGACCGAGTTGCGCGGCCATGGTTGATTTTCCCGATCCCGCCTTGCCGCAAACAAGGAGCAATTTTTGTGTGTCTTGCGTCATGAGAGACCCCTGTCACGTGCTTGGATCACGGCTGAATTCCTGATGCCGACACCCCGGCCCGGCGGACCGGGTCGCAAGCCCATGCCGCGGGATGTCCGGACGCCGGGTCTACATCGTCTCGATGCAATGCCGGCGAAAGGCGCGTTTGAGCATGTCCAGCTCGGCGCGGAGCAGTTCCACCTCGGCGCGCAGATCGTCCGAAATCGCCTCGCCCGCGATCAGTGCGAAATCCCCCAGCTTGGTGCCGCTGGCGCCATCCAGGATCAAAAAGCAATGCACGCCGTCGGCCACCGCCTCGTCCGGGATCGTCACCGTGAGGGTCCAGACGCCCGGCTCGCCGGCCTCGGACAGTTCGACCGCCTCGACCGGGTGATCGAGATAGGTGACGCGGATATCGGGCGGCGGCCCCCCGGCGGGCGCGCCGGTCAGCCGGCCCTCCCAGCGACGGTTGAGCAGGCGGATCTTGGTCAGGGTCAAATCGCTCATCTCGGGGTCTCCTAGAGCGCGGCGCGGCGCCGCCGGGACAGGGTCAGGTCGCGCAGGATCACCTGGTTCATTTGCGGCGCCTCGAAGATCAGGTCGAGCCAGATCTTTTCAACCCTTTTCTCGTTCAACCGCGAATAGGCGAGGTCGAATTCCACCGTGACCTGCGCTTCGTTGAGCGGCAGTTCCCGCACGATCTGTTCGGTGTTGGGGCCGTTGGCGATGTTCAGCCGGGCGAAGATTTCCAACGGTTTCTCGGTCTCGATGATCGTGTCCACGCGCAGGATGTGCTCGCGCGTCAGCCCGTGTCTAGCCGAATCCGGCAGGTCGATCACGATCGACAGGAAGGAGCCGTCGAATTTGAACACGTCCATCCGCAGACCATAGGCGGCAAGGTCCGCCTCGCGGGTGTTGCGCAGCTGGCGCAGGGTCAGCTCGGAGAAGTGGCAATCGTGAAACAACGTCACCTCGTTGCCCAGCTTCGATTTGCTGGGCGCCGAACTCAGGCCCGGCGTCGGAAGCGGCCCCCGCCAAAGCTCGGGGCGCCAGGACCAGTCGGTGCCATGCGGCTTGGGGAAATAGGAGGTTCCGATCTGCGGCAGGGCCAGCCGTCCATCGGCGACATGGATCAACTGGTCCAGATGGGTGCGCAACTGGCGCGCCTGGTTGCGCTCTACCCGGAGCAGGGACAAAGAGGTGTCGTCGGCGCGACTTGCCGCAAGTCGCCATTTGCGCAGCGCGCGCCTGTGTAACAGCCGATCCAACATACTGCCCATGTTCCGTTCCGTCCCGCGCCTCTCGGGCGAAATTGCCGTGATTGAGGTCAGTTTAGCGAAAGCCGGTCAGTCAAACAAACCGCCAATCAACTTCAGCGGTGAAAATCGTTTCTGTTCGGTGTCTTCCGGGCCGGGCTCGGCCACGGGCTGCACCGGGTCGCCGGTATCGGCCGGAGGCACGGCTTCCTTGACCGGGCGGGCGCTGGCCCGTCGGGTCCGGCTGGCCAGGTCCGCCAGGAGGTCGGCCCCCGCCGCAGGGGCCGCAGAGGCACTCTCCGGGGCATAAAGCGCAAGTGCGACCAACTGACCGTTGAGCGCGAAGGCACTGCGCCAGTGCTGCGGCGCGGCCCCTTCGACGGCGCCGCCATCCGCATCCAGACGCACCAGGGGCAGGTCGCCCGATTGGCCCGCCTCGATTACCCTCGCGGGCCGCACCGACCGCTGCAACTCTTCCAGACTTGGCGGCGGGCCCTCGTCCGCACGAGGGGCTGTGGTGACGGTCATCACCGCCAGTTGCCGGCCGGGAAAGACCCCGCGCAGCCCAAGCGTGTCGCAGCGCGCCAGAAGCACGAAATCCCCGCGCGGGCCGTGGCGCAGCGCCTGTTGGTCGATGCAATACCCCGGCGGCGCCGCCACCGTGACCGCGCCGCCGGCAAGCTCGGCGCGGTTGGCCGGATCGGCAGGGGCGCCGAACGGCAAGCCGCCGTCGCCGCACCCTGTCAGAGCTGCCAGAACCAGAGCCGCGAGGGACCCCTTAAAGGTCCATGTACTCATGCTTCTCGGCCTTGCCGCCGGGATGGGTCACCGCGCCCATATAGGTCGGGCCGACCAGCTTGGCGTATTTCCACAGCGCGCCCGAGGCATAGATGGTGTCGCGCGGCCCGCTCCACGCGGCCTTGCGCGCCGCCAGGTCCTCGTCGCTCAGATCGACGCTGATCTCGCCGGTGACGGCGTCGATGGTGATCACGTCGCCGTTTTTCAGCAGCGCGATCGGCCCGCCCTGCGCCGCCTCGGGGCCGACATGGCCGACGCAGAAACCACGGGTCGCGCCGGAGAACCGGCCGTCAGTGATCAGCGCCACCTTCTTGCCCATGCCCTGACCGGAGAGCGCGGCTGTGGTGGCCAGCATCTCGCGCATGCCGGGGCCGCCGGCGGGGCCCTCGTTGCGGATGACGATCACCTCGCCCTCCTGATAGCTGCGCTGCTTGACCGCCTCGAAGGCGTCCTCTTCGCATTCGAACACGCGCGCCGGGCCGACGAACCGCTGGTGCTGGCTGGGGATGCCGGCAACCTTGACGATGGCGCCTTCGGGCGCGAGGTTGCCCTTGAGCCCCACCACGCCGCCGGTCTTGGTCAGCGGGTTGTCGATGGGATAGATCACCTGACCGTCGGCCTCGCGTTCGATCAGGTCCAGTTCCTCGCCAATGGAGCGGCCGGTCGCGGTGACGCAATCCTCGTGGATCAGCCCGGCCTTGCGCAGCTCTTTCATCACCACCGGGATGCCGCCGGCATCGAAAAGATCCTTGGCGACATACTGGCCGCCCGGTTTCAGATCGACGAAATAGGGGGTGTCGCGGAAGATTTCGCAGACGTCATCGAGGAAAAAGTCGATCCCGGCCTCATGCGCGATGGCGGGCAGGTGCAGACCGGCGTTGGTCGAGCCGCCGGTGCAGGCCACCACGCGGGCGGCATTCTCCAGCGACTGGCGATTCACGATGTCGCGCGCGCGGATGTTCTTTTCCAGCAGCTTCATCACCGCGTGGCCCGAGGCCTCGCCATATTGGTCGCGGCTCTCATAGGGCGCCGGCATGCCCGAGGAATTCAACAATGCCAGGCCGATCGCCTCGGAGACGCAGGCCATGGTGTTGGCGGTGAACTGGCCGCCGCAGGCGCCGGAACTGGGGCAGGCGACGCGTTCCAGCATCTCCAGCGCCTTGTCCGACATGGTGCCATTCTGGTTGCGGCCCACGGCCTCGAACATGTCCTGCACGGTCAGGTCGCGGGTGCGGAAATCCTCGGGGATCTCCTCCAGGTTCGGCGCCTTGCCCGGCAGGATCGACCCGCCGTAGATGAACACCGAGGGCACGTTCAGCCGCACCATCGCCATCATCATCCCCGGCAGCGATTTGTCGCAGCCGGCCAGCCCGACCAGCGCGTCGTAGCAGTGGCCGCGCATGGTCAGCTCGACCGTATCGGCGATCGCCTCGCGCGAGGCCAGCGAACTGCGCATCCCTTCGTGCCCCATGGCGATGCCGTCGGTCACGGTGATGGTGGTGAACTCGCGCGGGCTGCCGTGGGCCTCTTTCACGCCGCCCTTGACCGCCTGCGCCTGACGGCTCAGCGCGATGTTGCACGGTGCCGCCTCGTTCCAGCAGGTGGCCACCCCGACCAGGGGCTGGTGAATCTCTTCGTCGGTCATGCCCATCGCGTAATAGTACGACCGGTGCGGCGCGCGCTCTGGCCCCTCGGTCACATGGCGGCTTGGCAGTTTTGACTTGTCGAAACGGCTGTTGAGCATGGCTGGCCTCCAAAAAAATGCTCCCTCGGCAATAGCCCCGCGCCCGGATCGAGACAAGGGACAACCGCCCGCCCGCGACTCCCTGTACGGGATGCCGGCTGGCTTGTAATCGCGTGGGGCAATGCTTACCGTCGGAATGCCCCTTGGCGCCGGAGCCTTTTCTGTTGCGGGGTGTTGGCAAGTCGGGCAAGGGCCAGGTGATGGAATCCACGCTGTTTGCGTTCATCTGGAAGCACTCCAAGCGTCAGCAACTCTGGCTGCTGGTTCTGACGCTGGTGTCCTTCCCGTTCCTCTATGCCTCGCTGGAACTGCCCAAGCGGATCATCAACGACGCCATCGGCGCCACGACCGAGCGGACCGAGATCCAGGGGATCGAGCTGACCCAGGTGCAGTTCCTCTTTGTGCTCTGCGTCGCCTTTCTGGTGACGGTGCTGATCGGCGGGTTGATGAAGATGCATATCAACACCCGCAAGGGGGTGCTGTCCGAGCGCATGCTTCGGCGGCTGCGCTATACGTTGATCAGCCGCATGCTGCGCTTTCCCAGGCCCTATTTCCGCACCACCAGCCAGGGCGAGCTGGTGGCGATGATAACATCCGAGGCCGAGCCGATGGGCGGGCTGATGGGCGATGCCGTGGCCCAGCCGGTGTTTCAGTTCGGCCAGATGATGACCATCGTGACCTTTTTGTTCATGCAAAGCCTGTGGTTCGGGCTGGCCTCGGTGGCGTTGATCCCGCTGCAGGCCTGGCTGATTCCGATGATCCAGCGCCAGATCAACCTGCTGAACAAGGACCGGATCGTCGAGTTGCGGCACCTGGCGACCGAGATCGGCGAAAGCGCCGCGGGCATCAGCGATCTGCGCATCAACGGCGGCTGGCGGTATCGGCAGGCGATGATCACGGATCGGCTGGGCAAGCTGTTCGAGGTCCGGTTCCGGATCTATCAGAAGAAATACTTCATGAAGTTCCTCAACAACATGATCGGGCATCTGACGCCCTTCATGTTCTATTCGGTCGGCGGCTACCTGGCGATCCGGGGGGACATCACCGTGGGGGCGCTGGTGGCGGCGCTGTCGGCCTACAAGGATCTGTCGAGCCCGTGGAAAGAGCTGTTGACCTATTACAACCAGATCCAGGACATGTCCCTGCGCTGGGACGTGGTGACCGAACGCTTTGCGCCGCGCGACATGATCCCGGAGGAGTTGTTCGACGGCGAACCGTCGAACATTCCGCACCTGTTCGGGGCGATCGAGCTGCGTGATGTCACCGTGCGCGACCAGGACGGCAATACCATCCTGGAGGATATCAACCTGACCATTCCACCCCGCAGCCGCGTCGCGATCCAGAGCGACAAGGCGAGCGAGCGCAGCGCGCTGGCCGAGCTTCTGGTGCGCGAGACGCTGCCGACGCGGGGCGACGTGGTGCTGTCGGGCTACCCTTTGGAGCAGTTGCACCAGTCGGTCATCGCGGCGCGCATCGGCTATGCCAATTCACGCCCCTACCTGTTCGACGGCACCCTGGGCGACAACCTGCTCATGCCGCTCAAGATGCGCCCGCGCGACACCGTACACCTCGCTGCGGCGCATGATGCGCATGCCCTGGAAGCCACGCGCGCGGGCAACAGCACCGATCCGTTGTTGGCCGATTGGGTCGATCCCGAGATCGCCGGTCTGTCCGACGGGGCAGAGGTGCGCGACTGGTGGTTCAAACTGATCGAGGCGATGGGGATCGACGAGCTGATGTTTCGCCGCACGCTGCGGTCGCGGTTCGTTCCCGCGCAGCACCCCGGCCTGGCGCGCGCGATCGTCGATCTGCGTCCGGAGATCCGGGAGAAGCTGCGCGAACGCGGGCTGGACGATGCCGTTTTCGGGTTCGACCCGGACCGGTTCAACCCGGCACTGCCGCTGGCGGGCAACCTGCTGTTCGCTACTCCGGCGCGCCAGATCCTGCCCGAGGCGCTGGCAGGAGAGAAACGGTTCATGCAGATGTTGCAGGATCAGGGCCTTGCCGATGATGCCATCGCCGTCTCCATGGGGGTGATCGACACGCTCAACCGGACCTTCGGCAAGGACGGAACCCAGCATCCGCTGTTTCTGCGCCTGGGACTGGACCAGGAGCTTTACCTGCGGGTGTCCGATATCGCGGCGCGGGCGGCGCGGCGCGGCGAGACATCTCTGTCGCAGGAAGATCGGGCGATGCTGCTGATCGTACCCTTCATGCTGACCGCCGAGCAGATCGGCCCGAATTTTCCCGAGGAATACAAGGAAAAGATCCTGTCGATCCGCCGCAGCCGGGGCGGGGAGTTGCGCCGGCGGCTGGCCGACCTGTTCGTGCCGGTCGATCCCGAGGCCTATGTGCCGCTCCTGACGGTGGTCGAGAACGCCATCTATGGCCGGGTCTCGATCATGGCCGGCGCCAAGGCCGAGGAGATCGAGAATGTCGTCGCCGAGGTGCTCGAGGCGCACGGGTTGCGTCACCGGGCGGCCGCGATCCTCTACGATCTGCGCGCCGGGCTCGGCGGCACCAACCTGCCCACCGTTTTCCAGGAGCGTGCAGGCTTCAGCCGGGCGGGCATCAAGCGCCCCGACATTCTGATCATGGACAACATCCTGGCCAGCCATGACGCGGAAAGCCGTTACAACACGCGCCATCGGCTGCGCGAACTCCTGCCCAACACCACCATGCTGTTTCTTGAGGACCGGTTCGACAACCCGGACGCCTATGACATGTATGTCGAGATCCGCGACGGAAGGATCGACGGCGGCGCGCTGCAACCGGCGCTCGGGGCGGAGGGGACCGACGACCTCGGCCGGAAACTTGCGACCCTGTCGCGCAATGAGTTGTTCGGGCGACTCAGCCTGCGCAACCGCCGTCTGCTGGCGTTCTCGGCACAATGGTACGAGGCGGCGCAAGGGCAGATCGTCTTCTCTCACGACCAGCCCGCCGACGCGGTCTACCTGTGCCTCGAAGGGCTGGCGGAACTGCGCTGGCAGGAGGGCGACCCCAAGGCGCCGCCGATTTCCTTCGTGCGGCCGGGGCGACTGATCGGCGACCTGGCCGTGATCACGCGCGACAAACGCTTTCTCGATCTTGTGGCGATAGAACCGACGCGGTTCCTGCGCATCGGTGCCGAGGAGTTCCGCGCGGTGATCGAGAACGACGCCTCTGTGGCGATGGCCCTGCTGGAGGCCGTGGCGGCACATCTGACCGGCGCCACCGAACTGCTGCATTCGGCCCAGATCAACCTTTCCGAGGTCGTGCGGGACAAGAACCTGCCGATCCCGCCCGAGTCGTTCAACGAGTATTTCGATGACTGACCGCCCCTATGCCGCGCATGAATGGCTGGTCGCCCCGGCCCGGCCGGGCAAGGCGCTCTGGCGCCTGCTGGCGGGGCTGGTGATGGTGGCCGTGATCACCTTTGGCCTGAACGCGGTGGTTCAGGCCGCGCTCCTTTCCGCCGGTCCGATCGGCTGGGCGGCGGACCTGGCGACGGGGCATCGGCCGGGCCCGATGCTGATCCTGCTGGCAAGCTTCGGCTTTGTCATCGTCGGCGTCTTTGCCGCGGCGCACCAGGTTCAGCGGCGCGCGCCGCTGGGGCTGATCGGCCCGCCGGGGCGCGCGGCGCTGCAGTTCTGGCGGGTGCTGCGCCTGCTGCTGCTGTTCGGGCTGGTGCTGGTCGCCCTGCCGCCCTACCACATGGGCGCGCCGCTTTTGCCCAATCTTCCGTTCGGGCGCTGGCTGATGTTGCTTCCGCTGGCGCTGATCGCGATCCTGATCCAGGTCAGCGCCGAGGAAATCCTGTTCCGCGGCTATCTCCAGCAGGCGCTGGCGGCGCGGTTCCGACATCCGGTGGTCTGGCTGATCCTGCCCTCTGCCCTGTTCGCGCTGGGCCACTTCGTACCGGCCGAGGCCGGGCCGAACGCCGGGATGATCGCGCTCTGGGCCGGGTGCTTCGGGGTCCTTATGGCCGATCTCACCGCCCGGGCGGGAACCCTTGGCCCGGCGGTCGCTGTGCATTTCTTCAACAATGTCGTGGCGCTGCTGATCTTTTCCGTCCCCGAGAGCCTGAATGGACTGGCGCTCTTCATTCTGCCGTTCTCCTCGGCCGATACCGGTCTGATGCGGGCCTGGCTGGCGGTGGACTTCGCGCTGATGCTGCTCACCTGGCTGGTCGCACGCATCGCCATCAGGCGTTGATTGCAATTGCCCGCGCCCCGGCTTATCTGACGCAGCGTGCACGCACCCGCGAGAGGCCCCGACATGAACTGGATCACCAATTACGTCCGCCCCCGGATCAACTCGATCTTCTCGCGCCGGGATGTGCCCGAGAACCTCTGGCAGAAATGCGACGAGTGCGGAACCATGCTGTTCCACCGCGAGCTCAGCGACAACCTGAACGTCTGCACCAATTGCGGGCATCACATGGCGATCAGCCCGCGGTCGCGGTTCGAGGCGCTGTTTGACGGTGGCGTGTTCTCCGAGGTGCAGGTCGCTGAACCGGTGGCCGACCCGCTGCATTTCCGCGATCAGAAGAAATACCCGGACCGGATGCGCGCGGCGCAGAAGGCCACAGGCGAGAAAGACGCGATGCTGGTCGCGACCGGCGAGATGGGACGCACACCCATCGTGGCCGCCGCACAGGATTTCGCCTTCATGGGCGGCTCCATGGGCATGTACGTCGGCAATGCCATCATCGCCGCCGCCGAGCAGGCGGTCAAGCTGAAGCGCCCGCTGATCCTGTTCTCGGCCGCCGGCGGCGCCCGCATGCAGGAGGGGATCCTGTCGCTGATGCAGATGCCGCGCACCACCGTGGCGGTCCAGATGCTCAAGGAGGCCGGGCTGCCCTATATCGTGGTGCTGACCCATCCCACCACCGGCGGCGTCACCGCCTCCTATGCGATGCTGGGCGACGTGCAGATCGCCGAGCCCAATGCGCTGATCGGTTTTGCCGGCACACGCGTGATCGAACAGACGATCCGCGAAAAGCTGCCCGAGGGGTTCCAGCGCGCCGAGTACCTGCTGGATCACGGCATGCTGGACCGGGTCACCAAACGCACCGGGATGCGCGACGAGCTGATCACCATCACCCGGATGCTGCTGGGCCTGCCGCCGGCGATCCGCGGCGACCTGCCCGCGCCCGATCCCGCCGGGACTGCCGCCGCCCTGCCAGAGGCGGGCGAGGCGGGCAGCCCGCAAGATCCCGACGCATAGGGCGCAAACCGACCCCGCCGCGGTACAATTCGGCTGGCGGGGCCGGCGGACTCGGCTACATTGTGCGGATGGTGCAAACGGGGCGCAGCCCCCGGCAGGAGGATGATGATGGCCCATACACTGGTGCAGTTCGACTTTCCCTATTCCGGCCCCTGGGGCGCGGAGATGGCCGGTGCGATGGGCGATCTGGCCCGCGACATCGCCGGAGAGGAAGGCCTCGTCTGGAAAATCTGGACCGAGAATCAGGCGGCGGGGCGGGCTGGCGGCATCTATGTCTTCGAGACGCCCGAGGCGGCAGCGGCCTATACCGAAAAGCATTCCGCCCGGCTGGGTGCCTTCGGCATCACCGGCATCAACGCGCTGAGCTTTGACGTGAACGCAGATCTTTCCGCGATCACCCGCGCGCCGCTCTGAGGCGGAACAGGCAGGCCCAGATGCAAACACACAACCGCGCGGCGTCGGACGTCATCCTTGCACGGATGATGGCGCTGCACCCCAAGATCATCGACCTGACGCTGGACCGGGTCTGGCGGCTGTTGCACGCGCTGGGCGATCCGCAGGACCGGCTGCCGCCGGTGATCCACATCGCCGGAACCAACGGCAAGGGGTCGACACAGGCGATGATCCGCGCCGGGCTGGAGGCGGCGGGGCGGCGCGCGCATGCCTATACCTCGCCGCATCTGGCGCGGTTCCATGAACGGATCAGGGTCGCGGGGAAACTGATTTCGGAGCCGGACCTGACCGCCGTTCTCGACGAATGTTACGCCGCCAACGGCGGCGAGAGCATCACCTATTTCGAGATCACCACCTGTGCCGCGCTGCTGGCCTTTGCCCGCACGCCTGCCGATTACACCCTGCTCGAGGTGGGCCTTGGCGGGCGGCTCGACGCCACCAACGTGATCGCCAGGCCGGAGCTCACCATCATCACCCCGGTCTCCATCGACCACGAGCAGTTCCTGGGCGATACGCTGGCGAAAATCGCCTTTGAAAAGGCGGGAATTCTCAAACGCGGCGTGCCCTGCGTTGTCGGTCCGCAACCCGAGGAGGCGCTTGAGGTGATCGAGGCGCAGGCCGCCCGCCTCGGCGCGCCGCTGATCGCCCACGGCCAGCACTGGCACACATACGAGGAACGCGGGCGGCTGGTCTATCAGGACGAGCGCGGGCTGCTTGACCTGCCGCTGCCGAACCTGCCCGGCGCGCACCAGATCCAGAATGCCGGCGCCGCCCTGGCCGCGCTGCGTCACCTGGGGCTGAAGGAGCCCGCCTGCGAGGCCGCCGTGACCCGCGCCGAGTGGCCGGCCCGCATGCAGCGGCTGAAATCCGGCCCGCTCACCGAGGCCGCGCCGCTGGCCGAGCTTTGGCTCGACGGCGGGCATAACGCGGCGGCGGGGCAGGCGCTGGGCGCGCATCTGGCCAGCCTTCCGAACCGGCCCACGCATCTGATCTGCGGCATGCTCAACACCAAGGACGTGACCGGCTATCTGCGCCCGCTGGCGGCGCAGGCCCAAAGCCTCACCGCCGTCTCGATCCCGGGCGAGGCCAATACCCTCCCCGCCGAGGAGACCGCCGCAGCAGCGCGGGCGGTGGGGATGCTGGCCGAGACCGCCGGCAGCGTTCTGGGTGCGGTGCAGCATGTCGCGCGCTCCGACCCGCGCGCACGCATCCTGATCTGCGGCTCGCTCTACCTCGCCGGCGGGGTGCTGCGCGAGAACGGCTGATCCGGCCGTTCCTTTCGCCGAGAATATCCCCGCCGGGGCGTATCCAGATCGCGGCAACGTCGCGATGCCTTCGGCGAGAGTATTGTCGGCCTTATGTATCAAACGCACCAAGAATAGCATTGCCTCGCGAAGATTGATAAGACGGTTCGCATGGCACGTGTTGGCGACAAACTGGTCCGAATGGAATCGTATTGATCTCTCGCCAACCTTATCTGGACGGCCGTTCTCGCATTGGTGGGTAGCGGCGTCATGACTTGGCTAGGGGGCAGGATCGCGGAGGTGAAACGGACCTTCTTCTCCCCGTCACCACGGTCCCGCACGCGGGGCACCTTTACCGGCACCGGACCGATCCCGGTCATGATCTCGCGCTCCGGAAGATGGCCATGGCGCACGCCGCGGGACCGGCCGTCTTCGGTCTTGTCATCGGCATGGGCGGCAAGCAAAGCGGCCAGCTCCGCCTCCACGACCTGCTCGATCAAACGCCGAGCGCCCGAGCGCAACACATCCGTCAGCGGATCAGCCAAAAATCCCATTGGATCAGGCAATGGCGTGATGGTAGTCTTCGTCATGTGGCATATCCCTTTCTCTTCAGAGAATTGACGGCGTCTTGAACACCGCCATGATATGCCGCCCCTCAGGGGCCATCACCAACTTTCAGCTATATCTCCGAGGCTACCGAGGGGGGAGGTCAAGGAGGATCCACTCGAAGAAATCAACCGCAGTTTCAACGAGCGCTGGTTCCAAGGCTGGAGCGCGACCCCCGAGGAGCAACGGGTGAAGTTCCTGAACATCGTTAAGAGCGTTCAGGCGCATCCAGACTATCGGGACAAATACAGCGAGAACTCAGATCCGTATTCACGAGATATCGCATTCGAGAAGATCATGAAGGATGTGATGCTGCGTCGCAGGAAGGAGGAGCTCGAACTCTACAAGCTGCACGCCCAGGACCAGGCTTTCAAATTGTCTTGGTATCAGAGCATTAAGGAAGCCCTGTCAAAGACAACGGCATCGGGGGCATGACAAAAGGTCTTCTTTATCGGAATCCGGATCCCAATGTTGATGTGCCCCCGGTCAGGGCCAGATTTATCGCGCTTTGGCCATGCAGACGGGCTGGATGCGCCTGCTGAATTTATCAATGCCGACGGGCCAAAAGAGGCGTTGATTCAGACTGGATACCAACCATTTCTGGGGCGCGCCCCAGAAATCGGCAGATCTGAAAACAACAAAGGCGCCCGCAGGCGCCTTGTTTTTATGGTCGGAGTGAGAGGATTCGAACCTCCGGCCCCTGCCTCCCGAAGACAGTGCTCTACCAGGCTGAGCTACACTCCGACCGTGCCGGCGGAATTATACGCCTCCCAAAGGATATGCAAGGACAATATCGACGGCTGCGCGGCTTGTCAGCCGGTCGCGGAAGGGGCATCTTTACCAGCCGGGAGCGGGGCGCATGAAGACGGATATCTTTCTATTGATCGGCGGGGTCGGCATGTTCCTAATGGGGATGGATGCCATGACCCGTGCGCTGAAAGATATCGCCGGGTCGAACCTGCGCGCGATCCTCGCGCGGTTCACCACCACGCCGCTGCGCGGGGTGCTGACCGGGGCGGTGGCGACCGCGCTGATCCAGTCGTCCAGCGCCACCACGGTGATGACCGTGGGGTTTGTCGGGGCCGGGTTGATGACCCTGCCCCAGGCGATGGGGATCCTGTTCGGCGCCAATATCGGCACCACGGCGAATGGCTGGCTGGTGTCCCTGCTCGGGCTCAAGCTGCAGCTGGGATCGCTGGCGATGGTCGGGCTGCTGCCGGCAAGCCTGGCGGTCCTGCTGGGACGCGGCGCGGTGGCACGGGTGGGGCAGGTTCTGGCCGGGCTCTGCCTGCTGCTGACCGGGCTGGAGCTGATGCAGACCGCGATGGAGACCGCCACCGGCCTGCTGAACCCCGAGACGCTGCCGCAGGGCGGGCTCTGGGGCATGCTGGCGCTGGCGCTCGCCGGGCTGGTGATGACGGTGATCATCCAGTCCTCGGGGGCGATGGTGGCGCTGGCGCTGGTAATGCTCCAGGGCGGGGCCATCGGGCTGATGCAGGCGGCGGCGCTGGTGGTGGGGTTGAACATCGGCACCACCTTTACCGCGCTGCTGGCCTCGGTCGGAGGTGCCCGGGTGATGCGGCAGGCGGCGGTGGCGAACCTCGGCTTCAACATCGTCACATCGTCGATCGCCTTTCCGCTGCTGCTGGCGCTGGGGCCGGGGCTGGAGCACCTGGCCGAGCTTGTCGATCCGCTGACCGCGCTGCTGATCTTCCACACCGGGTTCAACCTGGCGGGAACCGCGCTGTTTTTGCCGGTGACCGGTCCGTATACCGCGCTGATCGCCCGCCTGGTGCCCGGGCGCGACGACGAGGGGGTGGCGCTGGGGCTCGACCGGATATTGCTCACCGATGCGCGGGCCGCGCTGATGGCGGCGCGGGGGGGCGCCACACTGATCGCCGGGCGGGTGTTCGCCGCGCTCTCGGCCGCGCTGCGGGAGACGCCCGACTACCGGCCGCTTGCCGCGCTCAAGCCGGAGATGGGCAAGGCCCTCGACGAGCTGGAGCAGTTCCTCGCCGATATCCGCCTGCCCGCCGATCTGCCGGCCGAGGAAGAGGTCTATTCCGCCCTGCTGCACGAGGCCGACCACCTGCGCCGGCTGTTGCACCGGGTCGATCAGACCGACCGGATCGCCACCCTGTCGGAGGATCCCGACCTGCGCCGTCCTGCGCAGCTGTTGGGGGCGATTCTCGCGCGGGCCACTGGCGTCGACGCCCGCGACCTGGAAACGGAGCGGCTGGCGCGGCTACAGGCACTGGCGGCGCATCGCACAACGCGCCACCGGCGCGGGCTGCTGCTGGGGGAACATGCGGGGCTCTACACCCTGTCGCAGGTGTTTGCCCGAACCGATGCGATGCGCTGGCTCCAGCGCGCGGTGCATCACGCCGAGCGGATCGGCCATTATGACCGATGCGCGCGGCAGGGCCTCCAGCAAGAGGCCCCGCCCGAGGGGTAAACCGTCAGAGGCTGGCGTCCAGCGCCGCGACGATGGCATCGCCCATCTGGCTCGTGGTGACCGGCTGCACGCCCTCTTCGCCCAGCAGATCGGCGGTGCGCAGCCCG
>Ga0070728_10003682_pt1 | contig 16621 bp, 12 predicted proteins | sample tdDd471_FD_66723 | JGI IMG/M metagenome (GOLD analysis project Ga0070728, IMG submission 66723) | Marine sediment microbial communities from the Atlantic coast under amendment with organic carbon and nitrate - tdDd47.1 | ecosystem: Environmental > Aquatic > Marine > Coastal > Sediment | place... | reverse complement strand
AAAGACCCGTATGATCCGTGCCTACAGTGGGGTTCGGCCGCTGTTCGGTTCCTCTTCCGGGGCCGACGACCGAAGCGTCAGCCGTGGATTCAAGTTGATTGATCATGGCGAGGAAGGGGTGGAAAACCTCTTTACCATTACCGGTGGCAAACTTACCACCTACCGTCTTATGGCCGAAAAGGCAGCCGATGCCGTCTGTGGCTACCTTGCTGCAGGTGGGCCTTGCCTGACCCGGATTCGTCCGCTCCCGGCGAGTGATCACGCCATGTGGACCGAGCCAGGCGCTGCCCCCAAGAAATGGATGGCAGGGCATCAGGCCGGAGACGGGATGATCTGCGAATGCGAAATGGTCTCTGAATCGGTGGTCTCCTCTCTTGTCTCCTCATTGAAAAGCCAGGGCCTTGCCAATGGCCTTGTGGAGGTGGGGCTTCGGAGCCGTGTGGGCAAAGGGCCCTGCCAGGGAAGTTTCTGCGGGCTTCGGCTGGCCGCCTGGATGTACGGTGAGGGCCACTTGACAGGAGATGCGGGTATCTCCGGCCTTGCACGATTTTACAAAGAGCGTTGGAAGGGGATGCGGCCTGTCTCCTGGGGTGAAAACCTGGCCCGTGCTGAACTTCATGAGGCCTTGCAGTGTGGTTTGTTTGGGATGGAGGTGGATCATGAATAACCCCTTGTGTCATGGCAAGAAGACCGGGGATACCTGGGCCGGGAATTGGGATGTTGTGGTGGTTGGCAATGGGCTTGCCGGAAGTGCCGCCGCCTTGTTTGCTGCCAGGCAGGGGCACTCTGTGGCTGTTGTGGGAAGCGGGAGCCAGCTCCCCCTCTCCAGCGGGTTGTTTGATCTTGTTGGGATGATGCCCGGTGAGAGACGGTATACGGATCAGCCCTGGAAGACCGTGGAGGCCTTGATTCAATCCGAACCCGGACACCCTTACGGAAAACTCGGGGCTCAAGCCATTCGAAATGCATTTGATGCGTTTCTTGAGTTGCTTGCAGCAGAGGGGCTTATGTATGTCGCCTGTGAAAACAACGCCCGCGTGATTACCAGCGTGGGGACCGTCAAAGCGAGCTATGCTCTGCCGAAATCCATGATGGCGGGTGCCGACGCTTTTGAAAAGAAATCAAAAACCCTCATCGTGGGAATTCGAGGCCTTAAAGGGTTTCAGGCAAACCAGGTGGCGCAGTCTGCCGGCTCTTCCTGGCCCGGACTTTCCGCGGTGGAGATCGCTCCTGAAGGCTTGGGGCGGCCCGGGGACCTCTACCCTGAGGCACTCGCACGGGAATTGGACCTTCCCGCAGGTCGGGAACGCCTGATTCAGGCCATCCTTCCTCATATAGACGGCCACGAAGCTGTCGGCTTGCCACCCATCCTCGGTATGGACAAGAGCCATGAGGCCATGGAACACCTGGAAGCAGCCCTTGGGGTGCCCTGTTTTGAAATTCCCGGGATGCCCCCCACAGCCGCTGGTGTTCGCTTGCGCGAAGCCCTGGACCGGGCCTTTTCCCGGTATGGTGTGGCCACATTCGTGGGAGGCCGTGTGACGTCGGTCTCTGACGGCGAAGCGGGTTTTTCCGTCACCGCCTCCCTCCGTGGAGAAGAGACGACAATTTCAGCTCGTAAGATGATCCTTGCCACAGGCCGTTTTATGGGAGGCGGGCTGACCGGCGACCGCTGCCTCGTATCAGAACCTCTTTTAAACCTCCATGTTGCCCAGCCCCAGACAAGGGATGAATGGCACCGGTGCGATCTCTTCGATCCCCGAGGTCACGCAGTCAACCGGGCAGGGGTCATGGCCGATCGTCAGATGCAGCCCCTTTCCGCCGACGGCTCTGTGGCAACCCCGAACCTCTTTGTGGCAGGCAGCATTCTGGCCCACCAGGACTGGAAACGGGAGAAGAGCGGAGCCGGGATCTCCATCGCCACAGCCTTCAGGGCTGCGGAGTCCTGCTCTGGTTAAAAAGGTAGCTTGTGTCCAATAAAAAAAAGCCCCCTTGTCACCAAGGGGGCTTTTTTGCGTCTCGTCTTAAGTTCCCTGTGGCAGGGACCCGAATATGCTAGAAGGGGATGTCGTCATCGGGTGGGTTGGTGAACCCGGGGTCTCCGCCGCCGTAGCCGCCGCCCTGGGGCTGTGCCGCAGGTTGCTGGGGAGCTGCAGGGGGCTGCTGGGGGGCGTTGTTGTAGCTCCCGGGATAGCCGCCGGCGCTGCCGTAACCACCGCCCTGGTTCTGGTTTTGATTGTAGCCGCCGCCCTGACCCTGACCTTGGCCCTGGTAATTGTTCTGGCCTCCGCCGAATCCGCTACCAGCCTGCTGGCCGCCGCCTTCGCCGTTGCGAGCGCCTCCCCCAAGGAAGGTGACCTGGTTGGCGATGATGTCGGTGGAGTAGCGGGTGATGCCGTCCTTTTCATAGGAACTGGTCTGGAGGCGTCCCTCTACGTATACCTGTCGTCCTTTGGATAGAAAACGTCCGCAGTTTTCTGCTGTTTTTCCGAATACAGTGATGCGGTGCCATTCTGTTCGTTCGGTACGCTCTCCGCTGTTGCGGTCCACCCGCACATCGGTGGTGGCGATACTGAATTTGGTGATGGCAAGACCGCTGGGGGTATAGCTCACTTCCGGGTCTCTGCCCAGGTTTCCAATAATCATCACCTTGTTTAAACTGGCCATGGATGCCTCCTTGGAAGGTCAAATCGAATGGGCCGGAGCCCTTAATATACTGATCAATAAATGTATGCAGGCCTCGTTTATGAACAACGGGCCGTGCCAGCATGCAATATGCTGTGGTTGGTCTTCATCATGGGACTAATATGGTGCAGCGAGGCGCTGTTCATGCCGACTTTGTTGCGAGTGTTATTGGTGCCGAGGCATTGCAATAAAGTCAGGGTACCGTGTTCGGGTACAGTGCGCAAAGTTGCCTTTGATGTTGTTTTACGGTTTTCAGGCAGGGTTGCCGTGCATGCTGATGCCCCATCTTCAGGCCGTGCACATGCATTATGAAGGATTAGATACAAGATATCGAAAGGGTTGTCAATCCGATCAATTGGGCAGGTCACAGATGAACGTGTACGGCGGTTCCTGCTGAGAGGGGGCAGGGTGGTAAGATGTAAGATGCTCAAATGGTGTTGACGGTTGCCAAGTGCCTTCACTAAGATGATTTGTAGCCCGTTGACGGGTATTTAAAGCTGGTGCTGAAAATGTGACGCCTCAAAATGTGTGACTGATGTGTTTCGATACCGAAGGTGTATGGATGAAACATCCATGGCACCTTCTATTTTTTAAGACCTTATTTTGTAACTGTTCAGCTTGTGCCTCCGGCGGCCCTGCCGGGGGCTAAACTTTTGCCGGATCCAAGTGGTGGGCTTAACAAACAGGTCTTAAACAGTGTCCTTGCATGATGTCTGTTTTAAAGGCGGATGTGATTCGGCCCGAGGAACAAGGGGCAAAACGCATCCGTTACCTGCTTTCAAGGTATTTTGCATAATGTGGTTTCGCCATCCTTGCCGCCGGAGGCAGCTTTTTGCGGAGCTGAATAGTTAGACTCATTGTTACGTTGGAAGCACCGTGGGTGAGGGGTTGTGTTTTTATGGACTTTCTATAGTGGATGGATGAACAGACGAGACGGACAGGTGTGTTATGGGGGTTAAGAAAATAGTATTGGCGGGGTTGGCGACTGCGGGTGTGATTTTTCTGGCAGCGGATGCCTGGGCTGCGGATTTTTCGGAGATCCACTGGGGCCTTCAGATGATGGGGTTGTTGGGAGGGCTCGCCTTCTTCCTTTTCGGCATGGAGCTGATGAGTGACGGCATGCAGCGCGCAGCAGGTGATCGTTTGCGCTCCATTTTGGCCAATCTGACGAAAAACAAATACCGTGGGATGCTTTTGGGTGTGGTGGTCACCATGCTGGTTCAGTCGGGAAGCGCCACCTCGGTGATGCTGGTGGGGTTTGTTCAGGCTGGACTTATGCGTTTTGTCCAGACCATCGGGGTACTCGTCGGGTCGGGTATCGGCATGACCATTACAGCTCAGCTCATCGCATTTAAGGTGACAGATTACGCCCTGTTGATGATTGCTGCCGGTTTCCTGATCCGGCTTCTTTCAAAGAGCGATGGGATGAAATCCGTGGGGGACGTGCTTCTGGGGTTCGGGGTGCTTTTTTACGGCCTGAAGCTCATGGGGGACTCCATGCGACCGCTGAGGAGCAGTCAGGAAGTGATTACCCTGCTCTCAGGTCTTGAGAACCGTGTGCTCGGTCTTCTCATCGGGGTTGTCCTGACGGCCGTTGTTCAAAGTTCCACTGCCTTTATCGGTATTTTAATGGTGCTTGGCCTGGAAGGGCTTATTTCCCTTGAGGCATCCATTCCCATGGTGTTGGGGGCAAACATCGGCACCTGCGTGACGGCAGGGTTTGCAAGCATCGGTGCAAACAGGGACGCCAAGCGGGTGGCCTTGGCGAACGTGATGATCCGCGTGATCGGGGTGTTGCTTTTCATCGGCTGGATTCCCGAGTTCACCCGGGGTATCGCCTGGCTGGCCAGTGAGTTTGATTCCGATATTGCCCGTCAGATTGCCAATGCTCATTCTGTGTTTAACATTGTTATCGGGATCATCTTTCTGCCGTTTACCGAGCTCTTTGCCCGCCTGATCATGAAAATCATGCCGGAGACGGAGTGCCCGATTCCCCGGCACACCACCACATTTCTTGACGAAAGCAAGATTCTCTCACCGGCCCTTGCCATTGACCTGGCCCGTGCCGAAATCTCGCGCATGGCATCCGCTCTGGAGTACCTGCTGAAAGCCGTGGCGGTCCCCTTTGTGACCCAAAGGCCCAAGAGAGATAAAGACCACCCCGAGTTGACCCTTCTGGAAGGGATCGACCGACGTGAGGAGGAGATCGATTTTCTGGAGGAGAAGATTATCGATTACCTTTTGAACATTGCCCGAAGCGGTGCGTCGGAGAAGCAGATGCGCGTGGTCTATGCCATGGTTTCTATTGTAAAGGACATGGAGAGCATCGGTGATATCATCCACCGGAATGTGCTGCCCCTGATCGAGAAGAAAAAGCGGCTCACCCATGATTTCTCCGATGAGGGGCGTGAGGAGCTGACCATCTACCATCAGAAGGTGTGCAAGCAGATCCGGCTCCTTAAGGAGGCCTTCGCCGAGCAGGACCTGGAAAAGGCTCAGAAAATCATGGCCAAAGAACGAAAGTACCTTGACCTCGAGCTTCAGTACCGGGCGCGTCACCTTGACCGCCTGGTGGGAAAGCAGGAGGCGTCCATGGAGACCCACGAGGTTCATATGGAGCTGATGCACCTTATGGTGCAGGTTGTTGTGTACTCCTCTAACATTGCAAAATCATTTCTTGAAACCCAAACCCGGGAGACGTCCCTTCTTATTTAGGGACCCTCTCGTACCATAGATTGTGAGGACGTCATGCCGGAACGGCAGCAGGAGAAAAAAGCAGGGGACTCTGCCTTTGAGAAGAGGGTTCGACGCCGCGTGGCGGCACGCGAGCACACCTTTTATGTGGGGGCGACACCCGGCCTTGGTGGGCTTCTGGCCCAGGAGGTGGAATCACGACTCGGGCTCGCTGTAACGCGGGTGACCGGGGGGGTTGAGTTTTCGGCACGCCTGGAAAAGCTATGGGAAGCTGCTCTGCACCTTCGCCTGGCCAACCGGATTCTCGTGCGCCTGAGTACCTTTACAGCTGACGGATTTAATCGCCTGGAGCGTCGCACGGCTGAAATTCCCTGGGAGTTGTGGCTGCCCGCCGATGCGGACATTGAGGTGGTGGTGACCACGCATCATTGCCGGTTGTATCACTCCGGTGCTGTGGCCGAGCGAGTGGAGAAGGTGGTGGCAAAGGCCCTGCCGGGGGGCGGTAAGGGCTCGGTTCCTCAGAAGATTTACGTAAGGGGGGAGGATGACCATTTTACCCTGTCCCTGGATGCCGTGGGGGAGCCTCTGTTTAAGCGCCAGGTCAAGACCCATGGGGGCAGGGCCCCCATTCGTGAGACCCTTGCCTCGGCCATTCTCGCCATGGCCGGCTACACGGGTGATGAGCCTCTGGTGGACCCCATGTGCGGGGCGGGAACCTTCAGTCTTGAGGCCGCCATGCTCGCCACTCAGACCCCGCCCGGCCTGTTTCGTCAATTTGCCTTTGAGGCGTGGCCTTCCTTCAGGGGGAAGGGGTTTGCCCACTTGAAGCGGGAAGGGGAGGTCGGGATGCGCAGATTCGATTCTCCGCTGATTTTTGCTTCAGACCTGGATGAAGGGGCCGTGGGGCGCCTGGGGAAGACCCTTGCCGCCATGCCCTTTGGTCAGGCGGTCTCCCTTCAGTCCGCTGATTTCTTCGCCCTTGATCCCGCCTCTCTTGCATCGGGGCCGGGGCTCGTGGTTTTTAACCCTCCTTATGGAAAACGGATCAAGGGCGGAAACGATGCCTTTGTAAAACGCCTTCTGACCCATCTTGGTACCGAGTGGAAGGGATGGAAAACGGCCATCGCTGTTCCCAAAGCGCAGGTGCCCCGGCCTCTTCCTTCCGGCTTTCATGAGCACCCCATGTCCCATGGCGGGTTGGACCTCTCTGTTATCATCGGGCAGATTGCCTGATTCATTTCCATATTGAATCATGGGGGCACCGCAATGTGTGCTCCCCCTCCCCTCTCCTTCCTTCTTCTGTCCTCTCAATTTTGTCTCCGGTGGCGAAGTGGAGCCACCTCGAAAGCGGGTTGCGAATGCTCTGAACCCTCGTTCCTCGGTCTCTTCACATTTCCTGACGGGCTAAGCCTGTGCATTGCGGTTTTTCATGGGTTTCGTTTTTCCCGGCTGTCAGGGCAACATGATGTGAAGAGGAGACGGCCCACTTGTTAAAACAAAACTATAAGGGTTGCGAAAACCGGTGAAGAAGGCGAACGGCCTGTAAAGCCTGTTTGTCAAACTTTTCAGAAGTTTGGCCCCCGGCAGGGCCGCCGGGGGCTCGTGTCACTGTGCTTGGGGGACAGCCTTTTTTTTATTGCATTCGGCGCATCATTATTTATGCGTTTTGGCGGCGGGGGTACTCCGATTTGCGAACGCTGTTTTGCCTTGGGGTTGCTCTTTCAACGAGAGTGGTTCGGTTTTTCGGATAAAATGGGCAGGGTTCGGACGTTGGGTTGGTGATATTGTTAAAAAAAACAGTGGATTTATTGGGCGGTACTATTGTCGGGTCAGTGGCCCTTTTTTTTGTTCCCGAGAAAATCCCATATAAAAAAAACAAAGGGAATCATCCTCTTAGCGGCTTTGCAATTGACAAAACTTTCACTGTCATATATCTGCATTCTAATTGCTCGGAAAGGACTTTTAATTTGGTTTGGGAAGGCCAATTAGTGCTTTTTGAGGAGTAAAAACAGTGGCAGCCCCACACACCGGAGCCAGAGGGACGAAACAGTGCTCCAATCGGTGGTGTTTGCTGATTTATGAACAACTGGCAGGGTTTGTGCAAAACCCGTAAGGCCCCAAAACAGGATATAAAAGGACAGGGAAGTTCCTTTTAAGAATAGGAAAAGAAAGGTTTATGTATTCATTTTAGATTTTCAGGGGGAAGTATCGTTATGCTAACCAAGGTGTTTCCATTTCTGCTCTGGTTCAAGGACTACGACACAGGGAAACTGAGAACCGACGTGGTGGCCGGGATTACCGTGGCCATGGTCCTCATCCCGCAATCCATGGCATACGCCCAGCTGGCCGGACTTCCGGCTTACTACGGCCTGTATGCCGCATTTCTGCCACCCATGGTGGCTGCTCTTTTTGGCTCCAGTCGCCAATTGGCCACAGGCCCGGTGGCGGTGGTGTCGCTTATGTCGGCGGCGTCACTCGAACCGTTGGCTACCGCCGGGAGTACGGAATTCATCGCCTACTCGGTGCTTTTGGCACTGACCGTGGGCGTTTTTCAGTTCCTGCTCGGTGTGCTGCGCCTCGGCCTGGTGGTGAACCTCCTCTCCCATCCGGTGGTGAACGGGTTTACCAACGCTGCGGCCATTATCATCGCCTCATCCCAGTTCTCGAAACTCTTCGGGGTCTATGTGGACAAGGCGCCTCACCACTACGAGACGATTCTTCACGTCTGTAAGTCGGCCCTTCATTACACCCATCTTCCGACCCTCGCCATGGGGGTATTCTCCATCGCCATCATGGTGGTTCTCAAACGGGTCAATCCTAAGATTCCCAACGTGCTGGTGGCCGTTGCCGTCACCACGGTGATCTCCTTTGCCTTCAAGTTCAATCACGATCAGTTTGTTCCCGTGAGCAGTATCAATGCGCCGTCGGTGACATCCATGATCGGTGATTTTAACAAGGACGTGGCTGAGATCAAGGCGCTTGGGGATGAAAGAGCCACCCTGAACAACAAGCTGAAAGCCGTTGAAGAGCACGCCACGGGAACCATTCCTTCATCCGAACAGATGGAGCTTGAATACAGCCTGGCCCAAATCAATGCGCAGATCAACACCTTGAAGGCCTCCTCCGGTGCAACCCGTGAGGCTCTTCGTCTGATCCACTTCGCCGCTTCCAAAGACTCCGGGGAGAGCCCAGTCTTTTATGTGCGCGGAGAGGAACCTGCCGGCATGGAAACCGATGGCCGCAAGTGGCGGATGAAGGTGGGGAACAAGCCGCTGAATCTTGACTCCTTGAAAATGATCGGTGCCGGTGCTGTCGTTGGGGATATTCCCAAGGGCCTCAAGATGGGTGTTCCCACCCTGCCTGCCAACACCACCTTTTTGGGCGCCATTCTTCAGCTGCTTCCTTTTGCCGTGATCATTTCCCTGCTCGGCTTTATGGAGGCCATTGCCATCGCCAAGGCCATGGCTGCCAAGACCGGACAGAAGCTCGATCCCAACCAGGAACTGATCGGCCAGGGCCTGGCCAACATCGTCGGTTCCTTTGGTCAGAGTTACGCGGTGTCCGGGTCCTTCTCCCGATCCGCCGTAAACCTTCAGGCCAACGCGGTCAGCGGTATCTCTTCCGTTGTGACAAGCGTGATGGTGGCCCTGACCTTGCTCTTCTTTACCCCCCTTCTTTACCATCTGCCCCAGGCGGTCCTCGCATCGGTGATCATGATGGCAGTGATCGGGCTGGTTAACGTGAAGGGCTTTGTGCATGCCTGGAAGGCCAAACGTGCCGACGGCATCATCAGCGTGATTACCTTTGTCTGCACTCTCTACTTTGCGCCCCATCTCGAAGAGGGGATCATGGTGGGGGTTGCCCTGACCTTTATCGTTTTTATCTACAAGAACCTCCGTCCACGCGTTGCCCTTCTCTCCAGGTCCGAAGATCAGACCTTCAGAAGCTCCGTGAAGTTCGGTCTGCGCGAGTGTGATCACATCGCCGTCGTTCGTTTTGACGGCCCCCTGATCTTCACCAACGCATCCTATCTGGAAGACAAGGTGCTGGAGTTCATCACCGAAAAACCCGATCTCAGGCACATCCTCATCGAGTCCAGTGGCATCAACGATGTGGATGCATCCGGTGAAGAGGCTCTGGCAATTCTCATCGAGACCGTGCGCGAAAGTGGGCGCGGCATCTCCTTCAGCTCCATGAAGGAGGAGGTGGTGGCTGTGCTGGAACGCACGCACCTTCTGGAGACCATCGGCAGAGAGAATCTTTACCCCAACGGGGAGAAGGCCCTGACCGCCATTTATATGCAGATTCACGAAGAGGGTGCCTGTGGCGGCTGTCCTCTGTCGAAATATCTGCCCATAGAAGAGGCAGTCAGCGCCTGAGGCTGAATTGCCGAAGCGGTGTAGAGTATAAGGGAGCGGGTCATGTGGTGGCCCACTCCCTTACAATGCTAGGATGTCATTGCCGGACAGGACGGTCCATGGACCGTTAGAAGCCCCGGACGACCATGACGCTGCTATTTTAAAGCGCGGCATGGGGGCAAAAACCCCCTTTCCTGTCTCGGCGACTAAGGAGGTATTCAAGATGAAACAGATAGAAAAGCTGATTGATCGTGTGATTGCTCGAGTTAATGTGAACTTGCGGAAATTTTCTTTTGATGCGGAGCCCTTTGCCAAAGATGTGGTTCCCTTAAAGCAGATGCTTCGCTTCAACGCCTTTTATGGCGTCACCAGCCATCACCCCCTGCACGTGAACTTCAAGAACTCCAGCCTGGCAGGCAGCTATTTCCTCGGCAAATGTTTCACCGACAACGTGGTGCTTTACAAAACCGACGTGCGCGGGGATGAATTGAAGCGCAAAGGGGACACCCTGATTATCCAGGGCATGGAAATTCCCGTGGAGAAAGATGAGGAGATCCACATCAAGGACAGCTACCTCATAAAAACCCTGATTCACAACTACTCCCATGACCCGGAAGCTCCCGAAGAGTTTCTCATCCGCAACACCCTTGCAAGCTTCTACTCCAATATTCACGGTGCACTGGTGGAAGGCTGCTATATCGCCCCCTTTGCCACCGTGGACCTCACCTCGTTGCATGGGTGCAAGGTGGGAACCTTCGCCTTTGTTCAGAGCACGTCGGATCTCTATCACGTTGAAATTCCCGACGGCACCATCTGGATGAAGGGGGATACGTTCGAGTTCAAGTACACCTACGACAAAGAGGTGCTGGACCGCTATATCACCAATGTTCCCGGGGGCAAGCCGGAAGGCATTCTCTGGGATTTTATGGAGGACCGGAAAGAGGATTACAGCGATATCTACAGCTCTGCTGTTCCCACCACCCCGGTGACCGTCTCCAGCAAGTCTGCCCTTAACCGGTATGCCTACGTGGCCGGTGACACCCACATCCATGAAAATGTGCTTGTCTCTCAGCGGGCCTATCTGGACAATGCCTGGATGGGGCCGGGTACCAACGCCCAGGAGCACTCCTACGTTATCAACTCCCGTCTGGAGAAGAACGACGTCACGGCCCATGGTGCCAAGATCATCAACGCCAACCTGGCCGAGAAGGTCTTTGTTGGATTCAACTCCTTTATCAACGGCAAACCCGGCATGCCCGTCACCATCGGCTCCGGCTCCATGGTGATGCCCCACACCATCATCGATGTGGAAGAGCCTTTGGTTATTCCGGAGCGGCATGCTGTCTGGGGTTATATCCGCAATGCCGAAGATCTGAAGAACCATAGCGTCTCTCTGGACGATCTCTCCAGTGTGACCGACGAAGTGACCATGGGGAACATGCATTTCAGCGGAAACGGCCACGACCTTGTTCATGGATTTGAGCATCGCATTGACCACATCCTGGAGGCCAACGGCGCCTATTTCGGCGACGTCAACAAGGTGAGGGGCCACGCTCAGGCGGGGCACATGATCTCTTACAACACCCTGCAGCCCTATCTGTCCGGGAAGATGAAAGGGATCTTTCCCACCATCGATATCCAGCCATAACATGAAGAAAGCCCCCCGAACCGGGGGGCTTTTTTTGTGGTGCGCATCAGGTGACGCTGCGACCTGCTCGCAGATCTTCTGTTCTAAAAATGGTGGCGGAACCTTGAAAGGGGGCTCTGCTTCCGGTATTCTTGGATAAAATTTCCGTTATACCAGCGAGGAAGGGGGAACGATGAAGATCCGATCCTGTCTTGAAGCGAAGCATATCTACGTAGGCGTCGACCTGCCGGATAAAGACGCGGTCCTTCGGTTTGTGGCGGAAAAAGCGGCCGATTCGGGCTTGTCAGTGGATGCCGCAACCCTTCTTTCGGGCTTTCGCGAACGAGAGATGAGTTTCACCACCGGAATTGGCTTGGGCATTGCCCTGCCCCACACCACGTCCCCTCTGTGCGAAAAAACCACCCTTTTTCTCCTGCGCCTTGCACATCCCGTTGATTTTGACTCCATCGACGATCTGCCGGTGGACGTTGTCCTGGCCATGATCATTCCCACCACCAACCCTTCAGAGCACCTTCAGATTCTGGCCCGGACCGCACGCCTCTGCAAGCAGCAAGCCTTCCCGGAAGCCCTTCGCAGGTCTCCAGATGCCGTGTCGCTCTGGGAAACCATCCGAAGTTTTGAAAAGGAAGCGGAGCTCGCCTGGTATGGTGGGGAGGTGTAGCCGTGTACTTTATGACCGTTGTCGTGCAGAGCGAAGAGACCGCCGATGAGCTCATCACCGGCCTGATGGATCTGGGGGTCACCATGAGCGTGGTGGTGGAAGCCACCGATGCCCTTGAGATGATCAGCCACCATGTTCCCCTCTTTGCCGGATTTCGCATGATGGCCGGGGGCAGCATCACCCGAAGCCGTGCCATTCTCTCCATTGTGGAAAGCGACCTGCAGCTCGCCCATATCAAAAAATTTATCAGCCGAACCATCTCAGGCGGCCGCGAAGAACGCGACTTCTATGTCGTCATTCCCATGATCGAAGGCGGCCCCCTCTCCAACCTGATTCCCAAATTATAAAAAGAAAGCCTCCGTCAGCCAGGGGATGATCCCCTGGACCCCAGGTGTGCGAATGCGACACGGGTGAAGGCGTGCAGGGTGAGTCGCGTCCGCATTCGCGCGATGTGTGGCGTCATTCATAATGCGTCGCGAGTGCTCGTGCTGCAGGAGTCCCCCGGCTTTGATTATAGTGGCAGCCCGTCCGCGATTGTGACGTAACCGAGGTGGGGATGGCTTTTGGGGCTTAAAGACCTGCTTGATTAAAGTCGATCTTGAACCATTTCCATATCGTTTTGAAGCTTGCGCTTTGGCCCGAGGGACGAGGGACAAAGCGCAAGGGCACCCCGCTTTCGAGGTGGCTCACCTCGCCCTTACCTGCGATCTTTTCCCTCTTCTCCCGTTAAGATCAGGGCCCGCTTGAAGGTCACCGGGCCGATGAACTGGTTGAGGGTGATGACGGCCAGGGTGAGGGTGGTGAGGTAGGCTGCCGTTTTGGGGTCTTCGCGGGCGATGATCTGGGTGAGGCCGATGGCCACCCCTGCCTGGGTAAGGTGGGCCATCCAGGCAACCTTGCATTCGGTGTCGGGCAGGCCGGTCATGCGTCCTGCCGTCCACGTGGAGAGGGCCAGGCCTGCTGCTCTGGCGCCGGCCAGGATCAGGGCCAGGGGCCAGCAGGCGGCCAGGGCGGCCAGGTCCAGGGAGGCGCCGGCCACAGAGAAGAACAGTACATAGATGGGCAGGGAGATGCGCATCAGGTCCTCTTCAAGCTTCTCCCCGAAGGGGGTGGCGTTTCGGACGACAAACCCTGCAGCGATACAGATGAGAAGGGGCTCCAGGGTGAGGTGAAGGTCCGTGATGGCGCTGATCTGGTGGCCTGTGAGTTGGGAGAGACGGGTGACAGCAAAGGCGATGAAGAGGAGAAACAGGGCGTGGTCTTTGGCCACGCGTTTGTAGAAGGTCCGGATGCCGAAGCCCAGCAGGGCACCGGCGGCAAGGGATCCGGTGAGTTCAATTCCCAGGATTCCGGCCTGATGCCATCCATGGGTCTCGGTTCCGCCAAGCAGGGGGGAGACCACTGCCATGGCGCCGGTGAAGAGGATGATGACCAGGACATCCATGGCCACGGTGATGCCAAGGGCGGTTTCGGTAAACGGTCCTTTGGCCCGGCATTCGGTGATGATAGCCATGGCCGAAGATGGGGACCTTGCAATGGCGATAATTGCAGAGAGGATGGCCAGGGCCAGAACCTGGGGCTGAGTCATGCGGGCGGTAAAGGAAAAAAAGGGCGCTGCAGCCATGATGGCTGCAAAGACCAGGAGGGGCACCAGGATGCTTTGAAGCACGAGGTTTAGAATAAGGGCTCGTGTACGGCCGGAAAGCAGGGCGCGGTCCAGGGCAGCCCCTGCGTGGAGGGCAATGAAACTCAGGGCCACTTCGTTAATTAGCTGGAGCTTTTCCACGGTACCAAAGTCGATGAATTCGGTGATATGGGGTCCTGCCACCACACCCGCCACAATGTACCCGGTGATCTTCGGGATGCCGATATGGGAGAGCAGGCCCGCCGTCAGAAAACCGCACAGAAGGGTGGCGGCCAAGGTGATGTTGATGCCGCCCCCCACTTGCCAGGTGCTGTTCATGGGGGTCTGTTTGGACCAGGCGCAAAGGGCGACGGCCATACCCAGGGTGATAACGCTGCGAACAATTGCGGTACGACGGCGTGTGGTCATGGCGTCTTCTCCAGCTTGGGGATCAGGTCCCCCCAGGTGAGGCGTCCTGCAAGGTCGCTGACCAGTGTGGCCAGGAGGATGGCGGTGACGACCCTGTGGGTGGTGGGGTCGGCAAAGGCGTGCTGTGCATCAAAGCAGATGGCCATGGCCAGCCCCCCTTGCTCCATGAGTCCGGTCCCCGCTCTTTTGGGGAGGGGGGCGTCTGTGTGGAAGAAGGAGATGAGAAAGCCCCCGCTCATTTTTGCAAGGGTTCGAAGCGAAAGGTAGAGGGCCGCTGTGAGGACGAGTTGCCAAGAAAACGTGATGTGGCGGGCCCCCAGTAAAATGAGGAGAAGCAGGTAAAGGGGCTTTTCAAGGATGATCACCATGGATAGAATACGCTCCCGGTAGCGGGTGGTGTTTCCGAGGAAAAAGCCGGTGATGCCATTTGCAAGGAGCGGAGAAAAATGGTGAGTGGCTGCCAGGCCGCTCGTGAGCACCACCATGCCTGTGACGATGAGGATCAGCTCTTCCCGGCGACGACGCTCCGAGAGAAAGAGGGTGTAAAGGACAACGAGGAACGCCGTGGTCATGAGGACTGTGGGCAGGTTGGTCTGGATACCCATGGAGAGCCTGTCGGAAGAGGGGCTCGGGGTGGTAAAGAAAAAGGCCGTGGCAAAAACCCCCAGGCTGATGAGGCTCCCGGCGGTGGCAATACGCATCAAAGAGGTGACGGACCGGGCCGGTTTCAGACTTGGGCTGGCCATTACAAGGGCAGCCTGGGAGCTGCAGGCGGCTGTTGCTGCAACGGTGAGAGCAAGAGAGAGGGTGTACCCCGGACCCAAAAGGGGAAAAAGAGTGAGGGCCCCGGCAAAAAAGAGGAGGAGCGTCAGGCCCGTGTCAAGGAAGACAGAGATCATGAAAGGGGCGGTGATTCGTTTGATAAATGGAAGGTCAAGCTGCAGGCCGTACATCAGCCCCACCCAGCCAGTGACCAGGCCGCTCAAGGGGTAGAGATGCGTGGCCGTTTCACCGTCGAGGAGTCCCAACAGGTCCGGCCCAAGCAGGTATCCCACCATCAGAAAGGCTGCGCCGGAGAGGTGAAAGCGTCTCCCCCGGCTGCGGTAGACCAGGTGGTAGCCGAGAAAGGCCAAACAGAGAATGGTGAAGAGGGTAATGAATACCGGCATGAATCATCCTGTCATACGTGAGTGATGATGGCCTGTTTTTTGAATGATTATATAGGTAGTAAAGGGGAAAAGTAAACATGAGTCAGCTGATGATCAGTGCCTGCCTGGCGGGAGAGACGGTTCGCTATAGCGGAGAACCTTTGGAGTCCGTAGACCCTCGGGTTCTGAACTGGCTTCGTGAGGGGCGCGGGTTTTTGTTTTGTCCGGAAGTGGAGGGAGGGCTTCCCATTCCCCGGGACCCGGCGGAGATCAAAGGGATGGGCGGCGGTGAGGCTGTTCTTGAAGGCTCCGCCTCTGTGGGCACGGAAAAAGGAGAGTCGGTGACAGGGGCTTTTATAAATGGCGCCCAAAAAGCCCTGGCCCTTTGCCTGGAAAAAGGCGTGCGCTTCGCCCTTCTGAAAGAACGCAGCCCCTCCTGCGGCAGCCACCAAATCTATAACGGCCACTTCTCAGGCACCCGTATCCCCGGGCAAGGCGTCACCGCAGCCCTCCTTACCCAACATGGTATTCAAGTCTTCAGCGAAGAGGAGATCGATGGCCTGGCAGAGCTGATGAGCTAAAAAAGCCTGCCTCCGGCGGGCAGGGGATTTTTAGCCTAAGTGGCTTCGCCACCCCTGCACCCCAGGTTCGCGAATGCTCCCGGCTCTCGTTCCTCGGGTCGATCACATTCGCCTCCAGCCCTCGGGGGGGATCATCTTGCCGCCGGAGTTATACCGTTTAACACCAATTTGGGTTGACGCTGACGTACCCACCGCTCACGCACTTGCGGCGCCTGATGCATTCCCTCACACTTCGCGCGAATGCGGACGCGAGGTGCCTTAGTTTACGACACCCGCCTCGCATTCGCCATATGGGGTCCAGGGGATCATCCCCTGGTTTTGCTATAAATTTTCTTTAAAGAGGTCATCGCGGTTGGCTTCCCGTTCGAGGGGCTGGGACTGCTCAGTGGGAACGGTGCCCTCTTTGAAGCATTCGAAGAGGGTTTTCTTTGTGTCGGGGCCGGGGAGGAGACCTGTTTTTGCGTCGATTTTGGCGAAGACGACCCCTTCGGGCACCTCAAACACCTTCACGGGTTTTTTGGCGAGGATGCCTTTCATGTAGTCGAGCCAGATGGGGCTGGCAGCACGCGATCCGGTTTCGCTTTTGCCTAAGGGGGCTTTCTGGTCGTTGCCGACCCAGACGCCGGTGACGTAGGTGGGGGTGTAGCCCATAAACCATGCGTCGTAGAGGTTGTTGGTGGTGCCGGTTTTGCCGGCGGCCGGGCGACCCAGTTTTCGGACTCTGCGACCCGTGCCCTCTTCCACCACGCTTTTAAGGAGGCTTGTCATGAGGTAGGCGGTGGAGGGCTCGATG
>Ga0070728_10003677_pt1 | contig 16632 bp, 10 predicted proteins | sample tdDd471_FD_66723 | JGI IMG/M metagenome (GOLD analysis project Ga0070728, IMG submission 66723) | Marine sediment microbial communities from the Atlantic coast under amendment with organic carbon and nitrate - tdDd47.1 | ecosystem: Environmental > Aquatic > Marine > Coastal > Sediment | place... | reverse complement strand
GAAGAAACCAAACTGTTTGCCAGATCAATCGGGGAAGCTACTGATATTGTCGAAAAAGAGATGTACACCTTTGTAGACAAAAAAATAACAATGCGACCCGAGGCTACCGCCTCCCTGCTGCGTGCCTATATAGAGCATGGTCTCTATGTACAAAAACCAGTACAAAAGCTGTTTACCATCGGTCCCATGTTTCGTCATGAACGTCCCCAGAAGGGGCGGCTGAGGCAGTTTCATCAGATGGACATTGAGGTTCTTGGTTCTGAGAATCCGCGGGTTGATACCGAGTTGATGGCAATGGGAGCAATGTTGCTTGGGGAATTGGGGTTACAGGTCAGCCTGGAACTCAATTCTCTTGGTTGTCCCGAATGTCGGCCTGCGTATCGGGCGGCACTGTTAGCGTATATTGCCGATCGGCATGACCTGCTCTGTAGTGATTGCAAGAGAAGGAGTACCACCAATCCGCTACGGGTCCTCGACTGCAAAGTATCTTCCTGCCGGGAACAGATCCTTGATGCACCCTCTCTGCTTGACCACCTCTGTGGCCAATGTGAGGACCACTTTACCAAGGTTCAGGATGGATTGCAGCAGCTGGGGGTGAAGTACCAACTGAATAAATTTATGGTACGTGGGCTGGATTATTATTGTCGTACTACCTTTGAATTTATCACAACAGATCTGGGTGCCCAAGCCGCTGTGGCGGCTGGGGGAAGATACGACGGACTCATAGAAAGGCTTGGCGGTCCTAAAGATAGTCCCGGTATTGGTTTTGCTATTGGGATGGAACGGCTGGTTTTGCTGCTGCAGCAGCAGGCAGAATCTTCTGTTGAGGCTGAGCAGGTCGATCTTTATATTGCCGGAGTTGGTGAACAGGGTTCTAAGAAAGGTTTTATGCTCGCCCATGAAATGCGAGCCATGAATTTTTCAGTTGCTATGGATCATGAGGGGCGAAGTCTAAAAAGCCAGATGAAGCAGGCAAATAAGACCGGGGCTCGCTTTGTCCTTATTATTGGTGATGCTGAGCTTGATTCGGGTAAAGGTATTTTACGCAATATGCTGAGTAATGAAGAACAGCAAGAAATACTCCTTTCGGCTTCTGTAGTTGCCGACGGTATTCCCAAGTAACACCCCACAAGGGGGTATAAGTGCCTTGGAGGTGGGTTTAACATTCTGATTTTAAAATTATCTCAGGATTCTTGTTTTTATAGTAGTTTTTATGGAGTAAGGCACTAATCTTCAACTAAAGTATTTTAGAATAAATCAGCGCATCACAGAGAAAAATTCAACAGATTAATAAATTATGGAATCGATGGGAAAGTTGAGCCGGACGCATTCGTGCAGTGATCTTGGCATAAAAAATGTAGGTGAGCAGGTAACACTGATGGGCTGGGTTCTGCGAAGACGCGACCACGGTGGGGTTATTTTTATTGATTTGCGGGATCGCGGCGGAATCACCCAGGTGGTTTTTAATCCAGAGATCAATCCTGAAGTACATGAAAAAGCGCATCAGATCCGCAGTGAGTGGGTTTTGGCAGTACGTGGTCGAGTTGAAGCCAGACCTGGGGATATGGCCAATCCTAAACTTGCAACCGGGGAGATTGAGGTGCTGGTGGATGAATTGCGTATTCTTAACAGCAGTGAAACTCCGCCTTTTCCTCTTGATGAAGAAACGGAAGTATCTGATAACCTCAGATTGCAGTATCGGTACCTCGATCTGCGTCGACCCGAAATGGCCGCAAACCTGATCATGCGTCATAAAGCAGTGCAGACCGTCCGCAATTATTTGAATGATCTGGATTTCCTTGATATTGAGACGCCGATGCTCACCCGTTCCACTCCTGAGGGAGCCCGTGATTATCTGGTTCCCAGCCGGGTGAATAGTGGAAAATTCTATGCCCTGCCACAGTCTCCGCAGCTCTTTAAGCAGCTGTTGATGATTGCCGGAATGGACAGATATTACCAGATTGTTAAATGTTTTCGTGACGAAGATCTGCGCGCCGATCGACAGCCGGAGTTTACCCAGATAGATATGGAGCTCAGTTTTGTTGACGAAGAACAGGTCATGGCCATCAATGAAGGAATGATTGCTACCTTGTTTAAAGAAACTCTTGGTCTGGAACTTACTCCTCCTTTTGCACGATTGACCTTCGATGAAGCGATGGATCGATTCGGTACCGACCGACCGGATGTTCGCTTTGGTATGGAGTTGGTAGACCTTACTGGAATTGCTTTAAATTGTGGTTTTAAAGTTTTCAAGTCTATTGCCGACAAGGGTGGAACAGTTCGGGCTATCAATGCTAAAGGCTGTGCCGTTTTCACCCGTAAGGAACTTGATGTCCTGACTGATTATGTCACCCAGTTCGGTGCCAAAGGTCTTGCCTGGGTAAAGATGAAGGCTGACGGGGAATGGCAGTCGCCTATCGCCAAGTTTTTTACCGAAGAAGAGCGGGCAAGTATTGCTGCAGCCACCGATGCGGTGGAAGGGGATCTGCTCTTTTTCGGGGCTGATAGCAAGAAGATTGTTTTTCAGGTGTTGGCAGAGCTTCGTGTGGAACTTGCCAGGCGCCTTAATCTGCTGAAAAAGGATGACTTTAACTTTGTCTGGGTCACTGATTTTCCCCTTATGGAGTATGATGAGAAGGAAAAACGCTATCAGGCCCTGCATCATCCGTTCACCGCTCCCAAAGAAGAAGATATCGAGAAACTGGACACCGATCCTGCCAAGGTCTACAGTCGTGCTTACGATCTGGTACTTAATGGAACTGAGATAGGTGGTGGTTCCATTCGTATTCACCAGAAAAGCCTGCAGTCTAAAGTGTTAGATGTCCTCGGCATTGGTGAGGAAGAAGCAAATGAGAAATTTGGCTTTTTGTTACGCGCTCTGGAATTAGGAGCTCCGCCTCACGGTGGTTTGGCTTTCGGGCTCGACCGATTGCTGATGATAATTACCGGCAGCGATTCTATTCGCAACGTTATTGCCTTTCCGAAGACTCAGAAGGCAACCTGTCCGCTTACTGAAGCGCCAGCTTCTGTTGCCAGAAAGCAGTTGACTGAATTACATATCAGACCCGATTGGAAAGAATAACCGTAAATTTATATCAGTACCGCATCTGCGCACGATCAGGCCTCTCAGCATACAAAAAAGTATAGCTGAGAGGCCTGCTTGCACACATCTGCAGCACTGTTGAAAATTCACAGCTCAAATCCCAATATCAATCACTTCCCCGTTTGTTCCTTTTTTCTTTTTCCCACCCTAAATGTTGTCATCAATATTCCACCGAAGATAAGGAGGATGGCCTTTATGTGGTTTTGAGTCAGTGTTTCGCCTAGAAAAAGGACTGCTAGGATGGTGCTGAAGACAGGCATCAGGTGGATAAAAGGGCCGGCTATGTTGGCTCCGAGGATGGACACTGCCCGGTTCCAGAAGATGAAAGCCAACACCGAGGCAAAGAGTGCTACATATATAATGGTTACAATTGATCCCGTGGAAAGAGTCATGGTTTTGCCGCTGTATATTTCAAAGAGATAGAGCGGTAACAGGATAGTTAAGCCGACCAGCACAATAGCCGTCTGGTAGGCAAAAGGGTGAAGTTCTTTGGGATATTTTTTCAGGTTTGCCGAATAAAATGCCCAGAGTATTGCGGCTATAAAAACCAGAATATCACCACTGTTAAACTGGAGTTGCAAAAGAGTTGACAGCTCACCATGGGAGATGATTATCACAACGCCGCTGAGTGAGGTGGCGACCCCAAGACACTGCCTGAGACTGAGGCGATCGTTGTACATTGCCCAGGATATCAGGGCAATGATCACTGGAATGCAGGAATTAACCAGCACTGCATTGATGGCAGTGGTGGTTTGAAGGGCCATGTAAATAAAGGTGTTGAAGCCGGCTACCCCCACGACGCCTTGAATAATGATAAATTTCCTGTGGCCAAAGGCCAGCTTGTGCTGGACAAACAGATGGCGAAGACCGAAACAGGAAAGAATCAGCAGGGCTACTGCCCATCGCCAGAACGATAATGAAAAGGGAGGGATTTCTGCATGCATACCCCGGCTGAGCACGAAATTTCCGGACCAGAAGAGGGTGGTGAGGATCAGGAGAAGATAAGGCATTTTTAGCTACAACCTTTTGATTAAATAGGCAAAAAAACGATGTGTAAGGAATGTGATTTATAGATCTGATTCATCATCCTGTCGTTTTTTCAAAATGACTCCAACATCGGGCAGGTAATCTTTAAAAACCACGCCGTATATCTCCCAGATAGTGATAAAAAGAGCGGCAATGATCGGCCCGATAATTATGCCCAGTAAGCCGAACATGGAAATACCACCTAGGGTGCCAAAGAGGACAAAGAGGTCGTGCATTTCGGTGTCTTTACCGACCAGTCTCGGGCGGACGATGTTATCCAAATTACCCGCCACCAGGCCACACAGGATTGCTAAAATGATTACGCCGGTAAAATTTCCAGTAAGGGTAAGAATAATCAGGGCCGGAAACCAGATGATGGCAGTACCAACAGCAGGGATGACCGACATTACTGCCATCAGCGAACCCCAGAAGACTGGCCCCTCTATCCCGGCTATAGCAAAGGCTGCTCCACAGATTGATCCCTGCATGATACCAATGATCAAGGTGCCTTTGATTGTAGCTCGTGTCACCGAGGTAAACCTTCTGAGCAGTCGTTGTTCATTGAGATCATCCAAAGGCAGAAAAAACAGAATCTTTTCCAGCAGGATGTTGCCCATGTTAAGGAAGTAGAACATCACATAGAGCATGATAATCGAAGAGAATAGAGCGCCAATCGTCAACTTGGTAAAAGATGAGAGTGAATTGATCAGGAATGAGGAGATGGTGCCGACAAGTTCACCCGCTTTCTCAATGATGACATTTCGATACGGATGTATCTCGTTGTAATAAGGAATTTTCTCTAGGTAGACTGAAAGGGCTGTGGGTTCATTTATAAACGTTTGTACCCACGGCGTAACGGATTGGCCGATATGGATGGCTTGTGTTACCACCAGGGTAATAAGTACAGCCAGTGGAGTTAAAACCAATAGGACTATTCCCAGCACTATGAGGATAGATGCCAGCGTCTCTTTTCCGCGAAGTTTGTCGGTGAGCAGGTGATGGGCAGGCATTACCATAGCTGAAAAAAGTCCGGCCATGAAAATTGCCATCAGAAACTGCTGGATCATGTTTAGAAAGACGGCCGAAATCAATATGACCAGGCAGAGGAGTGTCGTTTTGCTGACAAGTTCATGTTTCATTTTTTTGAGTGTGGTTGAGTTCTGATCAATTTACATTTTTCTACGACTAGAGACGCCCAGGTAGATTTACGGTATAGCAGTCAATTGTAAATCATCTTATTTCACTTTTCTCATCGGAAAGTTCCTCAACGCTTTGTTCGGGCATTGGTTCGCAGAGCACGATAAAGTGCACCTCCCGGGGACCGTGTGCTCCATTGACCATATGTGCTTCAATGTCAGCCGTCTTAGATGGGCCGGAGATAAAAACCAAGCTATCCAGGTGGGCTTCTTCTTCTAGAAGTGCATACGCTTCGGTCAGGTCGGCGAGCAAATTTTCTCTTCTTAGGATGGCAATGTGGATAGATGGAAGCAGAGAGGTTGAGCGCGGACGTCCAGGTTCTGTCAACTGGATCAAGGTGGCTGAGTCGGCAACAGCGTTGGTCGGAGCGGTTATGCCAATAAAAGAAGCGATGGTTTTGTCTTTGATCTGTTGATCTGAGTTGAAAGAGGTGTGCAGGGTAACGGCTTCTCGGTTAAAACGATTCCAGAGATTTAAGGCTGCTACATCCGGGTGATCGTGAAGCATAACATGTTTCGTATGGTTGAACTCCGGCTCTTTTGTCCGGATAAGATCGACCACTACAGCTGCTGCTTCATCGAAAGATACCGCGATATGCGTACAGACGTTGAGGCTGTTGCCGTTTTCGCGGAGAATTTCTATCAGCTGATCTTGCTCTGCTACTGTTCTGCTCCTGACTTTTTGCAGGATTTCTGCGGTATTTGTGGACGCGAACAGCTCTGGAAATGTCGTTTTCGAGCGCTTTATGCCAGGTGCTTTGTCGAGGGCCGTACGGATGTTGCTTAGAAAGGTATCCTGATTATCCATTAGTTTTCCTCCTCGGCTGCCTTGGGAGCGGCAGGGCGGTTCTTGCTATATTTTTCTTCCCAGAGTTCAGCGAAGGTTTTGGGGGCAATGGGGGGAAGATCACGTCCATCGGTCCAGCCGGAGGCAATACCGGCCATTTTCCTGATCATATGATTTTTCGTAACAAAGGGGCGTTGAAAGAAACGAGCGATTTTGATGAGGTACTGGTAGAGAGAACTCTTCGTTACAAGCAACCGCCAGATTCGAAAAGTATATGCCTCAGCGGGGTTATGCTGCTTGGTATTCCATCTATCACTGCCGTAGGCTAATTTATGGCGAAGGGCTGCAAGCATTCGTGGCAGGTCAATTTGCACAGGGCAGATATCCTTGCATGCGCCGCACAGGGTCTCGCCTTTACAGAGATCGGCATGTTTGTTGATGCCGTCCAGCAGCGGCGTGACTACTGCTCCAATCGGCCCGCAGTAGGTGGAATTATAGGCATGTCCGCCGATTCTTCCGTAAACCGGACAGATATTAAGGCACGCGCCACAACGTATGCAAGCCAGCACTTCGCGGAACTCTGGGTCAGCAAGGATCTTAGAGCGACCGTTATCAATTATGACTAGATGGAATTCTTTGGGGCCGTCAGGATCGTCATCACTGCTTGGCCCACCAATAAAGCTGACGTAGGTGGACAATTTCTGAAGGGCTGCTCCCCGGGTAAGAAGCTGGGTTGTCTCCCGGTGCTCTTCAAGTGTTGCAACGATACGTTCCATGCCCATCAGAGCGACATGAACCGGTGGCATGGTAGTGGACATCCGAATGTTTCCCTCATTAGAAACCAGACTGATATGGCCGGTTTCGGCACAGGCAAGATTGCAGCCGGTCAAGCCCATATCCGCGCTCAGTAGTTTCTCGCGCAGAGCTTTGCGTGCCGCCATGGTCAGTGTAGGTGGATCGTTGGTATGATCAATCCCCAGTTTTTCAGCAAAAAGTTTGCCGATCTGGTTGCGGTCCATGTGAATGCAGGGCGCTATGATGTGAGACGGTGTGTCGCCTGCCAGTTGAATGATATATTCGCCCAGGTCGGTTTCGACCACCTCAATGCCCTCATCTTCCAGAGCCGGATCGATACCTATTTCCATGGAGGTCATAGATTTGCCTTTGACCACCCGTTTAACCTTGTTTTTTCTTGCCACCGCTAAAGTGTAGTCGATGGCATCCTGAGCCGTTTTTGCAAAATAAATATTGCCTCCCCGGGCTCTGACTTTTTCGGCGAGTTCGTCGAGGACGATGTCCAGGTGGGCAAGATTTTTCATGCGAGATTTCTTCACCCGCCGGCGCATATCCTGGTCTTCCATGTTCGCCCAGAGGTCCATGGCACCCTTGCCGAAACGATGCTGAAGGTTATGCAGACTTGCCTGTAGTCTAGGTGAAGCAATACCTTTTTTTGCTTCTTCACTATATGTTGAGTTTGGTGAGCTCATATCTTTTCTCCCTGGTCTCTCTTGGCGCCAGCAAGTATCTGGGCAATATGGAGTACCTGGGCGCCTTCTTCCCGCCTGGAAACACGGCCCAGGATGTTCATCAGGCAGCTGATATCACAACCGGTAACAACTTCGGCGTTGGTCTCGAGGATATTGTCAATTTTCTCATCGGCCATGGCGGTACTGATCTCAGGGTAGTTGACGCTAAAGGTTCCCCCAAAGCCGCAACAGGTATCACTGTCCTTCATCTCAATGAGTTCAAGCCCCTGAATATTGCCCAGTAAAGTGCGAGGCTGTTCGGCGATTCCTAGCCCTCGGCTCAGATGACAGGAGTCATGGTAGGTTACTGTTCCTGTAAAATCTGACCCGACATCAACTATGCCGAGTTCATCTACGAGATACTGGGTAAATTCATATGTTTTTGCACCGACGGCCAGCGCTCTGCTATGCATTGCAGGGTCATCCGCAAAAAGGTCCGGGTAGTGATGGCGGACCATATGAACGCAGGATCCGGACGGGCATACAATTACTTCTGCATCCTCAAAAAGATCAATGAAATGTTTTGCCGCAGCAGCTGCGTCTTGCTGATAGCCGCTGTTGAAGGCCGGCTGGCCACAGCATGTTTGGCCTTTGGGGTAGTCATAAGGGATTCCAAGTCTGTCGAAAACCGTGATCATTGCTTCGCCGGTTTCGGGAAACATGGTGTCAACAAGGCATTGGATAAAGAGAGAAACTGTTTTTCCAGACATTATTGTATCCTCAGATTGGCAGGAAAAGAAAAATGGGGCACTGTTTCTCTAGTTGCCCATTTCGTTCAGAAAAAGTGGGTTGATCCGGTTTGCTCTAAAATCTCAAATAGATATTGGTGGTAGAGTTTGTCGAGCAATGCACCCCTATTTGCTTGAGTGAATTCTCATAATCTTCTACAAAGGTCAATAGGAATGTACTGTATTAAAACGTTTTAGTAAATCAAACGGAACAAGGAAAGAAATGAAAAAGATTGTGAAAACTATGTTGGTTACGGGCATATTGGCCCTTGCCACTACGGTGAGTGCTGAGCCTGCCAAAATTGCCATCAATCAGTTTGTTGAACATCCAGCCCTCAATGCAGTTTCGAAAGGGTTTAAGGATGACCTGAAGGAAAATGGAGTTGTCGCTGAGTATAGAGAATACAATGCCCATGGCAATATGGGAACGGCCAATCAGATTGCGACTCAGATTGCCTCCGATGAACCTGATCTTATTTTGGCGATCGCCACTCCGAGCGCCCAGGCTTGTGCCAAGGTGTATGATAAAGCACCGCAGCTCGCTGATACACCTATGTTGTTTTCTGCCATTACTGATCCCCTTGCCGCCGGGCTGGTCAAAGACTCTATGCATCCGGGACCAAATATAATCGGTGTTTCCAGTCAGATGCCGATGGATAAACATCTTGGTATGATACTTCGTTTCCTGCCGGATCTCAAAAAACTCGGAGTGATGTATAATGCCGGAGAAGTAAATTCTGTTTCTAATGTGAAGCGATTGAAGGCGGCCGCTGTAGAACGACATATTACCATTATAGATGGGCCGGTAACCAACTCCGCCGATGTTTATCAGACGGCGCAAAGCCTTGTTGGTAAGGCCGATGCTATCTATGTACCAACCGATAATACTGTTGTCTCAGCCTTTGAGGCTGTGGTAAAGGTCTGCGAACGAACCCACTTACCGTTATTTAGTGCTGATACCGATTCGGTGAAGCGGGGAGCAGTCGCAGCATTGGGTTTCGATTACTATCTGCATGGCAAGCAGACCGGTGCTATGGCAAGAAAAATTCTTACTGGCACCAAGCCCGAGGCTCTACCTGTCGAATTCCAGAAAGATCTCTCCTTCCATGTAAATCCAAAAGCCGCAGAGCGTATGGGGCTTGTGGTTGATAAGTCGATTCTTGATTCGGCTGATATATTACATTAGTCCCGGTGCATGGAAGAAAGCCGGGATTCTCCAGAGGTGTAATTTTTTTTGGTAAGCTTTCTGGAGTAAGGCCCTAATACAGCAAAAAGGGAAGTGCAGGCTGTTCTATCTTTTAGCTGAGGCCTTTATTTATAAAAAAATCTTTATATTTCATGTCCTCTTTCAGGATGTGTCCAATAAGCCAGGTTGCTAGGTAGTCTAGAAGTGCAGTGGAGAGTATATTGGGGCCAATGTCTGATGCTGAGTAAAAGGCGATGGTTTTATCTATAAAATCTTGATGTTGCAGCTCTTGTTCGACCTTCTGCTCATAACCGTATTCGGCCATGAGGTATTCTTCAGCCCGAAAATGGACCTGGGCGTAGTCGGTCATTTCTGTCAGAAGGTCGGCAATGGTTTTCTGGTCGGTCAGATTTGTCTGCTCAGAAATAAGTTTATTGACCATTCCGATCAATTTCTTATGCTGGTCATCCATTTCTTTAACACCAACACTGAACTCATCTCTCCAATTGATAATATCCATAAGCTTCCTCGATAAGTGGTTGTTTTTTCACGATACTCTTTAAGGTTTTCAAGAATACCACGAAGCAAATTCTTTACAAGAAATAATTAGCCATGGGAAATACGGAGAAAATACAGGCCTGATTTCTGCAAAAAACAGAAATCAGGCGGAGAGGAGAGAAGAAGCTAGTAAAGGATTACCGCTCAGAGATCGGGATAAATGCGCGGGTTGTTTCGCCGGTATAGATCTGGCGGGGACGTGAAATCCGCAGCTTATGATCATGCATCTCTTTCCAGTTGGCAATCCAGCCTGGCATCCGGCCAATGGCAAACATAACGGTATACATATTGAGCGGGATACCTATGGCACGAAGTAAAATACCGCTGTAGAAGTCAACGTTGGGATAGAGGTTTCTGGAAACGAAATAGTCATCATTCAGGGTAGCTTCTTCAAGTTCCAGAGCAATATCCAACAGACTATCCTGGACCTTGAGTGCTTGCAATACATCATGGACACGTTTTTTTAAGATTATCGATCGGGGATCAAAGTTCTTATATACCCTGTGACCAAAGCCCATAAGCCTGAATGGATCATCTTTGTCTTTTGCTTTTTCAAGGTAATAGTCCAGTGGACGACCTGATTTTTTGATATCTTCAAGCATGGTGATCACTGCGGCATTGGCCCCACCATGAAGAGGACCCCAGAGGGCGCAAACTCCTGCGGATACTGAGCTGAAAAGGTTTGCGCGGGAACTGCCGACCACACGCACTGTAGAGGTTGAGCAGTTCTGCTCATGATCTGCATGCAGAATCAGGAAAAGATTGAGTGCCTTGTCAATTATCGGAGTTACTTCGTATTCACGATAAGGATCTGTAAACATCATATGCAGAAAATTACCACAATAGGTGAGGTCGGGATTGGGGTGATTGATCGGTTTGCCGCTGGCCATTCGGTAGGCAAATGCCGCAATTGTTCGCACTTTTGAAAGCAGAAGAGATGCTGTACGATCAAACTCAGCGCCGGTGGTTGGTACTTCAAGAACTTCCGGATGAAAACAGGATATGAGGTTTAGCATGGCAGAAAGAATTGCCATAGGAGGTGCCGATTTAGGGAAACCGGAAAAGTGGTGTTCAAGGTTAGTATGGAGAGGCGCATGCTCCTTTATTCTATCAGAAAAGGATTTGAGTTGATCAGCATTAGGGAGTTCGCCATAAAGAACAAGAAAGGCTGTTTCAATAAAAATTGCTTTTTCGGCTAGTTCTTCAATGGGATAACCTCTGTACCTGAGGATACCTTTAGCCCCGTCGACATAGGTTATAGAGGAGTAACAGGAGCCGGTATTGCCAAAACCTGGGTCCATGGTGATGTAACCGGTTTCAGATCGGAGACTTTGCGTATCAATACATTTTTCATTTTCTGAACCGGTGAAGACATCGAATTCGTAACTCTTTCCATCAACATTCAGTGTTGCTTTGTCGCTCATAGTATTCTCCAAGGCAATGTTATTAAAAGTCCTTATTTCAGGAGTTTCTGATTATTACATTGTATTATTGGGAAATAATAGTAATCATTCGCATTGGTTGCAATGATTAATCAACCCATTTTTGTGAGTGTTGAGCGAAAGTGCGTGTTGCAGTTTTACAGTTGTTGAATAGTGGTGTGGATGGTTCGTGAGCCTTATTGGTAAAGCTTAATCGTCAGAAAAGATGTGTTGATAAGAAACCAGTTCCAGCTAATCGAAACCGGTTTCTCAACTATTTATATGCAATTTTTAATCATTGAACAAAATTTTTGGCTCGCTGAAGCCATTCCTGTTGCTCAACTTCTGGCAGGAAGATAATAAAATTTCCAATGGATCTTTGGACTCCCATCAGATCAATAAGAAAGTTGTAGACAGCATTGGCTGCCGCCAGGTCAGAATTCAAAGCCTGGGTTTGAGCATCAAGGAGTTCGATGATAGATTTAATCCCCTCGACATATGAATCAGTGACCAGTTGTAAGTTGAGCCGTGCAGCGTAGGCAGCATCTCTTGACAAGTTGATTGATGGATAGGAAGCTCGGGTGTTATTTGAGGCCACAAGTATTGTCTGGCTAAGTCTTTCCTCAAAAGACTTGCGCTGAATCATCAATCGATTGAGTTCTATTTTGGCCTTGCTCATTGTCGCTGATTTCCTGCCGCCTTCAAAAAGAGGCAAGCTTGCATAAACACCTACAGACCAGTCCGTGTCATCCAAACCGTTGAAATCCTCGTCACGCTGCCCATCCCCAGAAGTGGAAAGGTAGTGTTCAACATCGCCCTGAAGAGAAACAGTGGGAACCCAGTAGTCGCGCTTTGACTTAACAACGAGCCTTTCCTGGGAGGCAATGTCAGCATCAATGGCTTTCAGTTCCGGGGAGGCTGTCAATCCTTCTTTAATAGTAAATTGCTGGAAATCACGAAAATCTCGGGGGTTGTGGAACAGGGTGTAGAACAATTGGTTTCCAGTAATGAGCATGGGGTCACTCAGGTCCATTTCTTCTGCGACAAATTCTTCCAGGAGTGGACGATTGAGGATGCGGTTCAGGTTCTGCATAACATCGAGAGTTTGCGATTCTTCTCGAAGGACAATCTGGATGTCGTTGGCAACCTTTGTCTGCCAACGATAGAGTTCATCTGGCCCGGCAACACCAGTGTCCAGGCGAATACTGGCACGTTCCAGGTTGGCTTGCGTCAACTGCAGGTTGTCCTTTTGTAAAAGCTCAATTGTTTTCTGGCGAAGGACATTCAAATAGGCGATTGAGGCATCGTAAATGATATCAAGACGAACAGAGTCCCGGTCAGATTCGCGACCACTCTGCTGGTATTTTTCTATGGTATATCCGGCCCATTCATTTTCTGAATAGATGGTTTGAGTGGCAGAAGCACCAGCAGTCCATGCTCTTTCAGGATTCGCTCCCTGGCCTATCTTAGCGAGGTCACTATCAATAACCCTTCCGCGAGAGGCAATACCTAATTGTGGCAGCAATGGAGATCTTGCTTCATTAACGGCATAACTTCCTGCCGCTACTTTTTGTTCTTCCACCGACAGATCCAGGTTTGATGAGAGTGCGGATTGAACGACTTTTGTTAAGTTCAGCGAGCGTGATATCTCTTTCTTTTCTTCATTGAGGAGTGTCGCACCTAACATAACACCAATACTTGGGTAAACTCCGATGGCTCTTGCCGTGGCCATGTTGATGGTGAGTTTACTGGACTTGGAAAAGCCCACTGGAATAGTGGCAATATCTTCTCCTAGTAAAATTTCCTGAACAATGATTGAAACTGTTCTGGCAAGGTTTTCCTTGAGGTCTGCAGGGGTATTAGTGGCTAGAAGCCCCTGCTTGACGTATTCGTGTCCCCACATGGAAAAGCTTGGTAGTTTTCGGGAGATAAGACCATTGCTGAGACTAGAAAACTCTTTTGAAGATATTTGCCACAGAGGAGAAACCAGCACTGCTTGTGTATCTTCTGGAATATTTTGAACAGCCTCTGTTCCCGACAAGCCCACGGGGACGAGATGAATGGTAACCGAATGTTCAAATCCCAATGATTTGACTGTCTTTACCATATTTGGATTTGCTTTTAGATCTCGTTGATCAACAAGGATTGCCAGGGTATTAAAGGGAACCAGCTTGCGAAATTCCATTAATTCTGTTTCAAAAGGAATACCAAGATCAACATAGGTCAAGTTATGAACACCACTCCCAGGGCCATCTTTTGGTGCTTTTTGCATTTCCGCATCAATCACAAAGGGAGCAATGATTGGTTTCTGTGGCTCTGTTCTTTTTATCGCTTCGGTCGAAGCAAGAGGTCCCAGGGCTAGAATAAGGTCTGTCTTTGGGTTATTGAGCAGGCTGTTAAGCTGCCGTTTGACGCCACCCATAGTACCATCTGCCTGTCGTGACAAAGATTTTGGAAATGACACGGAATACTCTTTTTCTGCGACATTTCTAATTTCTTTTTGGAATTTTTTTATGAAATTGGCTCCATCGAAAATCGGTCCATCGGTGAGAATGCCTATGTTGAAATGAGGGGGAGCAGCTTCTTCTGTAGTCTGTTCATCAGCAGCGCGACTGTTCCCGCAAAAGATTAAAATCAATAGAAGTGCAAAATATATATGGTTCAAGGTTCTTGATCTCATTCTAAGTCTCTCCTTGGTATGGTTCAAATAGACTGTAATTTGAAAAAAGTTGCATAAAGTACTGGAACAAGAACCAGAGTCAGGACTGTGGCAAAACCAAGACCGAAGACAATGGTTACGGCCATTGCCACAAAGAAAGCGTCTGCAAAAAGTGGTATCATGCCCATCATTGTAGTCAATGCGGCCATCATTACCGGTTGCATTCTCGATACACCGGATTCAATGACTGCCTCAAGCCCAGGCATGCCTGCCTTGATATTGAGGTCAATCTGGTCAATCAGGACAATTGCGTTCTTGATAAGCATCCCTGATAAACTCATCAGGCCAAGAAGGGCCATAAAGCCAAAAGGCTGATCAAAGATGAGCAGTCCTGCTGTCACGCCAATCAACGAAAGTGGAACCGTCAGCCAGATAATCAAAGGCTGCTTGAAGGCGTTAAAGAGAAAGATCACCATTAAAATCATCATACCGAAATACATAGGGATATTGGCAGCAAGCTGCGCGGTTGCATCCGATGAATCTTCCACCTCCCCACCCCAGGCAATGAAATAACCGGGTTTTCCTTTTAGTGGGATTATGTCATCGTATTTGACAGGAATTGTTGAGGCTGTGTAGGGAGTTCCCTCTATCCACTGTTTTCCTTGATAGGTCTCTATATCTACCCCGAGAGCCTGCTCTATCTGCGGTTTGACACGATTTAAAAGTTCTGACGGCAGTCCTTCGCGGGGATCAGCATGTACCTTGATAAATGGCCGGCGGTGCCAGCGGGATACCCGTGCATTTTCCCAGGTCGTTTCTATGCCGTTAAGTACCTGCATAATGGGTACTTCCTGCTGGGCGGAAGGACTGTATATTTGCAGATCCCTCATGTCTTCGATTGTGTTTCGTTCATCCAAAGGGGCTCTTGCAATGATGGGAATCAGGTCTATCCCTTCTCGGTAGACACCGGTGGTGGTGCCTGAAAAATTGGACTCAATGGCCGTTGCAACCATGGGACGATCTATTCCTAATGTTCGCGCTCTATCTTCTGCCAGGATAGGTTGTGGGAGTTTAACCTTGTCTCCCCACTCAGTCCTGATTGCCTGGGAATCAGGGTCGTCGGCAATAATTCCCAGCACGGTATCGGCCATTTTTCTGAGCTCATTTGGGTCGGGACCGTTTATGCGAAATTGGATCTTGCCGCCTTCACCTGGGCCAAGCAAAAACTTTTTGACATTGACCGTTGCATCAGGAAACATCTCTTCAAAATCTGTTTGAATCTGCGGACGTATCTGATCGATGATTTTGTAGTCATCAACAGATACAACAATATTTGTATAATTAATCGAGGCATCAACCGGAACACTGTAAACTAGAAGAAAACGTGGATGTCCTGCTCCAATTGCCGAGGCAACTGTTGTGACTCCTTCGAGATTGAGCAGATACTCCTCCATTGCCTCGACCTTCTCTTTCGTTTCCAGAATATGTGTGCCTTCACGAAACTGGCATTCTATGAAGAATTGAGGGGTGGTTGAGTTGGGGAAAAATTCATTGCCGAGAAAACCAAAACCATAGACAGCGACACCAAACATAACCACGACAATACCAATAGTTATGAAACGTAGGCGTATTGCAAAGGTTAGAAACTTCCTGTAGCTATGATAAAAAGCATTGTTGTACGGGATCTTTTTTTCCGAATCTTTACCGCTTTTCTTCTTTTTTCCTAATACAAAGTTTTTGGTGACCAGTGGAGTGACTGTCACTGCTGTAAGCCATGAGAGTGAAAGTGAGATGAGTATAACATAGAATAAAGATCGGCAGTATTCACCGGTGGAATTATCCATCCCGCCTATTGAGGCAAAGGCGAGCACGGCAACAACTGTGGCACCTAGAAGAGGAATGGAATTCTGGCCAACTACCTCTTTTGCTGCTTGCAGGCCATCCATTCCCTGTTCCATCCGCACTTTCATGCCATCAACCACCACGATGGCATTGTCAACCAACATACCCAAGGCAATAATAAGTGCTCCCAGTGAGATTCGTTCAAGGGTTATATCGTAATAACCCATGACAACAAAGGTGCCGGCGATGGTGAGGAGCAATATAAAACCAATGATAAGCCCTGATCGTAACCCCATAAAGATAAGCAGGACAATGACAACTATAATAACCGCTGCTGCTAGGTTACTGACAAAGGAGTTTATCGCCGTGGTGACTGCTTTGGACTGCATGGCGATTTCAACGAGTTCCATGCCTAGAGGGATTTCTCCCTGCATTTCGTCAATTCGCTTGAGCACGCCTTCGCCCATAGTTACCGCATTACCACCAAGGATGGTTGAGATAGCAATACCGATGGCTGGTTTGCCATTTACGCTAAGAATATTTACTGGAGGATCAACATAGTCACGAACGATGGTAGCTACGTCACGCAGATAGATAAGC
>Ga0070728_10003676_pt1 | contig 16633 bp, 16 predicted proteins | sample tdDd471_FD_66723 | JGI IMG/M metagenome (GOLD analysis project Ga0070728, IMG submission 66723) | Marine sediment microbial communities from the Atlantic coast under amendment with organic carbon and nitrate - tdDd47.1 | ecosystem: Environmental > Aquatic > Marine > Coastal > Sediment | place... | reverse complement strand
ACCGCCCCCTCCTAACGATTGCTGTCTGCTGAAAGAGGGGCCGAGGCGTACAACTCAACCGAACAACAAGTTTGTTTTCGATCTGATCGGGCACCCCGGCCCGGATATACGTGTTAGTGCTCAGCGTTTATTGAGCAGCTTTTATTTCGTCCTCAGAGATATCGTACACGCCGCAACCAAGGACAAGTTCCGTACCTTCAACCGGGCAAAGTTTCACGTAGGAAACTTTTTTGGAGGGCTTCTTTTCCCCTGGCTTGGGCCACATATAACTGACCCATCCGGCTCCCTTGGCTTTCGCGACCTGATTCATTTCAGAGAAGAAAAGCTTACCGCTGGCATCCTTGAGGCCGATGATGGACTTGCCGTCCAGCTTGAACTTGATGGGATGCATGACCATTTTGCCCTGCATGTCGTGTATCCAAATGTAGGTTCCCGAGAAGATGAATGGGCTTCCCGTACCCTGGAACTTACGAATGGCTCCCAATCCCTCTGCCTGGAGCAACTCACAGCCCTTGTTCACTTTTTCCATAATTTGTTTGGGTGTGGGTTTTGTCGTGGCACTTGCTGCTGCCGCTGCTTCGGATTCCTTTGCCAGTTCAGCAGAACTTTCAGCAAATACGCTCGAAGCAAAAATCAGCATCAACACCAGAGCCAAAGCCAAGTGTAAAAAGTTCATTTTTTTCATCTGTAGAAATCCCCCTGGTTAGACATTTAATCCGATATCCAAATCTTCATCTATCCCTTTAATTATGCAACTTTTCCCGGACTCAAGTCCAAAACATACTGCCAACGGCTTCATGCTTCATAACATATCACACATACACGCAAATGAACAATATTACCCCAACAACAACACAAGAAACCAATTATGGGTCATCTGATTTGAACGTACTTCCATTAATGAATTGCCCTACCCCAAATCAACCTAATACGCTAATTTTGCTCCAAAACTTGCATAAATTCTGCTCCAATATGTTTCCCAATTAGTACTAAATCAAAATTAACAAGGATTAACTAATTGGTCGCAATTTCAAACTTTTTTCAAAATCATTTAATCATTACAGTAGTACAATTGCGACTTAATACCACTCTCTGTCAGGTCGAATCCTTGTACAGCCCTCTTACATATTTCTACTTGGTGAGTTGAATAAAAGCGAACCTACAACTGGCGTATTTTGCTGCACTCTGATAACAAATAGGAAACTACGAGCTGTCACAATCTACAGTTATCCTGTTTTCGGAGACATTAAGCAATGCAACACTCTGGATTACCAAAGAATATTTCCCTTGAATCCGTTGTCGACTCGGTCGCGGAAGGGATATTTACGGTCGATCTAGATTGGAATATAACTTTTTTCAATCAGGCAGCCACTCATATTACCGGCATTCCGTCCAACGAAGCCGTTGGGCAAAAATGCTGGGAGGTCTTTGCTTCAAGCGTCTGTGACGGGGCATGCCCCATGCGGCCATGCCTTGAGAGAGGCGAATCTGTCCTGAATAAATCCGGTTTTATTCTCGGTGCGGATGGCGAAAAAATCCCCATCGGCATGAGTTCTTCGCCTCTCAAGGACAAGGACGGAGAAGTTGTGGGCGGAGTCGAGAGCTTCCGCGATCTAAGCTCACTCCACCAGCTCATGCAGAAGGTTGAGGAGCGATATTCCCTTGAGGATATCCGCACCAACAACCCGCACATGATCCGCACTCTCCAGATTTTACCACCCATCGCGCAATCCACATCCACAGTGCTTGTATTAGGCGAATCCGGCACGGGTAAAGAACTCTTTGCACGCGCCATTCATAATTTAAGTCTGAGAAAAGGCAAACCATTCGTAGCAGTTAACTGCGGAGCATTGCCGGGCAACCTCTTGGAATCAGAACTTTTCGGCTACAAGGCCGGAGCGTTCACCGACGCACGCAAGGACAAACCCGGACGGCTGGAACTGGCCCAGGGAGGAACACTATTCCTTGATGAGATCGGCGACATGCCCCTCCCGCTCCAGGTCAAGCTGTTGCGCGTATTACAGGAAAAAGAATACGAACCTTTGGGCGGCGTGAAACCTATTCCGGCAGACGTACGATTCGTAGCCGCGACCAACCGCGACCTTGAGACCATGGTCGCTGAGGGAACCTTCCGTCAGGATCTATTTTTCCGCCTTAACGTGGTCCGCATGGACATCCCGCCACTGAGGGACCGCACTGAAGACATCCCTCTTCTGGTGAACCATTTCATACGCTTACAGAACTCACTTAAGGGCAAGAACATCAGTGCAGTCTCGGAACGGGTCCATCAGGTACTGTTCCAATACGAATTCCCCGGCAATGTTCGGGAGCTTGAAAACATCATCGAATACGCATTCATTCTATGCTCTGGTGAAATGATCGAAATGGAACACCTACCGGAACACCTTAAACCGCAGGCAGTTAGCGAGTGTCCGCCCTGTGACGGCCCTGACTTCAGCGACACAGCGGCAGGCATGGCTGGGCACAAGCATAATGCGGTGCTCAAAGCCCTTGAAAAACACAACGGCAACAAAAGCGCTGCCGCCCGAGAACTGGGCATCTCGCGTGACACCATCAGGAGGATACTGAAACGAAGTGAAGCAAAATAAAGCAATCGCACTACAAAAGTGTAGCAAAACAAGTCAATCCACAGAGTCGACCAAACACCCCCTTGTCGATAACTAGTTGATTTGTAAAAGAGAAATTGAATGGTACGGGCTATGCACAAAGAGACATGTCGTCAGCCCGACAAAATGAAAGTCTCAAAACACATTGCAGGATCATGGATATCTGTATTGCAGGCTATCAAAACCGGGTGGCGACCCTGCTGGAAACAGCAACGGAATTGAGGTTGTACTCGTTGGAAGATGCACGTGTAGTCCAAAGCGGAATGACGGCAATGCCGACCGCCGGAGCATGTGTCCTCCCGACCTACCTCAAATCCCTGGGTGTCGAAATCGTCATCTGCGGCGGTCTTGGAAAGGCCGTACAAGACGGGTTTGAAGCCATGGACATACAGGTCATCCCCTGGGTCAAGGGTCCCATTGAGGCTGTACTCGAAGCCTACATTGCGAACCAGATGGACACAATGACCATGCCCGGACGCGCCAGCCGAAACAGATCCTGACGATCACGACCCCCACGTTGAATGACAGAGTCCCGCCCAAACGGGACACGCAACCCGCCAGCCGGCGGCGTCACAACATAGGGGGGCTTTATGGGACAAATATCCAACTGGGACTGGGAGGTCGGCGAAAAAACCGTCGTTAAATCCCTCTCCCCTCTCCAAAATCATGAATGGCAGGAAGAACCGTACGTCTCGCCGGACGGTGAAACCCTGGCTGCTGTCGTTAATCTGGGCGAGATGGAATTCTCGATCCGGACCAACGACACGGTCTGGGACGGTTCCTATGAACGAATCTGGTACCCACGTTATTCGCCGGATGGCAGGCTGACTGCTCTGTGCCAACAGGACGGAGAATCCGTTCTGGCAATCGACGGTCAACCGTGGTCCGAACCATGCGAATACGTCTGGGACACCAAATTCAATTCAAATGGATCGGCTATCGCAGCCATGTCCAAAACAGACAGCCGCTACGGAGTGGCCTTGAACGGGAAGCTCTGGGAAAACCTGTACGAAAACGCCAACCAATACACGTTGAGCGACAACGGCAGGCACAGTGCTGCAGTTGTTCAGGTTGAAAGCCTTGGTCAGGCTGATATCCAGGGCTTCAAGAAGGGTGTCTTCACTCTGGCCGTGGACGGCGACGCCTGGGCAAACAAGTACCAGAATCTCTGGACACCGGTTTTCGACACCAGCGGGTTGCGAGTTGCAGCCCAAGCAAGGGTCGGTGTTCATCAATACACCATCACCGTTGACGACGAGGCGTGGTCCACGACCTACCCGCAGGTATGGGCGCCGACTTTCCATCCCAAAGGCTCAGTAGTCGCCCCGGTCCGCATGGCCGGAAAGTGGGGCATTGCACGCGATGGTGCCTTCATTTGGAACCCCAACTACATACAGTGCGTAAAGCTGCAATTCTCCAAGAGCGGCGACCGCCTCTGGGCCATCGTCGCACCCTCGTACGGAAAATTCACACTAGCCTGTAACGACAAGCCCTGGACCTCGACCTTCCCGGTCGTAACCGACATGGTTCTCAGTCCTCAAGGTAACCGCGCCGGAGCAATCGCAAGCAACAACAACTCCGACTTCCGCATCTTGGTCGATGACCAGATATGGAACGGCACTTGGGACATGGCCTGGCCTGTGATCTTCTCACTTGATGGTCGCAACGCAGGAGCCTTGGTTGAAGAAAAGGGCAAGCACCTCATCCTGATCAACGGCAAGCCGTATGACAGAATCTTTGATCGCGCTTGGCAGCCAACATTCAGCGAAGACGGTTCCAAGGTCCTGATCAGGGCAATCGAAAACAACTCATATGTCCGCATCATTGCCGATGTGGCCAGCATATAGGCGGAGGGAGAAGCAATGCACGAATTATACAACTTCGTCAGCGGCCCTCTGGCCTGGATCGCATGGGCGATCTTCATCCTAGGGTCTGCCTACCGGCTGGTGAGCATGTACTCGCTCGCCAAGAAAAAGGACGGTTCGTCCCTCGCATACATGAGCTGGCCCTACGGCCTTCGCTCCGTCATGCGTTGGCTCATTCCGTTCGGCACCATGGGGTGGAAGTCCGATCCGCTCATGACCATCTCAACCTTTGCCTTCCACATCTGCTTTATCGCAGTGGCCGTTTTTCTCAGCGCCCATGCGGTCGTCTGGAATACGGCTTTTGGCATCAACCTTTGGAGTATCCCGACTCAAATCGGTGACATCATAAGCTTTGTGGTCATCGCAGCCTGTTCCGTCTTTGCCCTGCGCAGACTTTTGCTGCCGCACGTTCGAAGCGTGACTCGCCCCAAGGACTGGCTCGCACTGGGACTCGTGACCATGCCATTCCTTACTGGCGTCATGGCCTATCACCAGATGGGTCCATCGCTTCTGATGACCACCCTGCACATCCTGTCCGGTGAAATGCTGCTGGCACTGCTCCCGTTCACACGTCTCAGTCACGCGCTGTTCGTCCTGTTCACCAGGGCTTACATGGGCTCGGAATTCGGTGGCGTTCGCCATGCAGAAGATTGGTAAACCACCAAAAGAGGGCATTATCATGAGTCATATAGCAGATAGAATAATCTCAGACCCCGGACTTGAAGCCGGGGTGGCCAACCTGACCTCGGAAAAAATCGAGGAAGTGGTCAACAGAGTTCTCAAGGGAGAAACTGGTGCCAAGCTCAAGGCCTATCATGAAACGTGCATGCGCTGTGGGCTTTGCTCCCAGGCGTGCCATTTCTTCCTCTCCAACAACAACGATCCAAGCTACTCGCCCGTAAGCAAGGCGACAGACACCGTATACGAGCTAATGGAAAAGAAGGGACGGGGAATCTACCCTTACCGCATCTACCAGATGGCCCAAGTCGCCTTCACCGAATGCAACCTGTGCAAGCGATGTGCGCACTATTGTCCTGTAGGCATCGACACCGCCTACATCATCTCCATCATGCGCCGCATCTGCTACCTGCTCGACGTGGTGCCGCTGTACATCCGCGACACTGCCCACTCTCACGCCTCCACCCTAAACCAGATGTGGGTCAAGGACGACGAGTGGACCGACTCCCTGCAATGGCAGGAAGACGAAGCTCGCGACGAATTCCCGAACCTGCGCATCCCGCTGGCCAAGGAAGGGGCTGACGTCTACTACTCGGTCATCGCGCCCGAGCCCAAGTTCAGAACCCAGCTCATATACCAGGCCGCCGCCATCATGGAAGTGGCCGGTATCGACTACACCATGCCCGCCCATCCGGGTTGGGATAACTCCGACATGTGCATGTTCATCGGTGATTTCGAAAACATGGGCCGCCTCAAGAAGGCCCACTTCGAATCTGCCCAGAACCTGCGCGTCAAACGCATCGTCATGGGCGAATGCGGCCATGCCCTCCGGTCTGTCCACGATATGGGCAACCGCTGGCTTGGATTCCGCGACACGCCCATCCCGGTCGTCCACGCCGTGGAATTCTATTGGGAACTGCTGACCCAAGGCAAAATCAAGATACCCAAGAAGTTCCAGGAACCGGTCACCATCCAGGATCCGTGCAACATCTCGCGAGGCATGGGCCTCATGGACAAGTTGCGCGAAGTGACCCACATGCTCTGCGAAAACGTGGTCGAAATGACCCCCAACCGTGAACGCAACTACTGCTGTTGCGCAGGCGGCGGCATCATCAACTGCGGCCCGCCCTTCAAGAGCGTGCGCATCCAGGGCAACTCCGTCAAGGCGGACCAACTGGCAGCCACCGGTGTCCAAAACATCGTCTGCCCGTGTCACAACTGCCACGGCGGCCTGGAAGACATCATCAGTCACTATGATCTGGGCATGCATGCGAAATTCCTCGGGGACTTCATCTATGAACTCATGGAAAAGCCAGAAGCGCAGTAAGGGAGATAGACATGTATAAAACAACAAGAATACTCGCACCCCTTGCCGTAATCATTACGGTGGTGCTCATCTTCCTGGCGGCTCCGTTCCTCAACAAGGGAGCCTTCTCGCAGGATGACATGGTCGTGGTTCCCACCTCGGCCTTCGACTCCCCGGAGCGGCCTGCGGTCAGGTTCGAGCACGACAATCACAATGAACTGGCTGAGATCGAGGATTGCGAGACCTGTCATCACGGCAAGACCGATGACGGACTGATCGACTTGGAAACATCAACGGACGGCGAGTCTTGCGACTCATGCCACCCGGTCAAGCCGGAGAATGGCGAGACTCCGCTGATGCGCTCCTATCACAAACAATGCACTTCCTGTCACACGACCTCCCTCAAGGGACCGGTGGTGTGCGGCGAGTGCCACAGAAAGTAGCGTAACCGGGAAACTGGGGAGCAGTCATGAACACAGCGACACTCGCACGAAACGGGATGATCCTCACGGACAGAGAATCCGAAGCCGTGGAACCCCTGGCTCACCTTGCCAGCAAGGTGACCCTGGAGAACGGTTACACGCTTCGTTCTTTTCTCGACATGGTGTGGCGATATTCAGTGTTCCAAGCGATCAGCGTGTTCATCTCGCCACTCATGGAAGAGTGCGCCAGCTGCCCGGATTCCGGATGCAGGACAGACGGACTCACGCATATGGAACTGGTCAAGAGAGTAGAAATGACCGGCTTTCCAGGTGAACCGAGGTTCAACATCCTCTGCACCCTTACTGGAATGCATAACGGTACGGAACAGGAGCTTCGGCTCTTCCAGTTCGATCACCTGTTGGACGTTCCCATCAAACTTGGAATGTTGAAGCACACTGTCTTCGGAGACAGCGTCAACGTCATGGAATTTGAAACGGATTACAGCCTCTTCGAATTCATAGAGGGAGTCGCGTGGGAATTCGGTTTCCAGCGTTTCCCGGAACATTGTAGCATTAGGGGGTAACATGTTTGACAAGATCATGTTTGCAACCAGCGGCACACCGGTATGTGACAGCCCGGCAAAGATCGCTTTTGATTTAGCCGAGCGCGAAGACGCCGAACTTCTTCTCTTCCATGTTCTCGGTGTTCCCTCCAGGGGATTCAGCGTGGAAGTCACGGACGTTCGCACCGGTGACAAGGAAGCACTTGGCGAGGACTATGAAGCCTGGGTCAAGGAAGAACTGACAAATACATACGACAACCAACTCAAGCTATACGTCGACAAGACCCGGATCATGACCACCGTCGGCGTACCGTCCACGGAGATCCTGCGCCTGGCCCGCAAGGAAGGCACGGACATGATCGTCATGGGCGCCAACACCCGCCCCGAAGACGGCGGAGGTCGCCACCGGTCCATCATGGGCAACACCATGATGAGTGTGTCCAAGCGCGCTCGTTGTCCGGTGCTAATCGTCAACCGTCCGTGCAACACCTGCTGGAATCTCTTTTCCAGCATCGTTTACTGCACAGACTTCTCCAAGGCAGCCGACCACGCGTTCACGTTCGCGCTGAAGGTGGCCAAGGACATCGGATGTCCTCTGCACATCTTCCATGCAGTGAACCTGCAATCCGGCGAACTGGGCGGCAAGCCCACCCAGGCCATGATCGAGAATGAGATTGAATACGCCAAGAAGCGGATCGAAGAAAAGTACCTCTCACAGGTTGGCGATTTCAAGATGGTTGAAGTCGACGTCCGCGAAGGTGTCCCTCACGTGGAAATCCTCAAGTACGCTCGCGAAAAGGAAGGCGATCTGATCGCCATGGCCCACCACTCCAAGGAAGTTGATCCTGAAGTGGCTGAAATCGGTACGACTCTTGAGGAAGTGGTCCTGCGCTCCGCCTGCCCGGTGGCGAGCGTGAACCACCCGGACTGGCTCAAGGACTAGGCGGCCTACGCCATGACCAGTCAGCAAAAAAAAGTGCTGGTGGTGGACGACGAGATGAATATCCGTTTGTTCCTCAAGACACTGCTTGAAACGAGCGGATATTCGCCCCACCTGGCAAAAAATGCTCAGGAAGGACTAGAAATGGCTTGGGAAGTCGAGCCGGACCTGATCATCCTGGACGTCATGATGCCCGGAGAAGGAGGCCTGGTCATGTACCAGGGATTGCAGGAGGACGAGAAGTTGAAATCAGTACCCGTGATAATGCTCTCGGCAGTGGGAGCGACGACCTTCAAGCATGCGCTGAAGATCATGGGTGTCGGCAAAGTCAGCTACCCGGACCCTTTTGCATACGTCCAGAAGCCTCCAAGGGTGGAAGAAATCAAGGCAATCATCGACCATGCACTTAAAACGACAACATAGTGGAGCTAATATGATACAGGTCAATAAACACAAAAATGTAAGGAGGGGGTCGACGCATGTCTAGCAAGATACTCATCATTGACGACGATCCATACATCGTCAAATACCTTGAGGATATCCTTCAGGACGACGGGTTCAAGACCTGTACGGCCTCCAATGTGGACGAGGCCATGGTCATCCTGAAGGAAGAGCATCCTGATCTCATCACCCTTGATCTCGAAATGCCCAACGAATGGGGACCGAGGTTCTACAGGAAGATGGTTCAGGACCCGGAACACAAGGACATCCCGGTCATAGTGGTCAGTGGCCTTTCGGGCATTCACCTGGCCATCAAGAACGCCGTGGCGTCCTTCAAAAAGCCTTTTAACCCCGAAGAACTCCTTGGTGCCATACGAAGCACTCTGGATACTTAGGGAACGCATTCAGAAAGTCTCCGGCGACGAGCCCCCGTCGCCGGAGACTGCATCTTGCCGGCTAAACTCCGACGCTTAGTTCTCGGGGAATACAAACAGTGAAAGACGAGCCATTCCCTTCTTCGGAATCAACGGTAATCGAGCCACCGTGCTGACCGACGATCTCGTTGGCGACAAACAGTCCGATGCCTGTACCGCTGCTGCCCTTTGAAGAGAAAAAGAGCGTGAACAGCTTCTCGCGGGTTTCGCGATCCATGCCTACACCATTGTCAGAGACCTTGAAGGCAACCTGCCCCTTGTCGGAATAAACCTTGAGAGTAACCCTGCCCGCCTCGTTATGGGAGCACGCATCAATGGCGTTTTCCAAAATATTGCCGAGAGCCGAAGCGAGGATCGAGCCATCCGCCTTGAAAGTTCCGGGAGCAGCCATCATATCTAGATCAATGATGACATCCTTCATCTTCGCCTTGCCTGCAAAGGAGGCGTACAAGTCCATGGTGAACCGGGCCACATTCACAACCTTCCAATTCAGCTCGCGCTTCTTGGCGTAATAGAGGATATCCAGGACGGTCTGCTTGACCTTGTCCGCCAGGAATTGCAGATCGTTATATCCATCTTCCATGCGCTCGAAATTCTTCTTTTCCAATCCTGAACCCAAACGATAAATAGCTCCATCGATACCGGTCAGCAGTCCCTTGATGCCGTGGGCCGTGGAACCGAGCAGCAGACCGAGCGACGTCAACCGATCCTGCAATTTCCTGATCTGCGTGATGTCAGTGATCATCTCAATGGCTTCGACAACCTCGCCCGTTGCATTGCGGATTGGCGAGCTCCAAATGAGCACGTTGACTTGCTCGCCCTTGCGGTTGGTAAGTACGGTCTCGAACTGGTGTGTCTGTCCATCCTCAAAGGTCTTTTGCAGCGGACATTCCTTACAGGGACTTTTACGGTGCATGAACTTCTCAAAGCACGGACTCCCTTCGAAATCACCGAAATCTTCCTTGAATCGTGCATTCATGGAGCGGACCATGAGATCCGTACCCTGCACGGAAATGTAGCATGGCGACTGGTCGAAAAGTTGCTCGTACTTGTTCTGCGTATATGCCTCGAGTTCACGGCGCATAACGATACGCTCTTCGGCTCGTCCAAGAGCAAAGGAAAAGACCTCATTGTTGATCGGCTTGGTGATGAAATCAAAGGCATCGTGCTTGAGACTCTGCACGGCCAGGTCCATATCACCATGACCAGTGATCATGATTACCTCTGTTTCCGGAGCAATTGCCTTGATCTCGCGCAAGAGCTCAATGCCACTCTTGCCAGGCATCTTGATGTCCGTGACCACAATGGGATGAAGCTTTGCGTTGAACAGTTCGAGAGCGCAATCGACATCCTTGGCCGCATCCACGGGATAGCCCATGTCCATCAATGCGATGGACAGTACGGTGCGAATGCCTTCTTCGTCGTCTACGAGGAGGATGGGGAACTGACTCATGATTGGGTGGGCCTCTCCTAAGTGACCAAATGAGCTGTCGGGATTGTGATGGAGAATGTCGCACCCTTTCCGACACCGGAATTGGCCATGATTGCTCCGCCCATTTCCTTGACGAGTTTCTTGGTTGCCATAAGGCCGATGCCGGTGCCCCGGCTGCCTTTGGTAGTGAAGAATGAATTGAAAATCTTGGTCAGTATTTCCGGGGCTATGCCATGCCCGCTATCAGTAACTTCATATTTCACCGACAGACCTCCACCGTCCATGGTCCTGATCCAGACCTTCTTGTCGCCTTCCAGGAGATCCTTGCAGGCATCTATGGCATTGGACACGAGATTGGTCAGACATTCGTGGACGGCGTCCGAATCCAGCCGCATGGGCGGGAGATCGTCTGCAAGTTCCAGAATAAGCTCCACGCCACCGGATTGTGCCTTGGAAACCATTAGGTCGTAAACCTGATTGACAGGTCCATTGGGGTCAGCCTCCACCGGATTGATGGTAACGGGCTTGGCATAATCAAGGAGATCCATGGAAAGATTCTTGATGCGTTCCACGTCACGGCGGACCATTTCCCAGCCCTGGCGCAGATATTCCTGTTTTTCTAGTTCCAGACCTTTCTCCAGAACAAACATGCCGCCTTCGAGACCACCAGCCACGTTCTTGATAGCGTGAGACATGCTTGCCACGGTCTGACCCACGGCAGCCATGCGCTCAGCCTCGACCAGTTCCTTGCTCTTCTCAAGCACCAGATGTTCAAGATTTTCCGTATACTCTTGCAGTTGTTCACGGATATTGATTTTCTCAAGCGCCCTTTCAAGGGACACCTCGAGGGCGTTTTCATGGATAGGTTTGGAGATGAAGTCGGCAGCACCAAGGCGCAAGCTCTCAATGGCGGAATCAATATCACCGTGTCCGGTGATCATGATGACCTCGGAACCCGGCCAGCTTCGTTTGATTTTCTGCAGCAACTCAAGGCCGTCTATTCCCGGCATCTTGATATCCGTCACAATCAGGGAAATCTCGTTGTTATCGAGAATATCGAGGGCCTCGCCCCCATTCTCGGCAGTCATCACCGTATATCCGGCGTCACGGATTGCGACGCTCAGTACATTGCGAATTCCTTCTTCGTCATCTACCAGCAAAACTGTTTCATTCATTTCAACTGTCCGCGACTGGAAGTTTTATGGTGAACTTGGCGCCTGACCCGCTATTCTTTGCCTCAATAGTCCCACCGAAATCCTTGATCAACCCGTAACTGATGGAAAGCCCAAGGCCTGTTCCCTTACCCACTTTCTTGGTGGTGAAGAACGGCTCAAAAACTTTGTGAATGAGCTCTGACGGGATACCGCCACCATTGTCATCGATTTCAATGACCACGTTTTTTCTTCTCCGAGACGTCTTTACACCTATCGTAGGAATATCAGAATCGTCGCTCCATGTCTTCTCTTCAAGAACATCACGGGCATTGACCAGCAGGTTGATGATCACCTGCTCCAACTGATCTGACGTCGCCATGACGGGAGGCAGATCATCGGCCAGACTCCAGTTCATCTTAATACCACGCGCCGAGAACTGCTTGTTAAGGAGCATGAATGCCCTGTCCACACTCTCGTTTACGTCAACCAACTCCTCTGTATGATCAACCTTCCTGCCGAACTCCCGCATATGGGTGATGATCTTGGTGGCCCGATCCACATAGCTGTCTACTTCCTTGGCCAGAACGGCCATGGTCTCCTGAGGAATTACTTCGTTGGCCGTAACCTTCTTGAGAAAGAAATTGCTGGCGGACTTGATGACGGTCAGAGGCTGATTGAGCTCATGGGCAACTCCGGTCGCCATTTCACCCAAGGTCGCCATCTTGCCTGCATGAAAGAGCAACTGCTCGGCTTCAAGCCGCTCGGTGATGTCTGTGGCACTGACAAGAAGGTATTCCTTGTCCGAGTGAGCGGAAACAGCCTGCATGATGTCCACGAAGAACGACTCACCGTCCTTGCGCACACTCTTGACCTGATTGACGGATGAAAATGTTCGCATCTGCGATACGATCTGCTCAACTTCATCCGGGTGAATCACGGAAGTGAATGGCCGTCCTATCAATTCATCGGCTTCATAACCATACACTGAACAGGCGGTAGAGTTGCAGTCGCGGATATTCAAGCTGGCGTTATCCAAAACGAAGATGGAGTTAGGCGCATTGTTGAAGATGGTGTGGTACTTCTTCTCCGATTCCTGAAGCTTTTCCTCAAGCTTCTTTCTCTCGGTGATATCCAGACACATCTCCATGGCCTTGGTCACATTGCCGTCCTGATCAACGATAGGTGCGGTGTGTACGATCCAGTGCGAATACGTTCCATCAGGGTTCTGCCGGCTCTCTTCACTGCAATGAGACAACCCTGTCTCGAAGGTCTTCTCAACCGGGCATATTTCACACTTCTCATCAACACCCTTGTACGCCTGGTAACAATACGCACCGGGGAACGGGTTGAACCTCTCTCGACTTTCCTTGTTGTATTCCAAGAGCTTGTAATCAAGATCCTGCACTGTAACGATACAAGGGACATTATCAAACAGCAGCTCATACTCTTTCATCTTCTCGTTCAAAGCTTCCTGCTTGGCGTGGAGAGCCTTGACCATCCCCACGTGCGACCGGGCCAATTTCCCCAATTCATCACGACGAGCGGCGATAGGCATGGTCGCACTGGTCGTTTTGCCTTGCGCAATATCCTCAGAGCTTTTCGTCAAGAGAGACAAGGGACGGGTAATTATCTGGCGCAGACCAAGGAAAATGCCGCCGGAGGTAATGATAAAAAAGATGAAGCCCAAAGCCATCAATTGTTTTTGGTAGTCGAGAACGTCTACCGAGGAGGCGTCAAAGGCAAAAACGAGATCCAAAGCACCGAGAATAGCCTTATCAGCCGGATGGAAATGACACGGACCACCCGAACACTCGGGAGGATTGCCGATAGGCGTCAGGACACTAAAAAAATGTTCGCCTTCCGGTGAATAGAAATCCCGCGTCCGCTCATTGAGTGGAAGTGTCTTCTTGGGCGGTTCGGTCAGATGACAAACCCTGCATGCTTGGTGGCCTGTGTCGATAACCGTGCCTTCTTCCACAGGATTATTGGAAAATTTGATCTCCCCATCCTTGTTGTAGACACGAATGGACGTGACGGGATGGAGTTCGGCGACCTTATGGATAATCTGGTCTATTTCCCCACGTGAATTGTGAAGCATTGCATTGTGCAACCCCAACTTGATGGTATTGCCCATCATGTCAGCAGTATGGATACGCTCGGTCAGGGTATGCTCGTTCACAAAGGAAATGCTCATGTACACGAGAACCAAAGTGCTGACGAGCATGATGCCGCCCGTCGCCACGACGATTTTCGCAATCAGGTTTTCCCTGAACTTCATGATGAAACTGAACATGCCACCTTGCCCCCAGGTAAACCACATCTGCCAGAAATGTTTGCGGATTCTCTATTAAAATGGAGCAAAATGGTGTTATCTGTCAAGAAGAATCACTTTCCATACTGTCCAAGTGGGAAATCGGGCCCACGGCCTCTTGAGTGTCATTCAAGAGCTCTATGGATACACTTAGAGCATACTCCATCATTCTGGGCAGCCTTCTTTGTTGCTGAATCAATTATGATATGATTAATAAGACTCTTCGCATACCAACGAAGTTATCGAGATACAAAATGAGACTTACACTGATCATCATAAGCTTTTTGTTATTCGCATCCCCTTCATGGGCTGATGTCATTACCACGACCAGCACAGAGTACTACACTGTCAATGGCAAGAGCAAAAATGCGATTCTTAAAGATATAGAAAAACAGTTTCCCAAACTACCAAATGGGAAATTCAAGGTCGCTCATACGCAATCGACCGTGAAATGGGATTACTCATGGACTGAACGTAACGGACTGTGCACAATCACAAAAGTCATTGTAAGCCTCCACATTATTTACAAATACCCGAAGTTATCCCAAACACCTGACAAAAAGACCCTGAAATGGTGGAAGAATTTCCTGCAAGAAACAGAAGAGCATGAATTGATACATGGTGACATTTCCATTAAATCAGCCAATGAAATGGACAAAAAGCTCAATGCCATAGGCGACGTGGATTGCTACAATGTCAAAAGCATCATTAAAGTGCGGGCAAACCGAATCATAAAAAAAATGGAGAAAAATCAAAATAGCTACGACATGCTGACCGACAACGGAATAAAGCAACAAAACTATAAGAGCCAATAGGGCTGAGTTTGGACAAAAAAAGAGCGGTGAGGATTTCCTCACCGCCCTTTATACTGGAATCATATCAAACCTATTCCATCGGAGCCGGATTCTTCATGTCCCAAATACCACAAGGGCAGGAATTAGCGCAGAATCCGCAAGCGATGCACTTTTCAGGATCAACTACCCTTTCAAAGCCTCCGCCTTCCAACTCGTTGCGACTGATGGCCGTCTGAGGACAAACCGTGTCACAGATATAGCAGTCACGGCAGGAACCACAGGACGAGCATTCAGCCCCACAATGGTTCATGTCGCTGAACTCGATGACACGAGGGTCAAAGTATTCTAGCGTCATGCGCGTGTAATCGATCATATCACTTGTATCGGACTGGGGACGCCGATTGTTGAAGAGATCATCAATGACCTCTGCAGCGCGACGGCCGTGGCCGATGGCGTGAGTCAACAGACCGGGACGTACGATATCGCCGATGGCGAACACCTTGGAGTCCGTGGTCTGGTAGTCGTCATTGACCACAACATGACCACGATCAAGGGCTATATTTTCAGGCAGGAATTCTACGTCAGGCGCATCACCGATGGACATGATGACCATGTCTGCCTCAATGAGCTCGCCCGATTGCAGCAGTACGCCATCTTCGGTGATCTCCTTGGTGAAGCAGGGCCACTTGAAGCGAGCACCAACCTCTTCGGCTTCCTTGCGTTCCTTACCAAAAGACGCTGGTTCCTGAATGTCAATAAGCGTGATGTCTTCAGCTCCAACACCGGCAGCCACAGTGGCGACGTCACAACCGACGTTACCTGCACCGATGATGACGACCTTCTTGCCAGCCTTCAACGTGCCCTTCTTGACTTCCTGTAGGAAGGTCAGGGCCGGAGTCAGGCGTTCATGGCCGGGAACCGGGATAATACGCGGCTTCTGCGCACCGATGGCGAGCACCACGTAATCATATTCTTCCTGAAGTTCTTCGAATTCCTTGGACTTGAGTTCCTGTTGCAAATGTATGTGCGGCAGCACTTTGGCAGCGCGCTCTACTTCCGCTTCAACAACTTCCTTTGGAACGCGGCTGTAGGGAATGGCTGAAGCGATCTTGCCGCCCAGCTTTTCAGCCATGTCAAAAACGACAGCCTCATGACCTTTCATGCGAATCTGCCAGGCAATGGAGATACCGGCAGGACCACCACCAATGACGGCAACGCGCTTCCCTGATAATTTAGGCAGCTTGGGAGCCTTGCTCTTATGCCCTTCGAGGCCAAGCTTGGTGATATCCACCGAAGCCATGCCCTGCTGGGTGGAACGGGTACACCCTTCCATACAGAGGTTCGGGCAAAGATATCCGCAAACCGTCGCCGGGAAAGGCGTGTAGGCCAAGGCGAGATCGACAGCTTCATCAATCAGGCCTTCGCGTACCAGGCGCCAACGGTCCTGAACAGGCATACCCGTGGGACAACTGGACTGGCACGGAGCCATGTATTTGCGATTTTCCCAGACCGGAACACTGCGACGCAGGTCGCCATGAACGATCAGCGGAACAGGAGAACGATCCAGATCAGTCAGATCACCGATCAGACCACCGCGACCAAGTTCCGCATCCCAGACATTGGTCCGGAAATCAGACATGCTTCGACGAACCTTGCCCTTTTTCTC
>Ga0070728_10003670_pt1 | contig 16661 bp, 13 predicted proteins | sample tdDd471_FD_66723 | JGI IMG/M metagenome (GOLD analysis project Ga0070728, IMG submission 66723) | Marine sediment microbial communities from the Atlantic coast under amendment with organic carbon and nitrate - tdDd47.1 | ecosystem: Environmental > Aquatic > Marine > Coastal > Sediment | place... | reverse complement strand
TCCCGTTGCGCAGCCCGACCGCGGAGGCGGTGATCGACGTAGGCCAGCAGCGGGTTCCGATCGCGCAGATGCACCGCCAGGCCGGTCGAATCGGGGCCGCCCGAGAAGGCGAGAAGGAGCCGTTCCGCCATGGGACGCCACCCTAACCGAAGGGGGGAAACGCTATGAGGAGAGCGTACGATGCCACCAACGCTGGACTAACCAAGGAGGCATAGCCATGGTGCGCATCGGCATCAACGGATTCGGACGAATTGGACGCGCGGTTTTCCGCATCGCTCGCGAGCGCGGGGACATCGAAGTGGTCGGCATCAACGACCTTACCGATGACAAGACGCTCGCGCATCTTCTCAAGTACGACTCGGTGCAGGGACGCTATCCCGGTACGGTCGAGAAGGGCGACGGCAAGCTGATCGTCGACGGCAAGTCGATTCCCTCGCTCGAGGTGCGCAACCCGGCCGAGCTGCCGTGGGGCGACCTGGGCGCGGATATCGTGATCGAGTCGACCGGCGTCTTCCGTGCTCGCGCCCAGTGCGCCCAGCACATCGAAGCCGGTGCGAAAAAGGTCATCCTGACGGTTCCGCCCAAGGATGCGCTCGACGCGATCGTTGTACTCGGCGTGAACGATGCGGACCTCAAGCCGGAGCATCAGATCGTCTCCAACGCATCCTGCACGACGAACTGCCTCGCGCCCCTCGCCAAGGTGTTGCACGACGCGTTCGGTATCGCCAAGGGCACGATGAACACGATCCACGCCTACACGTCGGATCAGAGCCTGGTGGACGGTCCGCACAGCGACCTGCGTCGCGCCCGCGCCGCCGCGCTCAACATCATCCCGACCTCGACCGGTGCCGCCCGCGCCGTCGGCCAGGTGATGCCTGCGTTGAACGGCAAGCTTGACGGTTTCTCGTTGCGCGTTCCGGTTCCGACCGGCTCGATCGTCGACCTGACCGCGGTCCTCGAGAAGAACGTCACCATCGATGAGGTCAACGCGGCGCTCAAGGCAGCCGCCGAGGGCCCGATGAAGGGCATTCTCGATTACACCGAGGATCCGATCGTCAGCAGTGACATCGTCGGCAGCAGCTACTCCTCGATCGTCGATGCCGCGCTCACCATGGTGCAGGAAGGCAACCTCGTGAAGGTCGTCAGCTGGTACGACAACGAGTGGGGCTACTCCAACCGCGTGGTCGATCTGATCGGCCGTCTGGCCGGCTAATGCAGCTGCAGGACTTGGATGTCGGAGGTCGGCGCGTCTTTGTGCGCGTCGACTTCAACGTCCCGCTGGACGGATCGCGCGTCACCGACGACGCGCGCATCCGGGCGGCGCTCCCCACGATCAAGAATCTGAGGGAGCGAGGCGCTCGCGTCGTGCTTGGCACGCACTTCGGGCGCCCCAAGGGGCAGGTGCGTGACGAGTTTCGTCTGACGCCGGTGGCGAAGCGTCTGTCGGAGTTGCTGGGCACCGATGTGGCCACGCCGTCCGACTGCGTCGGCCCCGAGGCGGAGCAGGCCGTTGAGGCACTCCAGCCCGGCGGGGTGTGCCTGCTTGAGAACCTGCGATTCCACGCGGGCGAAACGAAGAACGACGCGGCCTTCGTCGACCAGTTGGCCCGCCTGTGCGATCTGTATGTCAACGACGCCTTCGGCACCTGCCATCGGGCGCACGCGTCGACCTACGGCCTGCCCATGAAGCTGGGACAAGGGGCCGCGGGGCTGCTGGTGGGCAAGGAGATCGAGGCCTTCCAGAAGGTGCTGCACGATCCCGGTCGGCCGTTTGTCGCGGTCTTGGGTGGCGCCAAGGTCGCCGACAAGATTCCCGTCCTCAGCAATCTCGTGGAGAAGGTCAATGCCGTAATCATCGGCGGCGGGATGGCCTACACGTTTCTCAAGGCTCGCGGTATCGCGGTGGGGAACTCGCGCATCGAAGAAGAGATGCTCGACACGGCGAAAGCGATTCTCGAGAAGGCCCGCACCGGCGGCGTCGAGATCCTGTTGCCGACCGACCACGTGTGCGCCGCGAACTTCGACAAAGCCGCGGAGGCGGTCGAAGTGAACGAGCCGGACATTCCGGATGGTTTGATGGGCCTGGATATCGGGCCCGAGTCGCGGCGCCGGTACGCGGCCCGCGTCCAGACCGCCGGGACGGTCGTCTGGAACGGACCGATGGGTGTCTTCGAGTGGCCGGCGTTCGCCGCCGGGACCCGAGCCGTTGCGGATGCCATGGCGTCCTGCAATGGCACGACAGTCGTGGGGGGCGGGGACTCCGCCGCCGCGATTGCCCAGTTCGAGCTGAAGGACAAGGTCACCCACGTCAGTACCGGCGGCGGCGCCTCTCTCGAACTTCTCGAGGGTAAGGAGCTCCCCGGACTCGCCGCCCTCCAGTAGGGCACCGGAGAACGCACCATGTACTGGGTCAAATTCCTTCACGTCCTCGGCGTGATCGTCTACGTCGGCGGCTTCATGGCGCTCACTCGCCTGGTTGGCCACGCGGTGAAATTCGAGAGTGTCGAGTCGCGACGAGACGCCTACCGCATCTACCGCAGGATGCACATGTTCGCCGACTGGGGCGGACTCGCGGTCGCGATCATCTTCGGTTTCATTCTGTTGATGCAGCATCCGAGCTACATGAAACAGGGCTGGTTCCACGCCAAGCTGCTGTTCGTCCTGCTGATGCTGGTTGTGGACGTGGTGTTCTCCGTGATCCTCTTCAAGAAGCTCAAGGCCGAAGGGCCACAGCCGAAGCGTGCGGTCTTCAGCGCGATTCATGGGATCGCGGCGTTGATTCTCGTCGGCATGCTGATCTCGCTGTTCCCGTTCGGGATGCGCTAGCGGGCGCGCGCGGGAGGCTTTCTACACTGGAGTGCGTCGCGGAGCGGCGCGCGTAGGCGGTGGGAAGCGCGCACGGGAGATCGCCGACACAGGAGTGCGTCGCGGAGCAGCGCGCGTAGGCAGTAGGCGGTCGCAGCCGGATACGGGAAGGCGTCGAAGGACTCTCCCGCGTGCCGGGGCCTTGCGCTCGCGTTCGTTCGACTGCCTACCGCCTACCGCCTACCGCCTACCTGGTTCTCACGGCGCCAGTCGCAGTCGGACGGCGAGCTTTGCCAGTCGACCGGTGGGGCGCAACCAGACAGTGCACGGCCCGCGGATGGAGATGTGGTCGGTCGCTTCGCTGGCGTCAAACTCGCCCCAGACGTACCAGCCGGCCGGATCTGGTTTGGTACCGCCGGGGGGCAGGACGAGCGCCTCCCAGCCACCAAGGTCCGCCTGACGGGCCTCGCGCAGCGTCTTTTCAAGCTCTCGGGTCACCGTTTCGATGTCGGCCTGCACCGGGTCACCAGCGCGACGTTTCGACTCCAGACGAGCCAGCTCGTGGCGGAGGAGGAATGAGCGGTGGCGACGCTCGTACTGCACGCGCCGGCACTCTTCCTCGATGGCGTAGTGGGTGGGGACACGCCCCAACAGCAGCACGACGAGCAGGGCTGCGAGCAAAACGGCCGGGAGGAAGAGGAGACGTTTCAAGACGAGGGAATTCGATCATTTACAATCCGGCCCCGTGGTCAAGATCGCACCTTCCCTGCTCAGCGCCGATTTCGGTCATCTGGAGAGCGAAATCGCCTCCGTCACCGAGGGCGGCGCCGACCTTTTGCACCTCGATGTGATGGACGGCCACTTCGTGCCGAATCTCACATTCGGTCCGTTTATCGTCGAAGCGATCCGCAAGCTCAGCGATCTGCCGCTCGATTGCCATCTGATGATCGAGGATCCTCTGACGTATGGGCCCCAGTTCGCCAAGGCGGGCGCCGACATCGTCACCTTCCACGCGGAGGTCGCCCCGGAACCCGGACCCATTTTCGATGCGATCGAAGCGGCGGGTGCGAAGGCCGGGATGGTCGTGAATCCCGACACGGACATTCGCGTACTGAAGCCGTGGCTCGACCGCTGCGCGATGGTTCTGGTCATGTCGGTGTTCCCGGGCTTCTCCGGGCAGAGCTTCATCCCCGAGGTGCTCGACAAGGTGCGGGCGCTGCGAGGCGAACTGGCCTACGAGCGCGACGTGGAAATGGATGGCGGTGTTTCGGCCACGACGGCGGCTGCGTGCAAGGAGGCTGGGGCGAACGTTCTGGTCGCCGGCAGCGCGGTGTACGGCAAGCGCGATCGCGCGGCGGCTATCGCCGCGATTCGGGAGGCATAGCGATGGGCTGGAACTTCCGCAAAAAGAAGGATATCCCCGGCGGGCTCTGGCTGAAGTGTCCGGAGTGCGGGGCGATGCTGCAGCGACGCGTGCTCGAAGAGAACTCGGGCGTGTGCAACGAGTGCGACCATCATTTCAAAGTCACCGCGCGGGACCGGATCCGACACCTGCTCGACGAGGATTCGTTCCACGAACTCGGCCAGGAACTGACAACGAAGAACCCGCTCTCGTTCGACGGGTATGACGGCACGATCGAGCGGTCGCGCAAGCGTTCAGGCATCGACGAAGCGGCCATCGCGGGCCACGGCAAGATTCAGGGAATGCCGGTGGGGTTTGCCGCGCTCGACTTCCACTTCGTCGGCGGCTCGATGGGCGTTGTCGTGGGCACGCGCGTCACGATGGCAGCGGAGCACGCGTTCGAGAACAAGCTGCCGTTGATCGTCGTCTCCACGTCCGGCGGAGCGCGGATGCATGAAGGCGCGCTGTCGCTCATGCAAATGGCGAAGACCAGCGCCGCGATCGCGCGCATGGGCGAAATCGGCCTGCCCTACATCTCGGTGCTCGCCGACCCGTGCACGGGCGGCGTCATCGCCTCGTACGCTGCGCTCGGAGACGTGATCGTCGCCGAGCCCCAAGCCCTGATCGGGTTCGCGGGACCGCGCGTCATCCAGACCACGATCGGGACGCAGCTGCCAGATGGATTCCAGCGCGCCGAGTTCCTGTTGGAGCACGGTTTCATCGATCGCATCGTGTCGCGGCACCGGTTGCAGGGCGAGCTTGCGACCATGCTGCGCTACATGGCGCCCAAGGAAGTTCGCGAGCAGGCCGTCGCGATCTAGGCGCCGGGCCTCCAGTTCGATCCTTGAACGTCCGATGCGGTGACGTATAAAGGCGCCAGATTCCCCGGTAGCTCAATGGTAGAGTACCCGGCTGTTAACCGGTGGGTTGTAGGTTCAAGTCCTACCCGGGGAGCCACACTAGTACCCAAGAAGGCCGGACGCTCGCACGAGCGCCCGGCCTTCTTCGTGGGAGGCGCGTTCTCGGGCCCAATCGCGGGCTTTGTCAAATGACCGAACCACCACCGAAGGATGACCCGGGGGTGAGTTCGGAATCGGACAGTAGGGGCATGAAACTGCTCGCCACCCTCATCCTGCTGGCGTCGTTCGCTACTGCGGACGATACCGACAAACTCATCGATCAACTGTTCCACGCGGATCAAGCCAAGCGTGCCGCGGCGCGAATCCGCATCCTGCAGTTGGATGATGCTGTCCTGGCGAAGCTGTTGGATCGGATCGAAGCGCGTCAGAAGCAGGCTGAGCGCGTTCTTCAGGTGTACTCGGTGCGCGATCTCGAGGCGACCGACGCTCTTTGGGCGGTCGCTCGCAACAAGCTGGATGAACTCGATGCGGACATCCATCAACAGGGCAAAGGCAATCTGGTGGTTGTGGCGAACGCGCGCACGCACGCCGAGATCGCCGCAATTCTGACCAGGCTGAGAGACCATGCCGCGCGCACGATCACGATCTCCTGCGCGGTGGTGGACTTGGCGGAAGGGGTGAAGGCGCCGCGTGATTTCGCCAAAGGCGCGCTGGAGAAGTGGCTGGCGGACCACGACAGCAAGATCGAGAAGCTCCCGAATCTGACCTGTCGCAACGGGCAGCGCGTGGAGATCGCGGCGATGCGTTCGTTGTCCTACGTGGCGGACTTTGCTGTCGAGATTGCACAAGGCACAGTCGTGGCAGATCCGGTCATCGACACGGTGCCGAGTGGCATCGCGCTGCACGTGCGGGCCTTGGCGAACAAGGAAATCGACCTCCATATCGATGTCCGCTCCGCGCAAGTCACGCGGCCGTTCAAAGAGGCGAGCCTGCGGATCGACGGGGCCCAGCCGGTACGAATTCAGGTCCCCGAGTCGCGTTCTCTCCATGTTCGAACCGCGCGAAGCGTCGAATCTGGCGGCGCCACCGTGATCGATCTCGGGGGACGTCGCATTCTGGTCGTTCAAGCCATCGCGGTCGAACTCGAACGCTAGGAAAACCGACTGGCGCGGCCGCAAGGGACGCTTATCAATAGGCTTATGGGATTCTAACGATCGTTCGGCCGCGGTTCTTGCGAATGAGACTCGTTCTCATTACCCTGTTGCCATGCTTTCGAGAATTCTCCTCGCCGGTCTCTTGGGGACCGCACCGGTCGCGGTGGAAGCCGCAGACGACGTCAAAGAACTCAAGGAGCTGGTCGAGCGCCAGGGCGCGGAGATCGACCGCCTGAAAGAGCAGGTCGGGGATCTCAAGGCGGCACCCAGTCGGTCGGGGCTGGACGGCGATGTCGACGACTATCTGGACGCGACCGAGAATCAACCGGTCCGCGGCGTCGCGGGTGGCTGGTCGCGCGAACAGAAGTTCTCCAGCAATCGGGTCCGACTCGGCGGCTACTTCTCGATCGAGCACCGCGACGACGGCAAGGGCAAGAACGGCGAATTCGACTTTCATCGTTTCGTCCTCAAACTTCAGGCCGACATCGCGAACGGGATCGGATTCGACACCGAGATCGAGATAGAAGGCGGCGGCGCGGATGTCTCGTTCCTCACCGGCAACGAGATTGTCGTGGAGTACGCCGAACTGACGTTCGACATCTGGCAGCAGTACGTCGCGTTCAGCGCCGGTCTGATCCTCGTCCCTTGGGGCCGATTCAACTTCTATCACGACGATCCGTACCAGGACCTGACAGACCGTCCGCTCGTCTCACGCCGCATCGGCGCGGTCGCGTTCGGTCAACCCGGCGTATCGGTGAACGGAGTGGTGCCCTTCGCGGGCGGTTGGTTCTTCGACTACAAGGTCGCGCTTGTCCAAGGCTTCGGCGAGGAGTTCACGACGAACGGCGGTGCTCGCGATGCGCGACAGAGCTTCCGCGAGGACAACAACAACAACAAGCAGTGGTTCGGACGTTTCGTCTTCAGCCCGCCGGTCAATTTCGTCGACCTGCTCGAGTTCGGCGGATCGGTGACCTACGGCAAGTGGAACGACGGCAGCGACCTCGCGGACTACGGCTGGGGCGTCGAACTCCACGCCAAGCGCGGCCCGTTCGAACTCACGGGTGAGTTCATGTGGATTCGCATCGAGCAGCCCTCGGGCGCGGATGCCTCGAACCCGCGACGCCAGACCGGTTGGTACGTCGATCTCGCTTATCACTTCTTCCCCGCTTCGTGGCGCGGTAAGCACACGCTGTTCACGAAGGAGTCCACCTTCACGCTGATCGTTCGTGTGGAGCAGATCGATCTCAACACGAACACCACCGGAACCACGTTCCGGGACGATCTGTCGCGCGTCACGCTCGGCTTCAACTTCCGTCCGGTCGAGCGCACGGTGATGAAGATCAGCTACGCATGGCAGGACAGCGAGGAAACCGGATTCGACAGCGGTTCCGCCAACATCTTCGTGATCTCATGGGCAACCTACTTCTAGCGGTCCTGGCTGCTCTCGTACTCGGATGCGCCATCAGCCAGGAGTGGCGGCGCGAGTACGAGGGCGCTACCGATCCCGTCGTCAAAGGGCAGATTCTCTACGAGAACTCGTGCAATCGCTGCCACGCGCTCTACATGCCGGAGTCGTACACCAAGGGTGACTGGCGTTTCTACGTTCGGAAATACTCGCCGCGCGCCCGACTCACGGAAGACGAAAGCGCACTCGTGCTGGACTACCTCCGCCTCCACGCCCGGAACGCGACGCGCTAGCCGAGCTCTGGAGAACGCACGACAACCAGCTTCTCGACCTGCATGTCGCGCATCGTGTAGCCGATGCCGCCGATGCCGAGGCCCGAGACCTTGTGCCCCGCGAACGGCATCCAGTCCACGCGGAACGCGGTGTGATCGTTCACCATCACGGTAGCCGCGCTCAGCCGCCGGGTCGCTCGCAGGAGTGTGTCGAGGTCTCGTCCGAAGACCGAAGCCTGGAACGAGAACGGCACCGAGTTCGCGCGCCGGATGCCTTCGTCGAGATCGGCCACCGGGTAGACGCAGAGGACGGGGCCGAAGATTTCCTCGGTGCTCACCTTGGCGTCGGGGGATGGGTTGAAAAGGACCGTGGGGGCGTAGGCACGCGGCGAGAGCGCTGCGCCGCCGCAGCGGACGTCGCCGCCCGAATCCGAAACCCATTCGCCTACCCGCGTCACCTCCGCCTCGCGGATCAGCGGCCCCACTTGGGTATCCGGATGGGCCGGATCGCCGACGCGCAGGGCGGTCGCCGCATCGACAAGGCGACGCGTGACATCCTCGGCGATCGACTCGTGGCAGAAGACGCGCTGGACGGAAACGCAGACCTGGCCCGCGTGGTAGAAGGCGCCCTTGGCCAGCAGCGGAATCGCCGCGTCGAGATCCGCGTCCGCGGCGATCAGGACGGGAGCGGCGCCACCGTGCTCCAGCGCGCAGCGCACGCCCGGGGCGATCTTCGAGCGAAGCATCCAGCCGACCTTGGCGCTGCCAATGAACGTGAAGAAGTTGATCCGCGAATCCGCGACGAGCTTTCCGGAAGCGTCATGGTTCTCCGTGACCAACGCCTGGCACCATTCCGCCGGCAGTCCCGCGTCGTGCAGCATCTTCACGAAGCGCAGGCAGGAGAGAGGAGTCGCCTCGGCGGGTTTCACGATCACCGGGCATCCCACGGCGACCGCCGGCCCGACCTGATGCACGATCAGATTGAGCGGATGGTTGAACGCGGAGAACGCGAGCACAACCCCGATCGGCTCGTGTTGCGTGAACGCCAAACGGCCTCGGGAGGCGGCGTTGATTCCCATCGGGATCTCGATCCCGGCCTGCGTGCGGATCGATTCCATGCAGAGCCGGACGCCGTCGATGGCGCGGTCGACCTCAACCAGCGAATCGGCCAGGGGCTTCCCGCCCTCCCGTGCCGCCTCGAGCGCCAGGCTCTCGCGCTCCGTCTTCATGCGAACCGCGACAGCATCGAGAATGGCCAGGCGCTCGGGCAGCGGGATGCGCCGCGAAGGATCATCGGCGAGGCTGCGCGCGGTCGTCAGCGCCTGCTCGACGGCGTCGACACCCGCCGTCTCCACGGTGGCGAGGCGCGTGCCGTCCCACGGCGCATCGATCTCGCTCGTTCCCGTCGCCTGCGCGCCGGGAACCATCAGGGGAATCGGATCGGTCATCAGCTACGACACTCCATGCGGCCCAGCTCCTGGGTGAGTTTCATGTTCTCCGAGTAGTCCACCGGGCAATCGACGAGCGCCACCTGGCCGCAGCGAAACGCCTCCTCCAGGACCGGCTGCAGGTCCGCGGTCGATTCGACGCGGAAGCCGCGAGCCCCGAAGCTTTCGGCGAACGCGACGAAGTCGGGGTTCTGGAAGGCGATGTGGGCGGGTCGCCCGAACTTCTTGAGCTGATGCCACTCGATCAGACCGTACTGGCTGTCGTTCCAGATCAGAACCACGATAGGCGTGCCGATACGGACGGCGGTCTCGATCTCCTGCGAATTCATGAGGAATCCGGCGTCGCCGGTCACGGCCACCACACGCCGTTCCGGGTACAGCCGCTTGGCCGCGATGGCACCCGGGAGCGCGATGCCCATCGACGCGAATCCGTTCGAGATGATGCAGGTGTTGGGTGACTCGGCGGGATAGAGGCGCGCCATCCACATCTTGTGCGCTCCCACATCGGAGATCGCGATGTCATCGGCCTGTAGCGCCTGGCGCAGGTCCCAGATGATCTTCTGAGGCTTGATCGGAAACGCGGTGTCATCCGCATGGTTGCTGAGTTGGGCGTCGATGACGGCACGCAGCGGACCGATTTCCGGATCGGCGCGCGGTGTCACGAGCCCGGTCAGGCACTCCAAAGTGCGCCCGATGTCCCCGAGGACGCCGGAAGCGACGATGTAGTGCTCGTCGACCTCCGCCGGCGTCACGTCGATGTGCAGGATCTGCTTGTCCTTGCCGGGGTGCCAACGCTCGGGCGAGTACTCGATCATGTCGTATCCGACGCACACGATCACGTCCGCGGCATCGAACCCGGAGCTGACGTAGTCCTTCGCCTGCAGGCCGATGGTCCCCAGTGAAAGCGGGTGGCTCGCCGGGATCGCGCCCTTGGCCATGAACGTGGTGGCCACGGGGATGCGCGCGTGCTCCGCAAACGCCAGCAACTGCTTCGACGCCTTGCCGCGCAACACGCCGTTGCCCGCCATCATGATGGGCGCGCGCGCTGCGTTCAGGATGGCCGCTGCGTCTTCGAGCTTGCTCGGAGCCGGATCCGGCTCCATGGGTGCCTGGACGAGCAACGGCTGCTTGTCGGGTGCTTGCTGCTCGGCGATGTTCTCGGGGAACTCGATGAACGAGACTCCGGGCTTCTCGGTCTGGGCGATCTTGAAGGCCTTGCGCACGACCTCCGGGATGATCTCGGGTTCGCGTACCTGGATCGCGTACTTCGAAATCGGCTCGAACAGTTTCACAAGATCGAGATGCTGGTGACTCTCCTTGTGCATGCGCGTCGTGTCGGCCTGACCGGCGATCGCCACGAGCGGCGCACGGTCCATGTTGGCGTCGGCGACGCCGGTGATCAGGTTGCACGCTCCCGGGCCGAGGGTTGCGAGACAGACGCCGGCGCGACCGGTGAGGCGGCCGTGGACGTCGGCCATGAACGCCGCGCCCTGTTCATGACGCGTGAGAACGAACTCGATGGTGCTATCGAGCAGCGCATCCATCAGGTCGATGTTCTCTTCGCCGGGGAGGCCGAAGATGGTGTCGATCCCTTCATTCTCGAGGCAGCGGACGAAGAGTTCGGATGCGTTCATGGTCAACTTCGATGCTCTTGCGGCTGGAACGTTTCGGCCTGGGCGACGTCCCAGTGGCGCTGGAGCGTGGGTGAGGCGCGGTCTTCCAGCAGTTGTCCGCGCTCGAAGTGCGGATAGAGGCTGGCCAGCGTGTGGATCTCGGTCTCGGTTGTGCGCTGATAGACGTGGTGCGGCGCCAGCTTGTTGGGGTGATCGAGTCCGGCCGCGGCGACGATGTCCGCCAACGCGTGGACCGTGTTGTGGTGGAAGTGGTAGACGCGCTCTCCCTTGTCGGAGGGCACGACGGCGCGAGCCAGCTTCGGATTCTGGGTGGCCACACCCACCGGGCACTCGTTCGAGTGGCACGTCTGCGCCTGGATGCACCCGAGCGCGAACATGAATCCACGTGCGCTGTTGCACCAGTCGGCACCGATCGCATGGGCGGTCGCGAGGTGGAACGCGCTCACCAGTTTGCCGGCAGCCGCGATGCGCACGCGGTCCCGGACATCGATGCCGAGCAACGCGTTGTGCGCGAAGATGACGCCTTCCTTGAGCGGCAGTCCGACGTGGTTGGAGAACTCGATCGGAGCCGCACCGGTCCCGCCTTCCGCCCCGTCGATCGTGACGAAGTCCGGCAGGATTCCGGTCTTCACCATGGCCTTGCAGATGGCGAAGAACTCATGCGGACGGCCAATGCAGAGCTTGAACCCCACGGGCTTGCCGTCGGAGAGTTCGCGAAGTCGCGCGACAAATTCGAGGAGTTCAATCGGACTCGAGAACGCGGTGTGGAACGGCGGGGAGACGACCGTTTTTCCGACCTCGACGCGACGCGCGTCGGCGATCTCCGCGGTGACCTTCTTGCCGGGGAGGATGCCTCCGTGTCCAGGCTTCGCACCCTGCGACAGCTTGATCTCGATCATCTTGACCTGGTCCCAGCGCGCCTGTTCGGCGAAGTGGTCCGCGTCAAACCCCCCGTCCGCCGCGCGGCATCCGAAGTAGCCCGTTCCGATCTGCCAGATCAGGTCACCGCCGAATTCCCGGTGGTACTTCGAGATGCCGCCTTCCCCGGTGTTGTGGGCGAAGCCGCCTTGGGCTGCTCCCTTGTTCAACGCACAGATCGCCGGTCCGCTGAGCGAGCCGAAACTCATCGCCGAGATGTTGTAGAGCGAGGCCGAGTACGGCTTCGTCGTGGACGGGCCTCCAACTTCGACGCGAAACGACTTCCCGGCAGCCTCCGGCACCGCGCGCGGTGCGATCGAATGGGCCAGCCATCCGTAGCCGGATTCGTAGACATCCAGCTCGGTTCCGAAGGGCTTCTTGTCCGAGACGTTCTTCGACCGCTGATAGATCAGGGAACGCATGTCCCGGTTGAACGGACGCCCCTCGGTGTTGCTTTCGACGATGTACTGGCGCAGCTCGGCGCCGGTGCCCTCGATCAGGAACCGAAGGTGGCCGACGATGGGGTAGTTGCGCAGGAGGCTGTGACGGGTCTGGAAGTGGTCATAGGTGCCGAGCAGGACGAGCGGCACCGTCAGAAACAGTCCATAGACCCACGGCGTTCCGAGGACGCCCAAGCCAATGCTCAAAAGGATGAATGCCCACCAGACTTGATCGCGCAGCTTCCGAATCACCGTGTGACTCCTTGCGGGAGGTCAAAAGGATCTCCGCGCACCCACGATCCGGCGTCGGGCGGCCACCGTCAAGCATCAAGCCGCGCGGGGCGGCCTACGTCTTTTTCTTGGTGGCCTTCTTCTTGGCTGATTTTTTCTTCGCAGCCTTCTTCTTGGCGGTCTTTTTCTTGGCCGCCTTCTTCTTGGCCTTCTTCTTGCGCTTGGGTGCGTTGCGACGCGCCTCGAGGAGTTCCAGGGCGTGCGCGAGTGTGAGCGTGAGCGGGTCCTCGATCGTGCGCGGCAGGGACGCGTTGGTTTCGCCGTCCGTGACGTAGGGCCCGTAGCGACCCTTGAGCAGCTTGATGTCGGCGCCGTCGAGTGCCTCGACCTTCTCGAATACCTTGAGCGGCTCGGCGGTAGCGCGGCGGCCGCGCGTTTTCTCCTGCGCGAGCAGCTCCAAGGCGCGCTCCAGCTGGATCGTCATGAGATCGTCGTCCGGGCCGAGGCTGCGCGAATCCGCGTCGCGCTTGATGTACGGGCCGTATCGACCCAAGTACGCGCGCACTTCTTTGCCTTCGGCATCGAGCCCGAGAAGGCGGGGGAGCTCCAACAGCTTGAGCGCCATTGCGAGCGTCATGGACTCCGGTGCCATGCCCTTGAGCAACGACACCATCTTGGGCTTCTTCTTCTTGTCCTCGGGATCGGGATCTCCGAGCTGGACGTACGGACCGAAGCGGCCGGTCTTCACGTAGACAGGCAAGTCCGTCTCCGGGTCCTGCCCGATGGGCTCCGTCGCCTGTTTGCCGACGGCGAGCAGCTCCTCCGCTCGCGGGATGCTCAGTTCGTCGGGGCACATCCCGTCGGGGATCGGTGCGGTCGTCTCCCCGCGCTGCAGGAAGGGGCCGTAACGTCCCACACGCACGATGATCTCGTCGCCCTCCGCCGGCTTGCCGAGCGTGAACGAACAGACGGTGCGCGGGTCGATGTCCTCGACCTTTTGATCGAGGAGAGGGCGGAGGCCGGGGTTGCCGTTTCCGGTGTAGAACTCATGCAGATAGGGGAGCGATTCCCTCTCGCCGCGTGAGATCTCGTCCAGCCGGTCTTCCATGCGCGCCGTGAAACCGATGTCGATCAGGTCGCCGAGGTGATCGCGCATGAGGCGCACCACCGCGAATGCGACCCACGTCGGAACGAGCGCGTTGCCCTTCTTGAACGTGTACTCGCGTCGTTCGATCGTATCGATGATCGATGCGTACGTGCTCGGGCGCCCGATGCCGGACTCCTCGAGCGCCTTGACCAGCGAAGCTTCGGTAAGTCGCGCCGGGGGCGTGGTCGCGTGCTCGACCGGGTCGAGATCGACCGGCTTGACCGCGTCGCCCTCCTTGACCGGCGGGAGGATGACCTCCGCCTCCTGCGGCGTGTCGCGGCCTTCCTTGTATGCCTTCAGGAAGCCGGGGAAGTCGATGACGCTTCCGGTTGCCTGGAAGAGCGCCTCGCGCCCGCCCGCCTTGCCGCTCACCTGCAGCGTCATGCGGCGGCCCTTGGAGTTCACCATCTGGCACGCCATGGTGCGCTTCCAGATCAGCTCGTAGACCTTGGACTCGTCGCCACCCAGCGTCTGGGTGACCTCCGCCACGGAGCGAACGGAGTCGCCGGCGGGACGAATCGCTTCGTGCGCCTCCTGGGCGTTCTTGACCTTGTTCTTGTAGAAGCGCGGCTCGGGCGGCAGGTAGTCGGAACCGTACTGCTGCGCGATGTTGTCGCGGGTGATCCGGATCGCCTCGGCCGAGAGCGCCACGGAGTCGGTTCGCATGTAGGTAATGAAACCGTTCTCGTACAGGCGCTGGGCGGCTCGCATCGTGCGCTTGGCGTCGAAGCGCAGCTTGCGGTTGCCTTCCTGCTGCAACGTCGAGGTCGTGAACGGCGGCGCAGGCGAGCGCGTGAAGTCCTTCTCCTTGGCGGAGATGATCGTGAACGGAGCCTCACGCAGCCCCTTGGCGAGCGCGTCGGTGTCGTCGGCGCCCAGCCAGACGAGGCTGTCCTTGCCCGTCTTCGGCTTGCCCGTGTCCGGATCGAAGTCCTTGCCGGCGATCAGGCGCCCGCCGTCCAGCGAGTGCAGGCGTGCCGGGAAGGTCTTGCCCTCGGCGGTCTCGAAGGTGGCCTCGAGGTCCCAGTACTTCGCCTCGATGAACCGCATGCGCTCGAGTTCGCGCTCGACGACGAGACGGACGGCGACGCTCTGCACGCGGCCGGCCGACAGACGCGGAGCAATCTTGCGCCAGAGGATCGGCGAGACTTCATAGCCGTAGAGTCGGTCGATGATCCGCCGCGCCTCCTGCGCTCGGACCAGATTCGTGTCGAGCTCGCGGGTGTGTTCCAGCGCCTCGAGGATGGCGGCCTTGGTGATTTCGTGGAACACCATGCGCTTGACCGGGATCTTGGGCTTGAGGACCTCAAGCAGATGCCAGCTGATCGCCTCCCCCTCGCGGTCCTCATCCGTCGCGAGCAGGAGTTCGTCGCACTCCTTCAGGAGCCGCTTGAGCTCGGTGATCTTCTTCTTCTTGTCCGGATGGACCAGATAGAGCGGTTCAAAATCGTTCTCGACGTTGACGCCGAGACGGGTCCATTTCTCTTTCTTGAGCTTCTCGGGAATCTCCGAGGCGCTCTGCGGCAGGTCACGAACGTGGCCTACGCTCGACTCGACGATGTAGTCGGGTCCGAGAAATTTCTTGAGGGTTCTCGCCTTGGTAGGCGATTCGACGATCACGAGGCGTTTGGTCATCTTCTGTTGAGGGTATCGGTCGGCGCAACGCAGACCACGACCCTGCCCCACGTTCTACACTGGGCAGGAAGGCTCGCCGGTCAGCAGGATCTGGGCGGATTGCGCTCCATCGAGCGCGGCGCTCATGATTCCGCCCGCGTAACCGGCTCCCTCACCGACCGGATAAAGGTTGGTAAACCCGCGTGCACGGCGGGACAACTCGTCACGGGGCATGCGCACCGGACCCGAACTGCGCGACTCGATTCCGACCAGAACGCCGGAGTCTCCGGCAAATCCGGGAATCTTTTGATCGAACTGCTCCAGCGCCTGCGCCAGAGCGGCACGCGCTCGTCCCGGAAGTAGCTCATCGAGCCGGGCGGGCCGCGTTCCGAGGACGTAGCTGGTGCGCATGGCCTTGCGTGTGTCGCGACGGGCAAGAAAATCGCTGACTCGCTGGGCCGGCGCGGAGTAGTCGCCGCCACCCGCCTCGAAAAACGCCTGTTCGTAGTGGCGCTGGAGCGCGACACCCGCGAGCGGCCCGACCCCGAATCGGGAGAAATCGTCCGGACCCAACGTCATGACGAGGCCGGAATTGGCGAATCCAGAGGAGTGACGGGCGTTGCTCATCCCATTGGTGCACAGCATGCCCGCCTCGTTGACGCTGGCGACGATGCGACCGCCGGGGCACATGCAGAAAGAATGGCTGGCCTCGATGTGGCCCCGCGCGCGGCAGACGAGGTTGTACGAAGCCGGTCCGAGCAGGTCCGCCTCCGCGCTCTCTCCATAGCGTGCTTTGGTGATGAGCTCCTGGGGGTGCTCGACGCGCAGCCCGAACTGGAACGGCTTCGCTTCGAGGACGACACCGTCGGCTCGAAGAGCTTCCCAGCTATCCCGGGCGGAGTGGCCGAGTGCGAGCACGACGGCGTCGCAAGCGATCTCCCCGGCCGTGGTCCGGACGGCGCGCACCGTTCCATCGTCGGCGACGAGGCCGTCGAGCCGCGTGTTCCACTGGAACGCAACACCTACCTCCTCCAGGAGTGCCCGCAGCTTCGGCAGGAGGCGATGGAGGCGGTCGGTTCCGATGTGGGAGCGGGAGTCGTACAGGATGTCGGCGGGCGCACCGCAAGCCACGAGCTCGTCGAGAATCGGAATCTCGAGCGGGTGGTCGACGCGCGTGTACAGCTTGCCGTCCGAGTAGGTGCCCGCACCGCCTTCGCCAAAGAGCAGGTTCGTTTCCGGGTCGGGCACGCGTGTGCGGTGAAAGCGGACGAGTCGCGGTCCCCGTTCCTCAAGCCGCGCGCCCCGATCGATCAACGTCACACGCGCTCCGT
>Ga0070728_10003665_pt1 | contig 16678 bp, 12 predicted proteins | sample tdDd471_FD_66723 | JGI IMG/M metagenome (GOLD analysis project Ga0070728, IMG submission 66723) | Marine sediment microbial communities from the Atlantic coast under amendment with organic carbon and nitrate - tdDd47.1 | ecosystem: Environmental > Aquatic > Marine > Coastal > Sediment | place... | reverse complement strand
CCGGCTTTCCAGGCTTGCCGACCACCATTGCGACCCGCTCATGGCCATCAAGGCCACCACGCGGTCCGCAATAGCACTCGGCAAGCCTGGAAAACCGGTCAAATGGTTCAATATTGACTGGAAACGCTCTATATGCCGTAGACGAACGGCAGGTAAAGCCGGGCGGTGATATCGGTCGAAAATGGCCGGGACGGGACCATGGGGAAGGTGATGTCCTCTTCGCCGAAATTGCCGAGATTGCCGGCGAATCCGCCACTCAGCCCCTGCCCCAGATCCGCCTGGCCGATCATGTCGCGGGTGTCCCGCGCGGCCTGAAGCGCTTCCTCGTCATCGAAGCCGATAACGGCCGTGGCTTTCCTGCCGTCGGTCAGCGCGCTGCTCAGACCCTCCTGAAAATCGATCCCGGCGAAGAGACCGTCGAACTGGTCCGTAAGGCCGGAGATAGCGCTGCTGGCGACGCCGATCGCGTCGTCGATGCTTGCGACCGCCTGGTTTACCGCGGAAGCCGAAGCGTACGTGTCATCGCCCACAGGGTTTATGCCGAGCCCGTCGAGACCGAGGTCGAAACCGCCCACGGTAATCGAATCGCCAGAGCGTTCGGACAGCACGATTTCCCGTTCGATGCCGCCGATCGGATTGCCGAGGCCGTCGTCGCCGACCGCGGCGACGCTGTCGGCGATCTCCTCGAATGCGTCGTTGATGTCCTCGACGACCGCGCCGTTGCCGCCGGTGCGCCGATACGTGCCCTCGGAGATGCCGAACACGCCTTCGATATCGGCCGTTCCGCCGATTGTGATCGAGTCGCGGGTGTTGCCGGCGGTGAAGGTCAGCCGGTTCTGGTCGTCGACCGAGGCCGAGAGGCCGGAAAGGCCGGAAAGCGCGAAGTCCAGTTCAGTGAGCGTGCTGACTTCCTCGATACCGGTTCCGAAGGTGACGGTATCGACCGGGCCGCCGGTGACGTAGAAGGTCAGCGTCTCGCCCTGGCCGGCGCCGAGCGTCAACAGGTCGGTCGGCCGATGGACCTGTTCGGCGACGCCGAATGCCGCTTCCACGTCGGCTGTGCCGCCGATGGCGATCTCGTCGTCCTCGCCGGAGCCCGCGATCGTGAGCCGGTTCCGCTCGTCGAGCGAGGCGCTCAGCCCGCTTACCGATTCCAGGGCGGACTTGAACTCGTCGAGCGTCGAGACAAGGCCCGATCCGCTGCCGAAGGTGATCGTCTGCTCGGTGCCGTCCCCGACCCGGAACGTCAGCGTCTGGCCCTCGTCGACCCCCTGGTCGAGAAGATTGAAGGAGCCGTAGGTCTGGCTCACCAGCCCTAGCACGCCGGCCAAATTGGCGGTTCCGCCGACGGTGACGCCGTTCTGGCCGTCCTTGACACTGAATTTCAGCTTGTTGGAGCCGTCGACGGAGGCGGTGATACCCGAAAGGCCGGCAAGCGCGGCGTTCAGCTCCTGGATGGTGGAGACCTCGCCGGCACCGGTGCCGAAGGTGATGATCTGGACGGCGCCGCCGCTGATCTGGAAGGTCAGCGTCTCGCCCTCGGAGATGCCCTGAAGCATCAGGTCTCCCGGATCGTAGTCCGTCTTCTCGACCCCGAAGATTTCGGCCGTGTCGACCGAACCGCCGACGGTGACGACATCGTCGATAGTGTTCGCGGAAAAGACGAGGCGGTTGTCTTCGTCGACGGAAGCGGTCAGGCCGGAGATCCCGGCAAGCTCGGTCTGCAACTCCGCAAGCGTCGCGACCTGGCCCTCCCCGGTGCCGAAGGTCACGGTGCGGGCGGCGTCGCCGTTCACCTGAAACGTCAGCGTTTCGCCTTCGCCGATGCCCTGGCTCGCCAGATTGACAGAGGCGTAGCTCCGCTCTTCGATCCCGAACGCCAGTTCGACGTCGGCGGTGCCGCCGATGGTGATGTCCGAGCGGGCTTCATCGGCCGTAATTACAAGCGAACCTTCCGCCGTAAACCTGGCGGAGACGCCGTCGATCCGGTCGATCGCCGCCTTCAGCTCGTCCGCCGAATCCGCCTGGCCCTCGAGGTTTCCGAAGGCAATCGTCTCGATGCCGTTGCCGGTGTCGATGGTCAGAGTCTCGGAGGCGCCGATCGCGGTCTGGGCGACGAAACTCTCGATGCCGGCCACATCCCTGGTTCCGGCGACACTCGCCACGGCGTCTGGCCGCAGGGCGAGGGTTCCCGTCGCGCCGACCGGCGAAAGCACCAGGTCGCCGGACCCGGAGGCGGCGACGTCGTCGGAGAGCGCCACGGTGCCGACGAGGTCGACCGGTCCGGTGACAAGCGGCGTTCCGGTTGCGGTCGCCGGTTCCAGCGCCGATGATTTGCCGGGATCGAGTTTGCCGGCGAGGCTCTTGGCCTCGGCCAGGCTGGACAGGACGGCGTCGGCCGCGCCGAGCGACGCGTGAATCGATTTCGCCGCGTCCGCCAGCTTGTCGAGCCGGCCGTTGATTTCGCCGACGCGCGATCCGATCGCCGACAGCCCGAGGGAATAGGGTTCGACGTCCGTTTCGGACGATCGGTCGAAGATTTCCAGTGCCGGCGTCCTCGGCCGTCCGAACAAAGCCCCACCGAGGCTCGAGTAGCGCTTGAAGTAGGACTGAGCGACAACGAGTGGATCGGTCATATCCCGCCCCCGTTCGGTCGTTGATGGTCAACTTTCCATTAGAACGAAGGCTACAGGGGAAAATTTACGTCATCGTTCGAAAAATCCATAAAATCTTAACGATCGTCCGCGGCGATTCGCGCCGCCCCCCAAATTCCCCGGAAAAACGGATCTTCAGGCACCAAAAACATCGAGGCCGATCCCCGGATCGGACCCACGACTATCGGTGGGGAGCCGGCTAGCCGGAGGAACCAGGCGAGAACAGGGTGATGCCGGCATCGCCCGAGGCGGACTGGGCCAGCGCGTCGGCGAACTGGCTGCCGGCGCCGAGACCGTTGCGCAAGCCCTGCAGCAGGATGGCCTGGCCGATCCGGATGCGGGCGTCGAGGGAGGCCTGGCGGGCTTCGTCGTGATCGAGTTCGGCGGCGGCGAGGCCGTTCTTGCCGTCGGTCAGCGCCGTTCGCAAGCCCTCCTGGAACTTCACCCGCGCCTCGAGCTGTCTCGACTGGATCGTCAGGCCGGCGATGCCGCGATAGGTCTCCTGAATCGCCTCCGTGAGGGCATCGACGGCATCGTCGACAGACGCTTCCGAGGCGAAGGTGTCCCGGCTCGCGTTGACCAGCGAGAGCCCGTCGAGGCTGAGGTCGACGCCGCCGAGGGAGGTCGCGTCCCCGGGCCGGTCGGAGAGGACGAATGTCTGGGTGAAGCCGGCGATCGGATTGCCCAGGCCGTTGGTTTCGAGGTCGTCGATCCGGCTCGCGATCGCCTCGAATTCCGCGTTGATGTTGGCGACGATCGCACCGTTGCCGCCGGTGCGCTTGTAGGTCGTTTCCTCGATGCCGAACACCGCTTCGATGTCGGCGGTGCCGGCAATGGTGACCGATTCCCCGGTGGTCCCGGCGGTGAAGGTCAGCCGGTTGCCGCCGTCGATGGAGGCGGTCACGCCGGTCAGGCCGGACAGCGCGTCGTTCAGCTCGTCAAGCGTGCTCACCTCGCCGGCGCCGGTGCCGAATGTGATCGTCTGAACGGCCTCGCCGCCGGTGACGTAAAAGGTCAGCGTCTCGCCCTGGCCGGCGCCGAGCGACAGTAGATCGTCCGGACGATGGGTCTCTTCGGCGGTGCCGAAGGCGGTGGCGATGTCGGCGGTGCCGCCGATCGTGATCTCGTCGTCTTCGCTGGCGCCGGCGACGACCAGCCGGTTCTGGCCGTCGAGCGAAACGGTCAGTCCGCTCAGCGACCCGAGTTCGGTTTCAAGGTCGTCGAGGGTCGCCACCTCGCCCGATCCGGTACCGAAGGTGATGGTCTGAACCGAGCCGCCGGAGACCTGGAAGGTCAGAGTCTCGCCCTGCGAGATACCCTGATCGAGAAGATTGGAGGCCTCGAAGGTTCCGCCGGCGACGCCGAGCACGCCGCCGGTGTCGGCTGTGCCGCCGATCGTCAGGTCGAGCCGGGCGTCGTCGACCGCGAATGACAAAGTGTTGCCGCCGTCGATGGAGGCGGTGATGCCCGAAAGGCCGGCGAGGGCGGATTTCAGCTCGTCGACGGTGGCGACCTCGCCGATGCCGGTTCCGAAGGCGATGGTCTGGGCCGACTGCCCGGAAAGCTGGAAGGTCAGCGTCTCGCCTTGGGAAATGCCCTGAAGCAACAGGTTCTCGGGATCGTAGGACGTTTGCTCGATGCCGAAGGCGCTCGCCGCATCTGCGGTGCCGCCGACGGTGACGACGTCGGCGTTCGAGTCCGCCGAAAAAGTCAGGTGGTTGCCGCCGTCGACCGAGGCGGTCAGGCCCGAAACGCCGGACAGGGCCGTTTGCAGCTCGGCCAGCGTCGCGACCTCGCCGGCGCCGGTACCGAAGGTGATTGTCTGAGCGGTATCGCCGTTCACCTGAAACGTCAGCGTTTCTCCTTCGGCAGCACCCTGGCTCAGAAGATTGGTGGAGGCATGGGTCTGCTCGGCGATCCCGAACGCCGCCTCGATGTCGGCGGTGCCGCCGATGGTGATGTCGGTGCGGGCGTCGTCGGCGGTGATCTTGAGATACCCTTCGGCGGTGGTGGCCGCGGAGACGCCGTCGATCTGGTCGATCGCCGCCACCAGGTCGCTCGCGTTGTCGACCTGGCCGGGCAGGATGCCGAAGGTGATCGTCTGGGCGCCGCTTCCGGCATCGATGGTCAGGGTCTCGCCATCGGCGATCGAGGTTTCGAGGGTGAAACTCGAGATGCCGCTGATGTCCGTCGTGCCGGTCGCGGACGCCGCTGCGTCGGACTGAAGCGCGACCGACCCGGTCGCGGACACCGGACCCAGAACCAGGCCGCCGGATCCGGCGGCGGCCGTATCGGCGGCGAGGGAAACCGAGCCCGTGAGAGCGACCGGACCGGTCGAAAGCGCCGTGCCGGTCGCGCTCGCCGGTTGCAGCCCGGATGTTTCTCCGGGTGCGAGCGTCTTGGCGAGCTTCTTCGCCTCGACCAGGCGCGACAGGATGTTGTTGGCCGCGTCCAGCGACGACTTGACCAGCTTCGCCGCCACGGACAGGCGGTCGAGCCGGCTGTTGAGCTCGCCGATGCGCGAGCTCGTCTCAGAAACCTCGAAGGAATAGGACGCGGCGCCGAACGACGGCCCGCGCCCGAACACACCCGAATTCCGGGTGACCGGCTTGGCATAGAAGGCCCCGCCAAGGCTGGAATAGCTCTTGAAATAAGACCGGGCGACAAAGAGTAGATCGTCCGCCAAAGCCCGCTCCCGAACGACATTACGCGTGTACCGTGATGGACCCGGAGACTACCGCCAAATCGTTACCGGACCGTGTTCGGGATTCCTTAAAATTTTAACGAATGGGCGCGATTCGGGGCTCTATCGAGGGCCGAGGCGCATCGGCGCGGGCAAGGCGTCCGGCAGTTCGCAGACGAGGCGCGCCGCCGCCTGCACGGCGAGGATATAACCGTAGACCCCGGCGCCGCAGATGACGGTAGTGGCGGCCTGGGAGACCATGGAATGGCGATGGGCCTCGTCGCGGGCGTGGATGTTTGAAATATGCAGTTCGACGATCGGACCTTCGAAGGTCTTGAGCGCGTCGAGCAGCGCGACCGACCCGAAGGAATAGCCCGCCGGGTTGATGACGATCGCGTCGGATACCTGCCGCGCCTCGTGGATCCAGTCGATAAGGACGCCTTCGTGGTTGGACTGGTGGAACCGCAACTCAACGTCCAGCACCGCGGCGCAGTCCCGGCAGCTCGCCTCGATCGCCGCAAGGGTGGTCGTGCCGTAGATGTCCGGCTCGCGCTCGCCGAGCAGGTTCAGGTTCGGTCCGTTCAGGACCATCAGCCGCGTCGCCATGAAGTGCCTCCAGTCCTGCCGACCGGAATGGCCGGCCGCTGCTCCTATAAAAGGCGGCGGCGGCCCGTCAGGCAACCCCGGTTTCGTCCGCCGGCGGAAAGCGGCGGCCCCAGTCCTCGAGCGGGATGCGAAGGCCGTTGGTCAGACAGGAAACCGTGCGATAAAAACCGGCGAGCATGAGAATCTCGATCAGGGCCGGATCGGTGAAATGGGTCCGCGCTTCGGCCCACAGATCGTCATCCAGGTCGCATGTTTCGAGCAGCCGGTCGCACAAGCGGATCAGCTGCCGCTCGTCGTCGCGGGTCCAGCACGCGTCCTCCGCGCCGCCATGAACCAGAGAGCCTGCCTGTTCCGAAGTCAGCTCGACGCGATCGCCGAACAGCGCCATGTGGACGCCCCATTCGTACTCGCTGCCGCAGCGGGCCGTGACGCGGTCGATGACGATCTCGCGCTGGCGCAGCGTCAGATGGCCGGGATCGAGCAGGCCGCCGCCCATGAAGCGCGAGAACAGGCGCTCGTCGCCGGCCAGCGCCCGGAACAGGCCGAGCGGCGGAACGCCCGGCGGCATCAGCCGGTCGAAGGTTTCTTCTACGTGTTGCGAATAGGGCGGCTCGGCCAGGGGGACTCTCGGTGACATCGGCGCGGTCTCCTGCTATAGATACGATAGCATTCGACTAACATATCCAATCGTAATTTGCTATAGGATGTATAGCATGCCCGCACCCCGACCCGGTTCCCCCGTCCGCGGCTCCGAAACCGGCCGGCCGATCATGGCGCTTCTCGACCTGCTCGGGCGCAAGACCGCGCTTCGCCTGCTCTGGGAGCTCCGCAACGGATCGCTGAAGTTCCGCGAACTCCAGGCGGCGGCCGGGACCAATCCGGGCCTGCTGAACAAGCGGCTCGCCGAGCTCAGGGAAGTGGGGATCGTGGACCTCGCGGCCGACGGCTACCGGCTGACGCCGGACGGACGGGATCTGCTCGATCTGCTGCTGCCGCTGACCGGCTGGGCTGATCGCTGGTCGCAACGCCTAGAAAGTGCGCCGGAAGACGGTGGCTGAAATCGGCCGGATCACCCCTTCACCGCGCCGGCGGTGAGGCCGGAGACGATGTGGCGCTGAGCGATCAGGAACATCAGGATCGCCGGCAGGATGGTCAGCATCACGAAGGCGAGGACCAGCGGCCAGTTGGTGGAATATTCCCCCTGATAGACCATCATCCCCAGCGGCCATGGATAGCGCGTCTCGGAATTGAGCACCACCAGCGGCAGCAGGAAATTGTTCCAGCTTGTGACGAAGGCGATGATGCCGACGGTGACCAGCACCGGTCGCGACAGCGGCAGCGCGATGTGGAAGAAGAAGTTCATATAGCCGCAGCCGTCGACCAGCGCCGCGTCGAGCAGTTCGCCGGGCAATTGCCGGAAGGCGTTGCGCAGCAGCAGCACGCTGATCCCGATCCCGAAGGCGACCTGCGGCAGGATCACGCCCCAATGGGTGTTCAGAAGCCCCAGGTCGCGCACCTTGATGAACAGCGGCAGGATCGCGGTGGCGAAGGGGAAGGTCAGCCCGAGCAGCAGGTAGTTGAACAGGAAGGCGCGGCCGAAGAACCTCAGATGGGCGAAGGCGAAGGCCGCCATCGCGGCCACCGCGAGGGTCAGCACCACGGTGAAGACGCCGATCAGCAGCGAGTTGAACAACAGTTGACAGTAGCGGAAGCTCGACAGGATGTCCCAGTAATTGCGCCAGTGCCAGACATCGGGCAGGCCGAGCGGATCGGTGCGCAATTCGCCCAGGCTCTTGAAGCCGCCGAACAGGGTGGCGAGCAGCGGCACCAGCACGATCGAGGCGACAACGACGAGAACGGCGATGCGGAAGACCGGCCACAGCCAGGTCTGGCCGACCATCGCCGGCCGCACCTCGCCGCCGTCCTGCCAGTGGGGGGCCGCCCGGTCAGTCATCGCGCATGAACCATCGCTTGTAGCCGAAGGCGACGAAGATGCAGATAACGAACAGGATGACGCCGACCGCCGATCCGAACCCCACCCGCATGCGTCCGACCCCGAACGTGTAGAGATAGGACACCATGGTGTGGGTCGAATCGAGTGGCCCGCCGCCGGTCAGGGGCACGATCACGTCGAAGACCTGCAGCGAACCGACAAGGGCGAAGAACACCGAGATGCGGATCATCGGTCCCAGTTGCGGCAGGGTGACGTGCCAGAAGCTCTGCCAGCGGTTGGCGCCGTCGATGGCGGCCGCCTCGTAGAGGCTGCGGTCGATGGATTGCAGGCCGGCGATGTAAAGCATCATGTGGAAGCCGAAATATTTCCAGACGATGACCGTGAGCACCGTGGCGATCGCCAGGTCCTGGTCGGCGAGGATGTGATAGGCGGGATAGCCGAGCCACTGGATGAAATGCGACAGCGGCCCGAAATCGCCGTCGAAGATGAAACGCCAGATCAGGCCCGCCGCCACGTCGGCGAGGATGAACGGCAGGAAGAACACCATGCGGAAGGTGAAGGCGCCGGCGAAACGGCCCGCCAGCAGCAGGGCCATGGCCAGCGCCAGCGGCAACTGCACGGCGAGCGAGACCAGCACGATCAGGAGATTGTTGACGAAGGCCTGACGGAAGACCGGATGCGACAGGGCCTGCTGGAAGTTGCGGAAATCGATGAACCGGCTCGGTTCGCCCATGCCGTTCCAGTTGAAGACGCTGTACCAGGCCGCCTCGCCCATCGGCAGGATGACGAACAGGGTGAACAGCATCAGCGCCGGCGGCACGAAGACGAGCGCCGTCACGAGCCCGCCGGGCCGGCCGTCGTCCGCGGCGCGAGGCCTGTTTGTGCTTCCTGCCATGGCGGCGCGCTTTCACGAGGGGCCCGGCGCCGGACGCCGGGCCCCGTTATGGAAACACCGCCGGACTAGCGGAAGTCCCAGGCCTGCTGGACCGCCTTGGCGCCGTCCGCCGGCGTCATCTTTCCGGCCGCGACGGCGACAGAGATGTCGTTGACGACACGGCCCACGTCCGGCCCCAGATCCTGGTCGAAGAAGATCTGGTGATAGGTGGATTTGGACAGGTCGTCGGCCATGCGCTTGTTGAGCGGATCGGCGATCACGCCCGCGGAGGCGACCACCGAGGGAATGAAGAAGCCGCCCTTGGCCGCCACGTCCTGGTATCTGGGCTGCAGCAGGTGCTTGACGAACTCGATCGCCTCGGGCGGCGAGCCCTTGGTGATCAGCCAGCCGTTGATGCCGCCGAGCGTGTCGGTCGCCGCGCCCTTGCCGCCCTCGACGATCGGAAAGCTGAGGATGCCGATCTTCGACCGGTCGACACCCTTGCCGTCGGTGGCGTTGTTGCGCTGGGTGTTGAGGAGCCAGCTACCCATGAGCTGGAAGGCACCCTTGCCGTCGCCCCACAGGCCGGCCGCCTGCAGGTGCTTGGAGGCGAGCCAGCCGTCCTGGAACGGCTCGAGCGCCGCCAGTTCCTGGAGCTTCTTGCCGGCCTCGACGAAGGCCGCGCCGTTGAAGCCGCCGTTCTTACCGGCCATTGCGTCGCTCAGCGCGCTGGCGCCGCCGATGCGCATCACCAGGTAGGACCAGTAGAAATGCATCGGCCATTTCTCGCCGGCGCCGACGATGATCGGCGTGATACCGGCCGCCTTGACCTTCTTCACCGCAGCGAGGAACTGAGCCCAGGTCTTGATCGCGCCGGCGTCGACACCGGCCTTGGCGAGCAGGTCCTTGTTGTAGAAGAACACCACTTCGCTCAGGTGGTTGGGCGCGCCGACGATCTTGCCGTTGATGTTGAACGCGCGGGCGGCGCCGGCGGAGAAGCGATCCGTCCAGCCGCTGGCCGCGGCGGTCACGTCGGCGAGGTAGCCGGCCTCGTTCTGGGCCCGCATGACGCCGCCGCTCCAGCTGTAGATGATGTTCGGCTTTTCATCGGATTGCAAAAGCGTCGTCAGCTTCGCCTTGAAGGCTTCGTTCTCGAGATATTTCACCTCGACCTTGACGCCCGGATGCGCGGCCTCGAAATCCTTCGCGGCATCGCCCCACAATTTCTGCGTTCCCGGGTTGGTGTCGACGTGCAACAGGCGCACGGTCGTATCCGCCTGCGCGATCGTCGCCGCCGCCGCGAACAGGGCCGCGGCCCCGAGGGCCGCCATCGCGGAACGCAATCCCGCGCGCCGTTGCGGCACGTACCTCAAATAGGTCATTGTCTTCCTCCCTTGACTTCCGCAAGCCATGATTTTTTATTTCGGGTCGCGGAATAAATAGAACAACGCATCCACCATGAAGGGTCAAGCCCTATGTGGCGGCTCCGCCGGAATCACGGGACTCCGCCCCGCTCGACGTTTTCCGGTTCGACCAGGGAGGTTCCATGGAACCGGTTGCAATCGGCGTCATCGGCTGCGGCGTCATCTCGGCGGCCTATCTGAAGGCGGCGCGGCATTTTCCGATCCTCGATATCCGCGCGCTGGCCGATGCGCGGCCCGAAGCCGCTAAGGCGCGGGCGTCCGAGTTCGGCATCGAGGCGATAAGCGTCGAGGCGCTGCTCGCCGATCCTCGGATCGAGATCGTCCTCAACCTGACGGTGCCGAAGGCGCATGTGGAGGTCGGCCTCAGGGCGCTCGACGCCGGCAAGCACGTCTATTCGGAAAAGCCGCTCGGCATCGCCTTCGAAGAGGGCCGGCGGCTGGTCGAGGCGGCGGAATCGAAGCGGCTCCGGGTCGGCTGCGCCCCCGACACGTTCCTGGGCGGATCGCACCAGACCTGTCGCGATCTGGTCGACGCGGGCGAGATCGGCACGCCGATCGGCGGCACGGCGTTCTTCCTGTGCCCGGGCCACGAAAGCTGGCACGCCAATCCGGACTTCTACTATCAGGCCGGCGGCGGCCCGATGCTCGATATGGGCCCCTATTACATCACCGATCTGGTCAACCTGCTCGGCCCGGTCAAGAGGGTCTCGGCCATGACCTCGACGCCGCGCGCGAACAGGACGATCACCAGCCAGCCGCGCGCCGGCGAGACGATTCCGGTGGAGGTTCCGACCCATGTCGCCGGCCTGCTCGAGTTCCATTCCGGCGCGATCGTGCAGATCGCGATGAGCTTCGACGTGGTCTCCCATCACCATCCGCCGCTGGAAATCTACGGCACCGCCGGAACGCTGAGCGTGCCGGACCCGAACTGGTTCGGCGGCGAGATCGGGATTTCCACCGGGCGCAACGCCTGGCGCGAAGCGGAGACGCGGAGGCCTTACGCCGACGACAATTACCGTTCGATCGGACTGGCCGACATGGCCCACGCGATCCGCGCCGGACGGCCGCATCGGGCCAGCGGCGCGCTGGCGCTGCACGTGCTCGAAGTGATGGAAGCGTTCGACCGGGCCGTGGCGGACGGCGGCATCGACATCTCGACCCGGCCGGAGCGGCCCGCTCCGATCGCAGACGACATCGTTGACGGGCATCTAGCCTAAGGGAGAAACATCATGCGCAAGGCGCTTATCGTCCAGGGCGGCTGGGAAGGCCATACGCCCGAACAATGCGCCGGCATCGTCGCCGGCATGCTCGAAGGCGACGGCTTCGAGGTCCGGGTGGAGAATTCCACCGCGGCCTTCGCCGACCCCGCCCTCGACCAGCTCAGCCTGATCGTGCCGATCTACACCCAGGCGACGATCGAGAAGGAGCATCTCGCCAACCTGACGAATGCGGTCGCGGGCGGCGTCGGACTCGCGGGCTTCCATGGCGGCATGGGCGACGCGTTCCGCGAGGCGGTCGACTACCAGTTCATGTGCGGCGGCCAATGGGTGGCGCATCCGGGCAACATCATCGACTACCGCGTCGACGTCACCCGGCCGGACGACCCGATCATGCACGGGATCTCAAGCTTCCCGTACCGGTCCGAGCAGTACTACATGCATGTCGATCCGCTGAACGAGGTGCTGGCGACGACGACCTTCTCCGGCGAGCACGCGCCGTGGATCGCGGGGGCGGTCATGCCCGTCGTCTGGAAGCGCCGTCACGGCGAGGGCCGGGTCTTCTACTCGTCGCTCGGCCACGACTATACCGAGTTCGAGGTGACCGAGATGAAGACGATCCTGCACCGCGGCATGCTCTGGGCGGCGCGTTAGAGCGCGTCGCGTTGGAGCAATTTGCCGTCAGCCGGATTCCGGACGCGCGGACTTCTCGCCACCCTTCGCCGCGGCGCGTCCGCGGCGGGTGAAGCCGAGGACGACGACGAAGAATACGGGCACGAAGAATACCGCCAGCACCGTCGCCGAGATCATGCCGCCCATGACGCCGGTGCCGATGGCGCGCTGGCTCGCCGAGCCGGCGCCGCTCGCCACCGCCAGCGGCACGACGCCGAGGGTGAAGGCGAGCGAGGTCATCAGGATCGGCCGGAAGCGCAGCTTCGCCGCCTCCACCGCCGCCTCGCGCAGCGTTTTTCCCTCCTCCAGCAAGTCCTTGGCGAACTCGACGATAAGGATGGCGTTCTTCGCCGACAATCCGATAATGGTGACGAGGCCGACCTTGAAATAGACGTCGTTGGGCAGGTCGCGCAGCATCACCGCGCCGAGCGCGCCGACGATGCCGAGCGGAATGACCAGCATCACCGAGAAGGGGATCGCCCAGCTCTCGTAGAGCGCGGCGAGGCACAGGAAGACGAGCAGGCTCGACAGGCCGAGCAGCATCGGCACCTGGGAGCCGGACTGGATCTCCTGCAGCGACTGGCCGCTCCATTCGTATCCGAAGCCCTGGGGCAGCAGCGTTGCGATGCGTTCGACCTCGCGGATCGCGTCGCCCGAGGAATAACCCGGGCTGGCCTGGCCCTGCAAACGGATCGCCGGAAAGCCGTTATAACCGACGAGCTGGGTCGGCCCGGTGGTCCAACCGGTGCTGGCGAAGACGGAGATCGGCACCATGCCGCCGTCCTTGTTGCGTACGCTCATCGCCAGCACGTCGCCAAGCGACCGGCGCTTGGAGGGTTCCGCCTGAACGACCACCCGCTGCATGCGGCCCAGATTTGGGAAATCGTTGACGTAGCTCGACCCCAGATGGGTGCTGATCGTCCGGTTGATTTCCTCGAAGGTGACGCCGAAGGCGTTGGCCTTCTCGCGGTCGATGGTCAGTTCCATCTGCGGCGCGTCGGAGAGGCCCTGCTCGCGCACGCCGGTGAGGATCGGGCTCTTGCGGGCCTCGGCCATGAAGATATCCCGCGCCGCGAGCAGCGCCTCGTGGCCCTTGAGACCGCGATCCTGAAGCTGGAAGGAGAAGCCGGTCGTTGTGCCCAGGCCCGAGATCGCCGGCAATTGCAGGGCGAAGGCGAAGGCGTCCTTCAGCGAGACGAAGAACGCTCCGCTGAGCTTGCGGGCGAGCACGCCGGCAGCCTGCGACGCGTTGCGCTCGCTCCAATCCTTCAGCGAGATGAACATCAGCGCCGCGTTCTCGCCGGAGCCGGCGAAGCTGAAGCCGATGACGTCGACGACGGTGCGAACGCCCGGCGTTGCCATGACGATGTTCTCCATGATCTTCACGGATTCCAGCGTCCGGGAGGCGGTCGCTTCCGGCGGTGCCTGGATCATCGCCAGCAGGGTTCCCTGGTCCTCGGTCGGCAGAAAGGCCGTCGGCAGGCGGTCGAACAGGTAGCCGGTGCCCCCGGCAATCCCGAGAAACAGCACCATCATCAGCCAGCGCACCCGGATCAGTCCGCCGACGCTGTAGGCGAAGCCGTTCGTGGTGGCGCCGAAACCGCGGTTGAACCAGCCGAACGGCCCGCGGCGGCGCAGCGCGTGGCCCTTCTCCACCGGCTTGAGGAAGGTGGCGCAAAGGGCCGGGGTGAGCGACAGCGCCAGAAAGGCTGAGAACAGGATCGAGGCCACCAGCGTCAGCGAGAACTGCTGGTAGATGATGCCGACCGCGCCGGGGAAGAACGCCATCGGCACGAAGACCGAGGTCAGCACCAGGGTGATGCCGATCACCGCCCCGGTGATCTGCTTCATCGCCTTCTTCGTCGCCTCCCTCGGCGGCAGGCCCTCCTCCATCATGATCCGTTCGACGTTCTCGACGACGACGATGGCGTCGTCCACCAGGATGCCGATGGCGAGCACCATGCCGAACATGGTCAGAACGTTGATGGAGAAGCCGAGCACCAGCATCACCGCGCAGGCGCCGAGCAGGGAGACCGGCACGACGATGGTGGGGATGAACGTGTAGCGGATGTTCTGCAGGAACAGGAACATCACCAGGAACACCAGCACCACCGCCTCGACCAGGGTTTCGAGCACCTTCTCGATGGAGAGCTTGACGAAGGGCGAGGTGTCGTAGGGAATCGTCCACTGGATGTCGTCGGGGAAGGACGGGGCGAGTTCCTCGAGCCGCTTGCGGATCGCGGTCGCCGTGGCGAGCGCGTTGGCTCCGGGAGCGAGTTCCACGGCTGCGCCCGTCGACGGCTTGCCGTTGATCCGGGTCGAGGTGCGGTAGTGCTGGGCGCCGATCTCGATGCGGGCGACGTCGCGCAGGCGCACCGTCGAGCCGTCGGCCTCGGCGCGCAGGACGATGGCGCCGAATTCCTCGGTCGTGGTGAGCTGGCCCTTGACCAGCAGCGAGCCGGAGGTGCGCTGGCCGGCGGGCATCGGCGCGGCGCCGATGCGGCCGGCGGCGACCTGCGCGTTCTGCGCCCTGATCGCGGCGGTGACGTCGCCCGGCGACAGGTTGAAGCCGAGGAGCTTGTCGGGATCGACCCAGACGCGCATCGCCCGCTCGCTGCCGAATTGCTGGACATTGCCGACGCCGTCGACGCGGCTCACCTCGTTGGCGACGTTGCGGCTCATGTAGTCGCCGAGCGCGAGACTGTCGGTCTTGCCCGTCTTCGAGGTCAGGGCGACGAACAGCAGGAAGCCGGTGCGCGCCGCCTGGACCGGGATGCCCTGCTGCACCACGGCGGCCGGCAGCCGCGCCTCGACGCGGCGGATGCGGTTCTGCAGCTCGACGCCGGCGGTGTCGGAATCGGTTCCCGGAGCGAAGGTCACGGTGATGCGCACCGAACCGTTGGTGTCGGCGGTGGATTCGTAATAAAGCAGGCCGGGCACGCCGTTGAGCTGGTTCTCGATCAGGCGCGCGACGCCCTCATAGGCATCGGTCGGCGAGGCGCCGGGATAGGTGGCGGTGATGCGCAACTGCGGCGGCGCCACGTTGGGATATTGCGAGACCGGAAGGTTGTAGACCGAGATGGCGCCCGCCAGCATGATGGCAATGGCGAGCACCCAGGCGAAGACCGGCCGGTCGATGAAGAACGAGGCCATCGAGCGTCAGCCCTTCTTCGCCGTCTTGCCGTCCCCGGCCCGCGGCGTACGCCACGGAACCGGCTTGACCGGCGCGCCGGGCCCGATCTTCTGGAAGCCTTCGACGATCACCTTGTCGCCGGCGCTCAGGCCCTTGGTGACGATCCAGCGATTGTCTATCGGCCAGCCGAGGGTGACGGGGCGGATTTCGACCTTGTTCTCCTTGCCGACCACGTAGACGAGCGGCTTGCCGTCGGTGTTGCGCCGGATCGACTGGTCGGGCACGGCGAGCGCGCCCTCGGCCGACGCCTGTTCGATGCGGACGCGCACATACATGCCCGGCAGCAGGTTGCGGTCGGGATTCTTGAACTCGGTCCTCAGGATGACCTGGCCGGTCGCGGCGTTGACCGAGGATTCGGTGAACAGCAGCTTGCCGTCGTAGGGATAGGGCTGGCCGCCGGCATAGAACAGCTTGAGGATGGCGCTGCCGGATTCGTCGGCCTGCAGCCGGCCTTCCTTGACGGCCTTCTTGAGCGCCAGGAGGCTGGCCGCCGGCTGGGTGAAGTCGGCATAGACGGGATCGATCTGCTGGACGACCGTCATCACGCCGGAGGTCGGACTGACCAGCGCCCCCTCGGTCACCAGGGCGCGGCCGATCTTGCCGGAGATGGGCGAGCGGACTTCGGTATATTGCAGTTCGAGCTCGGCGGTCCTCAGATCGGCGCGGGCCCGTTCGACGGTGGCATTGCCCTGGGCCAATGCTGCGACCGCGCTGTCGCTGTTCTCCTGGCTGGTGACGCCGCGCTTGAGCAGTTGCGCCTGCCGGTCGGCCCGCTGCCTGGCCAGTTCGAGCGCGGCGAGGGCGGAATCGAGCGTCGCCTTGGCGGACGCCACCTTTGCCTGGAACGGCTGGGGATCGATGACGTAGAGCAGGTCGCCCTCCTTCACCGTCGAACCCTGCTCGAAGGCGCGGCGGAGGACGATGCCGGTGATGCGCGGGCGAACCTCGGCGGAGACCAGCGGCGCGACGCGGCCGGGAAGCTCGGTGACGAAGGGCAGCCGCTCCGCCTTGACCTCGACCACGGCGACGGCGGTGGGAGGACGCGGACCGCGCGCGGCGGGCTTCTTCTGCTCTTTTTCAAAGCAACCGGTCAGGGCAAGCAGCAGGCCGGCGACCGCTATGCCGCCGGCAATGGTGCGCACCGGCCGGCCGGCAGCGCGCGGGGAAAGTGCGATCTCCGAACGGGGACGAGACATGCGGAAATTTTCACCTTGCGGAATTGCGGGGTTGCGAGGGCCGGTCGTACCGGAGACGAAAGGGAGGCGCTGCCGAAACCGGACCTCCGCGGTCCAGAGGCGGGGACAGGCATGGCCGACAAATCCGGCGGTCATCATACCCGCGCTGGAATTTCTCGTACAGCCGCATCGAGCTTAAGTCAACATATGTTGACTAACAAGGGTT